>Ga0070658_10004888_pt1 | contig 10920 bp, 12 predicted proteins | sample KBSC13metaG_FD_64664 | JGI IMG/M metagenome (GOLD analysis project Ga0070658, IMG submission 64664) | Corn rhizosphere microbial communities from Kellogg Biological Station, Michigan, USA - KBS C1-3 metaG | ecosystem: Host-associated > Plants > Roots > Rhizosphere > Soil ... | reverse complement strand
TCGGTAAGGCCGATGTCGAGGTTGTTCGATACTCCCCATGACTTGACCGTGCTGATGTTCGGGTTCTGGAACTGTTGCAGCGCGTTGCCGCCGCCGGGATTGCCGAAGCTCGCGTAGGAAACATACGGATTCTGCGGGTTGAGCGCCGCCAGCAGCGCCGCCGCCTGGGGCGACAGCGGGTTCTGCAGCGTGGCCGGGAAGGCGCCCGTCACCAGCGGGTTGGGAAGACCGTAGTACTGACCGAAGGCGCCGCCGATAAACACGCCGAGACCATTGGGCGTGTTGGGGGGACGCGCTGGGCCGCTGCCGTCGGGCAGCAGGGTCTCGTCGGCGAAGGTCACCCCGGCGCTCCCAGGAAGCAGCGAGACGGCTGGCGCCTGAGATTTGTCGTCGGTGTAGTCGACCGCAATGTTGTCTTCCCAGCTGCCGCTGTGGATGCGCAATTGCCCGCGGGTCGTGAACACATCCCCGCCACCAAGCGTGCCGACCTTGCAGCCGTTTCGGCTGCCGCCGGTGCCCCCGTTGTTGTCGAGCCCGACCTTGGGCAAGGTGCCGCCCACCGAAGGGTTGGCGCAGGCGAAGTTGAGCAACTTCACCCAGCCGTCGCGGCTGTTGTACGAGGCGGCGAGGCGCAGAGCGATCGTGTCCTTCACGATCGGCACGTCAATCCCGCCCTTGATCTGGTAGTGATTGAAGCTGCCATAGCTCCCCTCGACATAGCCCGAGTTGTCGCCTTGCGGCTTCTTGTTGAAGATGCGGATCGCGCCGCCCACCGAGTTGCGTCCATTGAGGGTGCCCTGCGGCCCGCGCTCGATCTCTATCCGGTCGATGTCGAGCAGTTCGAACACCGAGCCGAAGGTCGTCGCGTAGTAAACGTCGTCGATATAGAAACCGACTTTCGGCTCGAACGCGAAACTGAAGTCCAACTGGCCGATACCGCGTATGAATGCCTGGTTGGTCTTGCCGAAGCCGTTACCGCCCTCGGTCATGGTCACGTTCGGCGCCGCCTGCGCGACATCGACGACATTGGTGATGCTGCGCTGCTGGATCTGGTCCGCGTTGACCGCGGTGATTGACATTGGCACTTTCTGCAGCGCCTGCGAACGGAATTGTGCGGTCACGACTATTTCGCCGAGAGCGCCCTTGTCGCTGGTTGTATTCTTGTCTGTGGCTGTTTGATCGCCCTTGGCGGCCGGGGCGCCGGCGGACTTGTTGCCGTCGTCCTTGGGGGCATCCTGCGCCGTCGCCGGAGCGGTCCAAACGAGGCAGGACGCAAGCGCCGAAAGCGCGGGCAACCAGAGCCTGCCGCGAGCAATCTGCCTGTCGGCAGAAGCAACCGAATTCGCTTCATGATGCTGCATGGCTTATCCTCCCCTGATTGCCATTATCGATCTGGCGGCCGCGCCGGCCCCAAAACGGCTCTTCCTCATCCCGGCCTGCGGTGGGTTCGTCGCGCCGACACGAACAAATTTCCACGATTTCCCATCAGCGGGATCGTCGCGAGCGCTGTTTGGGGCAAGGCGAGGTCGTCGCGGCTGATCGTGAGAACGGTGTCGCCAAATTCACCGTGAGGACATCAGTCGAGTAACGCTCCTGCGCGCCCAGATAGATTTGGCTAGCGGTGGATGCCCCATTCCTTGCCGGAGGGCACAGCCGTGGCTTGCCCGGATTCGTGCCAGGCTCACGGGTATAGACCTCTAGCAATCGCCCCCCCACAGATGCGCTTTTTGCCGGCGTATTCAGGAAGACTATGCCCGCCGATTGATATCGTCAATAAGGCATCCGTTAGAATCAAGCGGTCGCGATGAGCGTCGCGTTCGTGGATCGGTAGCCCTTGGTCATGAGCTTATTCGGGCGCCGCGCCATAGTCAGCGGCCGTTATCGCCCTTCCCGCTGAAGTAACCGGATCGTCTCCTAACGGCCACTTCAAGCCACGGCCACAACCTTAAGCGATCGCCGCCAGCCCCTTGCTCTTCACCAGGTTCAGCAGCTTGAGCGACGGACCATCGGGCCGCTTCTCACCCCGCTCCCACTTGCTGACCGCGTCTTTCCTGACGTTGAGATAATGGGCGAACACCGGCTGCGAGACATTTTCCCGCTCTCGCAGTGCCTTGATCTCATCGGGCGCCAGTGGCTCGACCGGCGTCAGGCACAGCGCATCGAATTCGCGCATCGTGGCCTTGTCGATGATGCCGGCACGACGCAGCCCGGCGGCGGTCTCGTGGACCGAGCCGAGAATGGAACTCTCAATCTTCTTGCGCTTGGTCATCATTCACCTCGACAAACTCGCCCGCCGTGATCGCCTTGGCGATCTCGGGCTCGGACAGCCCCAGCAGCACGTCGGCCAACTGCTTCAGCGCCTTCAACTCCTTCGCGCTGACATTCGCCTTCTCGTTCTTGGCAAAACCGTGGGCGAAGAAGCAATGCCCGCCGATCTCGAACAGAATGATCGTCCGAAACCCGCCCGACTTTCCTTCGCCGGCTCGCGCGACCCGCTGCTTGTAGACGTGGCCGCCCAGATCGGCATTGAACTTGCCCGCAGCCACGTCGGCCGCAGCCGTTGCCAGATTCTCGTCCGTGAGCCCCGCCTTGCGGGCGAAGCGCGCGAACACCTTGGTCATCAGCACCGTCATCGCGTTCGGTCATCGCAGATCATGGTATAGTCCTAAGAGCTACACTTTGCAAGAGCACGGCTCGCTCAGTAGGAGCAGCCGGGCTCGACGCGCGCAACGCCCTCTGCCGTCACGACGCTCTCGGCCACCTCCGCTCCGCGCCTGGTCAGTTCGATCACGTGCACGCCCGTCCCGCGCTCGACACCGAGCAGCCCCTCACGCTCGAGCCCGTCGATCTCCGCGCGAAGCTCCTCATGGCCGCAGGTCAGGCCGAACTGCTTCAGACACTCGGAAAGAACGCACTCGTTCGACGTTCGCCGGGGCTGACGATTGGTGATCCGCAGGATCGCCAGCGCCCGTTGTTCGCGCACGATCTGCTTCACGGGATCGGGCATGTTGGATTTCATCAGCGCCTTTCGGCCTCCACCTCGTGATCGGCTCAGAATGGCCGCAGGCTAATTCCTGCCGCACCAATCCCAGGCCGAGCCGCCTGCGCAACCCCACCGTCCCGCGGCGTCCCCGGCTTCCTGGCACGGTCACCCGATCGACGGTCCCGGCCGCCCGCGCCCAACGGTCCAGTTGATCCCATCCCCGCGCACCAGTCCCGACACGGCCTTGCCCTCATGCCGCTCGAGTACGGGGCGCCACGGCACGAGCGTGAAATCGTGCGCCCGTTCGATGAGCGCGAAACGTCCGCTCACAAGATCCAGCCGCCGCCGATAGACGCCTTCGATCCGCTCGCCAGCGCCAGTCTCGGCGAACGGCAGGTCAAGCTCCTCGGACAAGCCCTGAGCGACCCGCACCAGTTCGCGCCGGCGGAGCTGCTCAAGAGCACCGGACAACAGCCGGACCTCGCCGTTTCGCTCTTCGGCCAAGCCGTCGGCCAAGAGCCACTGCCGCCGGTGGCGCTCGGCGACGGCGAGCTCGGCGCCGAACCCGGCTTCGCGCGGCGGCGTCACCCGCGGGTCAGCCAGGCGCGCATCGAGCCAGGTCGCCGCCTCGGCGCGCGTCAGCTCCTTTAGCGGCTGAGGCGACAGCAATTCGATCGCGACCGGCCGGTCGCGCGCCCGCGCCGCTTCGTGGGCGGCGACGCGTTCGAGATGATCGGGCGCGACGCGCCAGCTGCCGTCGGCCTCGCGTCCAACGCCGCCGGTCGCGCGGCGGATGGCTTCGAGCCGCCGGACATGCGCCTCGGCAAACGCCTGCGACGCACCCGGATCGAACCGCAAGTGCGCGTCGATGTCGTAGCGTCCGCCGTTGGCGGCTGCGACCGCCGCGACCGTGCGATCGGCGGCGCGCACCGCCGGCCGCACCGGATCGATGCGCACGATCATGCCCTCGCCGATGCCCTCGGCGACCTCGCGTCCGAGGGCAACGTAATGGCTGCGTCCGTCGAGCGCGTCGACGATCAGGTAATGACGGTCGCGGTGCTCGTCGGCGAGCCCACGCAGCAACACGCGGCCGGTGAGCGGCGCGGCGTCCGGCGCCGCAGGATCGTAGATCGCCTGCTCGGCTGCGGCGCGGGACACCCGCGCAGCGGTGAACGCGCGCTGCATCGTGCGAATGATATCCTCGCGCTCGCCCATTCGCGTGAGCGTCGCGGTGAGATCGTGATCAAGGCGGAAGCGCCCGCCGCCGACCGGCTCGGCCAAGCCCATCCGCCCGAGGCTCGCCAGGCGACCGGCGCGCAGGCTCTGCTCGAACGCGCCGGCGCCATGCGCCGAGACGGTCCGCTCGGCGTCTGCCGCGGCGAGAAGCCGACGGTCGATCCCGGTCAGACGCTCCTGCCCGATTTCGGCGGCCATCGTGCGGGCGACCTGGCGATCCGAGCGCGGCCCCAGGTCAAGGTCGACGAGTTCGGCGGCGCGCTCGCGCAGACCGCGCGTCAGGTAGTCGCGCGCGATCACCAGATCCTGGCCCTGCTCGTCGACCCCGCGGACGATCACGTGGGAGTGCGGGTGGCCGGTATTGAAGTGGTCGACCGCGACCCACTCGAGGCGCGTACCGAGGTCGGCTTCGGCGCGGGCCATCAGCCGGCGAACCAGCGGCTTAAGATCGTCGTATTCGGCGCCGTCCTCGGGCGCGACGATGAAGCGGAACTGGTGACGGTCGCCGAGCCCCCGCACCTGGAACGCCTTGCCGTCGATGGCATCCGCGTCGCGGCCGTAAAGCGAGCCCGGCTCGCCCTCACGCGTGGTGCCGTCGCGCTGAAGGTAACGCAGGTGCGCGGCCGCCTGCGCCGCGCCCTTGCCGCCAAGCCGGACAATCCGTGCCTTGACGATCACCCGCCGGCGCAGCAGCGCGCTCAGCTCGCCGCGGCGCGCGAGAACCCGGCCCACACCCGCGGCGCGGCCATGCCGGCTGCCGCTGAAGGTTCTACCGAAACCGGACCGACCGGCCGCGCCGCCGTGCGCCAGGTTGGCGGCGGCAATGACCCGCGACAGGTAGCGCCGGGCGCGGCGGCCGCCCTGCGTCCGCTGCCGGCCCAGATGGGGCTCGAAATCTTCGTCGTCTGCCACGTTGGCGGCCCTCCGTGCCGCTCCCCACGCGCGACCATGCCGCATCGCCGCCCGCGCGAAAACCGGTGCTGCTGCGAGGCGCGGAATTGCGCCGTTCCGCGCTGCTACCGGCACTGCCGGATGGCGGCCAGTGCCGCTCCCCGAGTCGAAAAACGATGTGCAGACAAATGCTTATGCGACGGCCGGTGCCGGCGCTTTTATCTTGCCTTATGCGCCCCAACCGCCCTCACCCGCCTTTCCGCCCTCGTCGAAGCGGCTCCTCCCCCGCTCCCGTTGCTGAGTCGACCTTCCCTCTGCCCCTCCCCGGTGAGCACAGCGAATGGAGCGACGCCTCGCGGCGCCGCTCCGGTGTGAGCCTCGCTGATCGTTCAGCGCAGGGCGTCGAACGCGCGCGCGGCCGCGGTTTCATCCACCGCCAGCGCCAGGTTTTGCAGGGCATGAACCTCGCCGTCGCCATCGACCAGGCAGGTCGCGGCGAACCAGGTGCCCTGCAGCAGGCCGACGATTGCGATCCGCTCGAGCTCGCTTTCATCATCGCCGTCAATGCTCTCGCAGGTGCCGAGCCAGCGTTCGGCGACCCGGCTCTCCCAGTGGAAGTCGGCCAGCTCGGCGGCGAGATAATGGCTCGCGATCTCGACGCTTACCTCGCGCCCGAACTGGGCCTCGAGGCCTGCGAGAAGCGCCGGATATGCGTCGCGCGACGCGGCCTGGAGAATCGAAATCTGGGTCATTGAAGCCTCCTTCGTTGGCGTCCTCCCGATCGAGGACGATCGCCGGAAGGCGGCCGCCGGGGCGGCTGTCAGGGCCGCCGGAGCGCCAGCGCAGGCGCCGCGAAGCGGCGGCGGAGGAACCGATTTGCGCAGCAAATTGGAGGGGCCGCCGGCCTTGCACAGCCGCCCCGGCGTCCGCCATGCTGGGCCTTGCCGAGCCGAGCCCCTCCTCCCTTTCGGCCTCGAAGGAACCTGTCGGGCGAGGCTTGCGGCTAATCGCCCGGCGTCGGTGAAGCGGCGCTCGAGAGGGCGACGAACAGGCCATCGCGATGGCCGTCCTGGACCTCGTTTGCGGTCGGCGCGGACGACGCGGCGCGTACCGCAGCAGAGCGTTCGACCGCGAACAGGCGCTCGCGATCTGGCGGTTTGGAGACGACAACTGCCACCTGCGTGTCGCTGTTGGCCGCTCTACCCGCGTTACGCCCAAGCGCTGTTTCCGGGGCAGCCTCCCCCGTCAGCCGAGCGAGATAGACCCGCGTTTCCGCCGGCAGTGCGCCGCGCCCCGCGAGCCAGGCCTGGTAGCGCGCCGGGCCGGCGTTGTAGGCGCCGTACAGGCCCGGATAACCGAAGCGGCGGTACATCGCGGCGAGGTAGGCGGTTCCAGCGAGGATGTTGTCGCGCGGCGCGAACGGATCGGCTCCAAGGCCGTAGGCCACGCGCATCTCGGCCCAGGTCGGCGGCATCAGTTGCATCAGCCCCATTGCGCCCGCGCGGCTCACAATCGGCCGCCCTTCGAGCGTCGTCCGCCCGCCGCTTTCGGCGCGGATTACCCGCTCGATCCACGCGAGCGGCACGCCGAACCGGCGCGAGGCTTCCTCCGTGTAAGCGCGCCAGCGGGCGACCGGATCGCTCGCGGACAGAGCTTTCGGCGTGTCCGCGTTGGCGTCGGCGAGGGGCTGCGACGGCTCGGCCGCGGGCGCCAGGAGAACCGCGCCGGGCGGCGAATCCACCGGCAGGGTCTCGCCCGCCGATGCGGCGGCAATAGCGAGCGGCGCGAGGCCGAGCCCGCCCGCCGCGACCACTGCAAAGGTTCGCCGCCAGCGCCTCATGGCTTCACGTTCGCAGGCTTCGGCGACCACAGCAGCGTCGCCCGGCCGATCAAGTCGGCTCGCGGGCTCGGCCCGAAATAGCGCCCGTCGAACGAGTCCGGGCTGTCGCGCATCAGCAGGAAGATCTCGCCCGAATCCAGCGTCCGGCAGCCGTGCCACCACGGCAGCGGGCGACCACGATGGTCGGCGGCGAGCCGCGTCGCCACGCGGCGGCCCCCGACCCAAACGGCGGTGCCGCGCGCGCAGACGCGTGCGCCGGCGGCCGCCGCGACCCGCTTCACCGCCGGCACATTCGCCGGCAGATAGCGGCGCCGGTCGGCCAGCGCGCGGGCCGGTCCGGGCAGCCAAACGACCACCATGTCGCCCGTTTCAATCGGCGCGCCAGGTCGCACCCGGTAAAGCCCGAGCGGCGCGCTGGCGCTGGCGTTCCACACCAGCACCGGCGCCGGACGCCAGGCCATCGTCAGTCCGAGCACGGCCGCGCCGAGCGCCGCCAGCGCGCCATATCGGCATCGCCACCGGCGGCGCGCGAGCGCGGCGCGGCGGCGTTCGCCCCAGGCGATCAACGGCAGCTCCGCCGATCGCTCGGGGTCCGGCCGCGCCTCGCGGTCGCCGTCGGGGGCGGTCCCGGCACGAGCCGTGAGAATGCGCCCGCCGTGCGTGCATCGTGGCTTTCGGCCGGCTCCGCCGCGCGTCCTGTCAGGCATCGGCGCCGCCAGTCGCGTGCGCCTGCGACCACGTTTCGAGATCGTCGACATGGTAGCGCCAGGTGCGACCGTGGAGCCGGCAGCGCGGCCCCTTGCCGGCCGCGCGCATCGCCTTGAGCGTCGAGCACGACAGCCCGAGATGGAACGCGGCTTGCTTGGCAGTGAGGAACGGGCAGGTCTCGCGCGCGGCCTGCGCGCGCCGGGCGGTGTCGTCCATGGTGGTTCGAGGTCCGATGCCGGCGGCGCCCCAATGCGCCGCGTCGGACCCGTCATCGCCGGTTCCGCCCGTCGCCGGCAGGGTCGCAAACGCGTGCGCGCGATTCCGACCGTCTCCCGGCCCGCAAGGGAAGCTCCCGCGCCCGGCCGGGCGCGGGAGCGGGAGCCCGGCTCAGTCGGCCGGGTTCCAGATGATGGCGAACGCATCGTCATCGTCCTGGCCCGCGGCGCGGCCGAGGTTGGCGTAGAGCCGGCGCGGGCCGAACTCGGGGGCGGCCAGGCTCAGCGAGACGTAATCGCGGCCCGAGCTCTCGCCGCGGCGGACCCATCCGGCGCCGATCTCGACGCCGCCGGCGGTCACGCGGTAGTCGGGCTGGACGTCCGAGGCCTTGCCGGAGTTCGGCACGATCTCGATCTCGGCGCGCAGGCTCAGCGTCTTGAGCTGGCCCTTGAAGCCCTCGCCGTTCTTGGTGACATGTCCGATTGCAGGCATTTCAAAATCTCCTTCGCGTGCTCGCCCGAACCCAATTCCGGGCGATGGGCGGACCGCAGGGACGGTTCGAGCGGGCGGGCGAACCCGTGAGGGCCGTAGCGAAGCGGAGGACCCCGAGCGGCGGGCTTATTTGTCTCGCGAGGAGCCCGGGCCTTGCGCCCGGGCGGGGAAATAAGCCCGTAGCCGAGGGGTTTTGCCCGGCCGCGGCCGTCCCAGGTCATGCGCCCTGACGAGCCGGAGACGTGTTCGGGCCCGCCGAAGCAGCGAGTGTGGATGCCTCGGACAAACCAGGATCGCGAGCGCCGAGGGACCTCAAAAAGGGGAAGAGCCGCCGACGCTCGAGCCATCGCGAGGCCGATCGCCGACGGCTCGGTTGCCCGACCCTCCGCCCGCATGAACGGGTGTCGGGACCGCCGCAACATAGCCGCTGACGAAGCGGCGAAAAGCCGCAAAATGACGCCTTCCGGCAACCGGCCAGACCATCGCGCCCTTGCCCACAAGCCGACGCACGCCTCGGGCCCGCGACAGGCGACGGGGCTGTCGCTGGCTTCGATCACGCTCGAGCTGGCGAGCCTCCACACCCGAAAAGCGCCTCGAGCTGGCTGCACGGAGCCGTCAGTCGGTCTCGATCAGGCGGAACACTTCGCCGGTGGCAGCATCGCGATAGAGATCCACGCGCGCACCGTCCCAGTGGTAGTCGAGGTGGCGGCCCTGCCGCGGATTATGGGCAAGATCGGGATAGAACAGGCCGACGCATTCGCCGCCGGGACAGCGCACGCTCGGATAGACCACGCCGTCGGCGCCGGCCGCGCGCAGCGCCGCGCCGAGCGCCTGCCCCGGCCGATGATCGGCGGGATCGAGCGTGTCGGCGAGCGCCGGATCGCCGCGCAGGTCGTGCAGGTCGGCGGAAATATCGAGGAGAATCTCGCGAAACTGCGAGGTCCAGCCCGGCGCTTCGCCGGTGCGGGCCATGAACCGCTGGTGGTGATGGATGGTCTCGAACAGCGCGACCTCGAAGCGATGGCCGGCATAAAGCACGCCGTAGCTCCCGTCGGTGAAGCGGCTCGGCCGGTCCGGGCTGACGTGGGTGAACGGGGCCATCAGCCAGCTCGCGCCGGGTCCGCCGACGCGGCGCTCCGGCGGCACAAGGGCGAGCGCGCCGACGTTTTCCATCAATCGCGGGTTGGTCTTCTGCTCGGCCGACAGCAGCAGCGGCCAGTCGGCCGGGTCGGCGATGTCCTCGAACAGGTCGATCGGCGGGTAGAGGCTGCGGATGATCCGCACCGCGCCGGCCCACTCGACGTGGGCGCGGGCGATACCCTCGAGGGCGACCATCAGCCGCCGCGTTCGGCGTCGAGATAGCGCCGCACGCGCATCAGGTCGGTCAGCTCGCCGCCGAGCATGACCTCGAGCGCCGAGCGATTGTGGAACGCGGAGTTGGCGGCCTTGACCCAGGCATAACCGCGCTGTGGCTCGCGGAAGATCAGCCGCAAGGCCTTGTGAATGCCCATCAGGTTCGACAGCCGCGCCTTCTTGTCGCGGTCGAGGCGGCCGCGCTCGCCGGCCTTCCAGCGGCGGTAGGTCCTGAGCGGCATGTCGAGCAAGGTGGCGGCCTGCTCGTCGGTCAGGTCCCAGGCGCGGAACAGATTGACGGCAGCGCGAAACAGCGCCGCGCCTTCGGCGTCGGAGATCGGCTCGGCGGCGAACGGCGGCGGGACGGTGTCGATCAGCTCCAGAGCGGTCATCGGCGTTCTCCTGTTTGGCATTACATAGGATAGCAGATGCCAAATGGCAAGAATGGCGCGCTGGGCTCAGCGGCCAGCGGCAAGGCGAACGGACCGCCGAAGCGGCGAGCCGTGCGCTTCCCGAGTCGGGGCGAAATTGACGCCGCGCGCGGGATCAGGTTCTCTGACAGCGGAGGGCGGGCAAGAATGGCACAACCAGCCGAAATTCCGGGCGCACAGGATCGAACGGCCACGCGCGTATGGGAGCTCGACCTCGCGCGCGCGGGCAAGGTCTATTCGCCGAAGCGCCGACCGATGAACCATCTGCGGCAGCGGATCGCGCAGTTCGTTGGCCGCGACGGCACGGTCGAGCGCTTCGCTGTTCGGCAGACCCTGCCGTTCCGAGGCTATGACGCCTTCTGTCCGCCCAGCCAGGCGCAGTATGGCGCGGTGAGCGCGTACTACCACGAGTGCTGCGAGACCCGCTTTCAGGCGCACACGATGCTCTGCGCGCGCGATTATGCGAGAGGGATCGCGGCCGATTTTTCCTTCACCGAGCCGCGCCGGGACTTCATCGGGCTGTGCACCGCGGCCTTCATCCTGGCCGATCCGGTGCTGAGGTCTTTGGCGGTCGCGTGGAACGCTGGCCACCCGGGACGCTCGCCCTCGCTGGCCGGCGGCGCGCACAAGCGCGGCTACACCCGGGTGACGAAGTTCGCCTTCGGTCTGGTCAACGACATGCGCGCGGCGGGCAGCGAGATCTTCGGCTAGGCGGCGCTCGGCGCCTCGTGGTCGAACAGGAAAGGCGCCGCGCCAGTCGATGAGTTTGC
>Ga0070658_10004887_pt1 | contig 10922 bp, 6 predicted proteins | sample KBSC13metaG_FD_64664 | JGI IMG/M metagenome (GOLD analysis project Ga0070658, IMG submission 64664) | Corn rhizosphere microbial communities from Kellogg Biological Station, Michigan, USA - KBS C1-3 metaG | ecosystem: Host-associated > Plants > Roots > Rhizosphere > Soil ... | reverse complement strand
CCGCCAGGGCCGTAAAGACTTCGGTATGGCGTCGGCGCAGGGTCTCCATCGCCTCAGCATCGAGTTGATTCCGGGCAAATGTGCGGAGCGTTTCCAACATGCGAAAGCGCATTTCGCCGCCTTTTTCTTCTGCGACAATCAAGGAACAGCGTTTGAGCGCGGCCAGATTCGAGAGCGCCTCTCGGTCGTCGCAGATCTCCTCTGCGGCGGCGAGGGTCCAGCCTCCCTGGAAAACGCTGAGTTTGATAAACAACTCCCGCAGCGCCGGATCCAGCGCCTGCACGCTCGATTCGATGACGACGCGCAGGCTCTGATGGCGTAGAGGAATGTCCGGGCGATTGCTCATAAGAATGGCGAAGTCCTGTGTATAGCGTTCCAAAATCTGGGAAGGCGAAAGTACCGCGCACCAGGCCGCCGCCAGTTCGAGGGCGAGCGGAATCCCTTCCAGATGCTCGCACAGGGCTGCCATCGCCGCCCGATTCGCCTCCGTGAGGCGGAAACTGGGCAGGACATGCTGGGCGCGGTCGATAAAGAGCTGCACGCTGGGGCAGCTTAAGAGCGCTTCGGCAGAGTCCGCCTGGTTCGGCGTTCTCAGGCGGGAGACAGGAAATTCCACCTCGCCCTCGATATGCAGGGGTTGACGTGAGGTGACCACGCACGTCAGATCCGGCGCTTGCTCCAACAGACTTCGGATCGTTGTCGCTCCCCCCGGACCGATCTGCTCGAAGTTATCCACGACGACCAGGGTCGGGCGCCGTCGCAGCCGATCCAGCAGCGCCTCTCTGCCGGCGCCCGGTCCACAGACCGCCTCTGCGATGGCGCTCATCAACTGATCCGCTTCCGTCACCTCGACGACGGGGACGAACCAGAGCGCGCCGCCATAGAGGGGCTGCAAGAGCCGGGCGATCTCAAGCGCCATCCGGGTCTTGCCGGAGCCGCCGAGACCGGTGAGTGTGACGAGGCGGGTCGTGCGACTCTCTCCGGCGCTTCGTGGACGCAGTCTCTCCGACAGCCAGTCGATCTCGGCCTCTCGGCCAAAGAGAGGCGTCAAAGAGGCAGGCAGGGAACTCCCGGAACTCTCGCTCTGTCGCACCGATTCCGGGGCTTCCGCTCGGGAGGAGAGAGGGTTGGCCGGGCCCTGCGCGCGAACCGGTGCGGCGGTAGGGGCGACAGCAGGCCGTGATGTAACGATTGGACCCATCGAACGAATCTCTTCCATAAGTTGTTTTGTTGCAGGAGAGGGCACGATACGCAGCTCTTTCCAGAGACGCTGTTCCAACTCCTGATACTGCCGCAGACTCTCCGTAGTCTGACCGGCTTTCGCAAACAGACGCATCAGATCGCAGTACGCCTCCTCCCGCAAGGGATCGGTCGCCAGCGCTTTGCGCGCCATCTCCAGCGCCCCGGGGATGTCTCCGGTTTCGGCCAGGGCCGTGGCGAGATGGCTGAGCGCCATCAGATACGATTCCGTGAGCCGTCGCCGCTCGTTCTCCGCCCAGTCCTCATAGAAGCCGGGCACCAAGGGGCCGGCGACAAGACGGACGGCGCGCTGGAGCGTTGCGGCGCGGACAGACGCGGCCTCCTGCCGCGCTGCCGTCCTCAACGCCGCCTCGAACTCGGCGACATCCGTCGAGACCACGTCCGGATTCAAGCGAACGAAGGTGCGGTCGGACACCAGGATCGTGTCCGAGGAGGTTCCTGTTGCGTCCAGCGCCCGCCGCAGGTTCAGCAGCACCTGACGGAAGCGAACGCGAGTCGCCTCCGGATCCTCTTCCGGCCAGAGCATCTCCATAAGTTCGTCACGGGAGTGACTGCGATGCGGTGAGAGGGCGAGACAGCCCAGCAGCGCGGCCGCTTTGCGGTGTTCAAAGCGATCGACTGCCGGCCCGTTGGTTTTCACAGTCAGGCCGCCGAACAGAGTGATTCGCCAAAGAGGCAGAGCGCGGGGCAGGGCGTCGGGTTCCATAGCATCCTTTGCGCTGTCGAAGAGACGCTCGACAGGATAATCCGGAGCCCTCTTCAGAGTGACGGCTCGCTCATAGATTATCGATGTGGGAACCCTTTTCCTACCTGCGCCCCGTCTGTACGCCCGCTCGACGCCCTGTGCGCTTCCTCTGCCTGCAAATAGATCCTTGCGGTCGATGCTTTGAATCAACGTCTCTGCCCCTCTTTTCAGGTGGCGGAGAGACGCGATGCCGGTCATGTCTCCCCTGCCTCTGATTTCGTCTGCACGAGGCGGCCCTCCATGGTCCACCCGATGGTGTGCAGACGCGCCGTCCTCTATCCGGGCACGCTGCCCGGCGTCAGCGGCGTCAGCGTTCCATCGCTGTTGATCCTGTACTGTGAGATCGTGTCGTCGGTGGCGTTCACCACATAGGCGAACTTGCCGTCCCGCGTCACGACGATGTCGAGAGGCTGCTTGCCTGGGACTATCGTCAACGGAGCGAGCGCCGTCAGCGAACCGTCGGTATTGATCGAGTACTGCGAGATCGTATCGCTTACCAGGCCGCCGACCACATAGAGGTGTTTGGAGTCCGGTGTGATGGCGGATCGAGCCGTGCCAGAGGCGTTGGCTGCGCCGGCGCCGATCTTGGTGATGGTATCGTCCGCGCCGATAAGGTAGGTATTGATGCCGCTCGGCGAATCGACGATCAGGTAGGGGCCGGATGGGTCGATGGTCATATCGTTGGCGAAGTCCGGGACCGAACCCACATTCGTCAGCGTACCGTCCCCATTGATGCGGTCGAGCCGAATGCCCTGGTTCTGCCCGGCGCCGACATAGAGCATCTTGCCGTCCGGCGCGATGGCCGTGCCGTAGTAGTCGAAGATCTCCCCGCGGAAGTCCGGGCCGTTCTGTGTGACCGTGCCGTCCGCAGCGATCGCAAAGCAGCGAATTCCATTGTGCAGATCCACCTCATACATGTATTTGCCGGCAGGGTCGATGACGGTGTTAAAGGGCACAACGGATCCGAAGACGCTGGTGGGCAGGAGCGGGGTCAGGGTTCCATCCGCATTGATGTTGTACTGGTAGAGTGCGCCGCCATGCTGGTCATCTGCGCCGACATAGAGCGCGTGCGTGCCGCTCTTCGGATTCACCGCCAGGGAGTAAGGAATTTTGCCGACCGCGACGACGGCAGGTGTCAACGGGCTAAGTGTACCGTCGGCGTTGATCCTGAACTGGGAGATGCCCTGGGACGCGTAGTCCGCCACATAGAGAAACTTGCCGGTAAGATCCGTCACGGCGCGAGAGGGAGTCTTTGCCGGAGCTGCCTGCGGGTCGTTCACCGTCAGGATCGTCGTACCGGTCTTGCCGGTCTCTTTATCCGTCACGGTGATGGTAGAGTTCCCGAGATGGACGCCGAAAGAGAGACCCGTGCCGCTGTGCATCTGCGCGGTGAAGCTGTTGCTGGTCGCCCACAGGATATTTTGCGGCGCGGTCAGCACGATATTCCCCTGCGCGTCCAGAGCCGTCTCCGTAAACTGCAACTGATCGCCGACGTTGATGGTGGGAGAGGCGGGCGTGATCGCGAGATGATCGATGGTCGAAGCCATACTGATGGTGACGCTGGACTGCGCGCCCGCGGTTATCGTCGCGCCTGCCGCGCCCGTAGCCTGGGCCGTGCCGCTGCCGTCCGCGGTCGGATAGGCTTTTGCGGTGAGCGTGACGGCGCCGGGAGTCAGGTTGTCGAACGTGACGGTCGTCGTCCAGGGAGCCTCAGTCGGTTTCACGAGCAACTTATGGGCGAGCGTGGTTCCTCCGGAGGTGAGGACCGCGTCGATCGAATTCGAGGCCGTGGGAATCAGACGGCTTGGCGTGGGCCATTTCACCGTCAGCGCGAACCGACCCGCGGTCTTTGCGCTCTTAGCGGCTGCGGTGGTTCCCCCGCCTCCGCAGCCCGCAAGCCCGGTGAGAGAGCCACACAGGACCGAGGCCGTTAGCAGTACAGAGCCGGTACGGGCACGCTTCGCGGTTATGGGATTGGGAATGAGTTTGAGCATGAGTTTGAGCATGGTCTTGCGGTGTCTCCTCTGGATAGACGGACAAGGCTTCAGGATCGCGCTTGTGTGGTGCGGGAGACACACATCCCGGTGTGTCTCCTGCGGTCTCTGTCCTCTGCACGCAGATCTCTTCCGTGACCGATCCGTGCTCGTGCAGAGGAGATCGGTTAGCCGGCCGGGTTGCCTCCGGCGAGCGGGGTGAGCGTGCCGTTAGCGTTGACTTTGAACTGCGAGAGCGTGTTGTCGCCGTAGTTCGTCACATAGACGAACTTGCCGTCCGGCGTCATGCTGATCGAGAGGGTCTGATTCCCTGCCGCCGCGGTCGCCGGGGTGAGCGGGGTCAGCGAACCGTCTGCACCGATCGCGAACTGATGCACCAGGTGGCTCTCCGCAAGGCCCGCAACCACGTACAGGTATTTCCCGTCCGGAGTGACGGCGGAGCGGACGGTATCGGAAGAGATCGTCACGCCGCTGCCCACCTTCGTCAGCGAATCGTCCGAAGCGATCTTATACACGTTGACACCGGTATCGGTATCGAGATAGAGATGTCCTCCGGTCGCATCGATGGTCATGCCGTTGGCGAAGTCGTTTACAGAACTCTGATGCGACAGCGTTCCGTCCGCATTGATCTTATCGATACGGATGCCGCCGCCCTGGCCTGCGCTGGCATAGAGCGCTTTGCCGTCCGGCGCGATCGCCGCCGCGAAGAGCTGATGACCGCCGTCCGCCAGATCCGGGCCGTTCTGCGTCAGGGAACCGTCTACTCCGATCAGGAAGGCGCGGATGCCGTTGTTGTGGTCGATCTCATACAGATACTTCCCGGCAGGATCGACGACCATGTCGAGCGGGCCGGAGGTGGAGGCGACGCTGCCGGACCCGATGGGGGTCAGGGTGCCGTCTGCGTTGATATTGAACTGGTAGAGCAGCGCGCCGGTCCCATCCGCGGCAGCGACATAGAGGGTGTGCGAACCGGCGACCGGATTGATGGTCAGAACGTAGGGCGCTTTATCGAGTGCAATCGGAGCGGCTCCGAGCGGAGTGAGCGTGCCGTCCGCGTTGATGGTGAACGGCGAGATCGAGTTCGATTTCGAGTTGATGACGTAGGCGAACTTCCCGGTGCGATCGACGGTCGAACGCAGTGGGCCAGTAACCGGCGCCGTCACGCCGCCGGTCACGGTCACGGTCGTCGTCGCGCTTTTGCCGGTTTCGGCGTCGGTCACGGTGATAACGGAGGTTCCGGCTGCGACGCCGGTGAGGCTGCCTGCGGTCGTGATGGTTGCTGCAGCGGTCTGCGCGGAATTCCAGGAGAGGTTCTGCGCGCTCGTCAGGACGATGTCTCCTGCCGCGTCGAAGGCGGTCGCTGTCAGCGGGATCGAAGCGCCGACCGCGACGGTCGGTGAGGCAGGCGTGACGGCCAGATGGTCGATGGTCGCGTTCATATCGACCGTAGCGCTCGTCTGCGCCCCGGATCTGATCGTCGCGTTCATGGTGCCTCTGGCCTGGGCGACGCCCGTTCCGTCCGCATTCGGATAGGCGGTGGTGGCGAGCGTGACCGTGCCGGCCTTCAGATTGTCGAAGGTGACGGTGGTGGTCCAGGGAGCCGCCGTTGGCTTCACCAGCAGTTTATGGCCGAGCGTCGTTCCTCCCGAGGAGAGGACGGCGTCGATGGAGCCGGAGGCGGCGGGAATCAGCCGGCTGGGCGCAGGCCAGTTGACGGTCACGGCAAACTTGCCGGGTGTGGCTGCGACGGCACTGCTGCCGCCTCCGCCTCCGCAGCCCGTCAGACCGGTCAGAGAGCCACAGAGGGCCGAGGTCGCGAGCAACAGAAAGCCGGTTCGGGCGAGTTTTGCAGCATTGCATGTGGGTACGAGTTTCATAACGGCGAACTTATCTCCTATTCGATGGATCCCTGCAGGCTGCCGGGATCGGGCGAGGTTACAGGTGCGGTGATGATCAGGGTGGCGACACCCTGTTTCTTCCGGTCACCACTGCCGGCGGCAACGGTAAGCGTCGCGGTTGTGGCCGGAGTGGCCGCGGTCGTCGTCACCGTCAACGTGGTCGTTGCGCCGGTGGCGGTGGGTGTCACGGTCGTGGGGCTGAAGGCGGCGGTGGCACCGGCGGGCAGCCCGGTCACGCCGGGTGTCACTTCGGATGCAAAGCCGTTCACCGCGGTGAGCGTGACGGTATAGGTCGCCGGCGTCCCTGCCACGACCGAGGCGGACGGCGGATTCACGGCGAGGGTGAAACCGGGTGTCGGTGCGCCGGTCCCGACGAGGTTCGGGTTATAAGTTCCGTTTCCGCCTCCACAGCCGACGGCGCCGACGCTGACCAGACAGAGCGCTACGGCAGCGAAGAGAGCGGCAGGGCGTAGACGTGCGTGAGTTCGCATCGATGTCCTCCTGGGAGCAAACAGGTGAAGTTAGCGCCGCGCGCTGATCGAGAGGTAGAAAGCGCCGCTGCCGTCGAGACCGGGAGTCAGGGAAGCGCCGGTCGTAAAGCCGGGGGCGTTCGTATAGCCGAGATCGATCTGGAAGCGTCCCTCCTTGGACCGGTAGCGTAGTGCGGCTCCATAGACATCGTGGCTGCTGCGCGCGCCGTTGGTGGTGTTGCGGGTGTTGTCTCCGGAGAGGATCGGGGTGTAGTCTCCGACAAAAGAGAGGTGCGGGAAGATCTCGACGTTTAGGCCCAGCCCGAATCCGATAATCGTGTTGCCGCTGAGGAAGACGGTGCGTGGATTCAGCGTGAAATAGGCATTTTTGCCCAGTGGCATCTCTCCGGTGAGGCCGAGCGTGAGGGCGCTCGATTTACGAGCAGGCGTGTTCGGAAGAGCGATGCCGGCGTAGGTGGCGATGTCTGCCCTGCCCGATTTCGGGAACTTGTATTTCGCCAGCGCTTCGATATCGGACCCACCGTGGCGGATCGCGCCTCCCCCACCGGTAAGGGAGCGTGAGGTGGTGTCCGCGAAGACGCCGCGCAGACCGACTTCCCAGCCCTGGTTCAGCCCGAGCCGAAGGCCGAGGGTGGTATAGGTGATGCCTTCCGCGTCCCCAAAGGCCCGAACGTCTAGGCGGCCTCCCAGAGAGTGATTCGGAAGGACGGAGGGTGTTTCGAGGTTGATGGCGCTGCCGTCTCCGCCTGTCTTGCCTTCGCTCTGTGCGAGCGCAGCAACCGAAGCGAACACAAAGGCCGTACTGGTCAGCGCCGACACGACGAACCTGACGATAGGGGTGGATTTGGGCATTACGATCTCCTCACAGGTCTGCGTAGTAACAGCCCTATTGTAGGATCGCTTCGTGAGCCTTACGTTATTCGCCCGTTAGGTTCGCGTGATTTGTGCGTCAACTACCCCATGACTTGCGTCAGGGGCTTGCAGCAGGGACCAGAGTTGGCTTTGCCACCCCTGGCTGAAGAAGAGCCTCGCTCTTCCTTCCCACCGCTTCTCTGTCCTGGTCTCTGACCGGAACTTCTGGCCTGTTGAGAGAGGCCCGATTTCGCACGTTTTTCGCCCCGTTGCAGTCGGCATGATCGACATGGCCGCAGCGCAGGCAGACAAACTCTGACTGCGACTTCCTGTTTCTCCTGTCGATGTGGTGGCACACGGAACACTCCTGGGAGGTGTAGGCCGCTTCTACCAGCACAACAGGAATACCGTCACGAACCGCCTTGTAAGCAACGAACGAGCGGAGTTGATAGAAAGCCCAGGAATGTCTCTTGGCTCGATCCTTTTTTCTGACCTTTATCTTGTCGAAGAAGTTCTCCAGGTTCTCCAGAGACAATCCCCGACCAAGCGCCTTGGCTTTATGGACGAGCTTCTTGCTGACACAGTGGTTCACATCCTTGCGGAAGCGAGCCAACTTACGACTCATTTTCTTGAGGCGTCTGCGGGAGTTCTTGGTCCGCTTCTTTTTGAGAGCGGACCGGCGCGTTTCATACTGAACGCGCTTCTTCTCGATGTTGGGAGTGTCGTAGAACTCTCCCTCACTATCGACAGCGATGTGCACCATCCCCAGATCGACACCGAGAAACTCTTCGACCTCCAGAAGAGGCTCCTCGGATACCTGGATGGTCTGAAGCAGATAGAACACATTGTCCTGGAGGATCAGATCGCACTCGCCGTGGAGAGTTGCGGCATCGAAGCCCGGTGGGTAGATCGCCGAAAGGAGGATCCTCCGTTCGGTGGTGCGTAAAGAAACAGAACCATCGGATTGGTAACGCAGGAGGCGGCTGTCGTAGACGACGCAGCCCTCTTCTCGAAACTCACAGCAGCGCAGGGACGGCTTCTTTCTCTTGGCCTGTTTCTCCGGGGAGAGAGAAGCGTATTTGGCAAGTCGCCTGGAGAGGAGAGCGAGCTGGGTTTTGTAGGCATCTCCGACTTTGGCAAAGGCTCGAATGACCAGTTGCGAGGGCAGGTCGAAGCGCTCTCGGATGTCGGCATAGATCCTCAGCTGAAGAGAGCGCTTGTTGTAGACCTGGCTCTCGAAGGCATGCACAGAGATGGCATTGCAGGCAAGGTTAAACACCCGCATCGTCTTCCAAAGAGCCGCATGCGAGGTGCTGTCGGTTACCAGTTTGATGCGAGTGGTCAGTTTCATCTTCCTCTCCACTACGGACGGACAGGCAGAAGCGGAAGGCCAGACAGAACTATTTGCAAAAATTAGGTGAGGGGGTCTGAACGATCGAATATCCGGCGTGAGGAAGGCAAAAATGCGTGGGAGAGTGGCCCGCAAGCCGCGAATGCCCGAGAGGTGAGGAGACCTTGCGGATGGATACGTCAGCGTCGGATAAGATCTTCGGCTTCCTGGTCGGGACAGTCTTTGGCGCTGACACGTGGCCCGAATGCGGGAAACGTCTGTCCGGTGTGGACATCACTGATGGGAAAGGGGACGGGAGCGCCCGGCAGCGTCGATTCTACGGGAAAGGCGTAGCCCGCTTTTGCGAACTTCTCCGCGTGGTACTTCGCGGCGATGTCCACAAACGCCGCAATCCTGGCCTGGAAGTTGGAGACGCTGAAGCGCTCCGCCCACTGGAGAAGCGTGTCCCTGTCGAAATCTTCGGGCTTGAAGGCGGTGAGGGTCTCCATCAGAGATTCTACGGTGGATTCCTTGAAGCGCATCCCGGTGACACCTTCGAGGACCGTCTCCTTCGCGCCGCCTTCGTTGAGGGCGATGACAGGGCGGCCGCTCGCCATGGCTTCCAGCGGAGTCACGCCGAAGTCTTCGTCCCCCGGAAAGATCAACGCTTTACAGGTGGCCATATTCTCGGCGACTTCCCGATCCGTACACTGATTCAAAAAGCGCACGGTGGGGCCTGCCATCGCTTTGAGGCGGGCCTCATCCGGCCCCGTCCCGATGATCACCAGGGGCAGTTTGAGGCGGTTGCAGGCTTCGATGGCGAGGTCGATCTGCTTGTAGCGGATCAGACGGGAGCAGATCAGGAAGTTGTCGTTCACCTGGTCGCTGACGTGAAAACGCGAGATGTCCACCGGAGGCTCGATGACCACGGATTCGCTCTGGTAGAACGTCTGAATACGGCGCGCGATGTTCTTGGAGTTGGCGACAAAGAAGTCCACGCGTTTCGCCGCCAATACATCCCACATGCGTAACTTCAGGAGAATGGCGCGCAGGAGGATACGGGTGGGGAGAGAGATGTCTTTCTCCCCGATGTACTCGTGATTTCTCCAGGCGAATCGGGAAGGCGTATGACAGTAGCAGACATGACAGACTTCCGGAGGCGTGATGACTCCCTTGGCGAAGCTGCTCGTGCTGCTGAGAACTACATCGTAGTTGCGGAGATCGAAGGACTCGAAGGCAGAGGGATAGAGCGAGAGAGCGTGCTTGTAGGTGCGAGGTCCGACGATCTTCTGAAGGAAGGAGGCATGGACGGTCGCCTTGGGAAAATAGGTACGAACGATCTTCTCGGAGTAGACCGAAGTGTAGATCGGCGCTTCCGGATAGAGCTCATGGAGCGCCTGAACGACACGTTCTGCTCCCCCGAGCTGCATCAAATAATCGTGTACTATGGCCACGCGCATAGCAGTGGATGCCTCCAAGCGATTTAATAACAGAAGATGGGACGCGCAGTGCTCTCCATGGCAGCGCATCAGCAAATCCTACCGAACAATAGATCCGAACATGATTACGTCCAGAAAGTATAGCAGATTATCGGAACTTCCGGCAAGCACCTCTGTCTGGAGAGGCTGCAGTACGATCCGCTCTCGAGGATGGGCGAACCGCCCTGCACGGCAGTAGGTTGCTGGATCGCCGGACGATCCGCTCTCGATGATAGGTGAGCCACATGCGCAACCGGGTTTTGGAAAGGGAGTGGCAGGAGAGGCTCCGAGCCGAGCAGAATCAAGGAAATTCCGGCGGATTCAGCACATCAGGTGATATGGTTCCATTATGGTTCGGAAAACGGTACAGTTTGGGTGCGTTATGGCCCCGTTTGGTGTTGCCAAAACCGAAATGATGTGTTATACTCTGGAAAATTACCGTCATGCACGCCAGACTCCACCGCGCGAAGATATCTCTTCGCTTCGGGTTTGGTCCGGCGACCCAGCGGCTGCTCTTGAAGGAGGCGCCACGAGATATGGATCCTTACAATACCCTCCTGAAAAGAATCAAGGAAGGAGAGTTCGCCGTCGGCGCGCGGATCGACTCCGAGCGTGCTCTGGCGGAAGATCTGCAGGCGTCGCGTGCCGTCGTCCGTAAGGCGATCGCGCGCCTTGCAGAAGAGGGATGGCTCGATGTAAAGCACGGTTGCCGTCCGGTCGTGCGCGCGCAGACATCGGGGCGAGAACGTGCCCGAACGGTGGCATTGTTGATAGGCAGCGAGACGGCCTATCGCCCGTTTGCCCAGATCCTCCGCGCGTGTGAGGTGGAACTGCGCAAACAAGACTGTCTGCTGGTATTTATGGACACCTGGGC
>Ga0070658_10004881_pt1 | contig 10926 bp, 6 predicted proteins | sample KBSC13metaG_FD_64664 | JGI IMG/M metagenome (GOLD analysis project Ga0070658, IMG submission 64664) | Corn rhizosphere microbial communities from Kellogg Biological Station, Michigan, USA - KBS C1-3 metaG | ecosystem: Host-associated > Plants > Roots > Rhizosphere > Soil ... | reverse complement strand
TTTGTAACCAATCTTGAAGGGGAAGGTTCGCGAACTAACAGCATCGACATTAAAAAGGAATATCCCAATGCAGGCGTACCCGATACCAAAGGTGGCGCCTACAACAGCCATAAGCAGGCTGCAACGTTATCCATTATCCCGATACCCAATAGTGAACAATTAGCTTTACACACGGAGAAAGTAAAGCAACTTAATCTCACGTTCCGGGCGCAATTCGCAAAGCTGCTTCCGCGAAAAGATGTTGCGCCCAGGCCTGTGCCCGAACGGATAGGCGAGCCATCCGTGTTTAAACACGTGGTGTATATCATTAAAGAAAACCGTACGTACGACCAGGTCCTTGGCGACATGAAAGAGGGCGATGGCCGCGAAGACCTTTGCGTATTTGGCAATACGGTAACGCCGAATGAACACCAGTTAGCAAGAGATTTTTTATTGCTCGATAATTATTATGTATCTGGCAAGTCTTCTGCGGAAGGGCATCAATGGACAGACGCTGCGATGGTTACGGACTATCTTGAAAGAAATGTGGGTGCCTGGTTTCGGAGCTATCCTCATGTGCAAACTGATGCGCTGGTTTATGATAAAAAAGGTTTTATATGGAATAATGCCACCGAACATGGAAAAAGCGTGAGGATATATGGTGAAGCGTGCACACCTGAATTCGGAAACGGAATTACATGGACCAATATCTATGATGATTACCAGAAAGGAAAGGCTTTTCAATTTACCAATAAGAGTACTATATCTGCGGTGCGCCCGTTACTGTCTCTCAACTATCCTTGCTATGACAGCCATAAGATCAATGATCAGATAAGGGCATCCGCATTCATAAAGGAATTGAAAGAATATGAAGAGAAGCCCGGGGATGAGTTGCCGCAGTTGATGATACTTGCATTGCCTGCAGACCACACCGGTGGCACCAATCCTTCGTTGCCCACGCCACGGGCTATGGTTGCAGATAACGACCTGGCATTAGGAAGAATTATTGAGGCATTGAGCAAAAGCAGGTTTTGGAAAAACACCGTTGTTTTTGTTACAGAAGATGATTCACAGGCAGGATGGGATCATGTATCCGCTTACAGAACCACAGGCTTTGTAATGAGCGCCTACAGCAGGCTGCAGCAAACGGTTCATACCAATTACAACCAAACTTGCATAGTAAGAACCATTGAGCAGATACTTGGTATTCCGCCTATGAACGCTATTGACGCTACGGCGCTCCCTATGTTCAAATGCTTTACTGACAAGCCTTCCAGCTTTGTTTATACTCTGCTTCCCAACCAAATACCTTTAAATGAAATGAACAAACAAATGTCTTTATTAAAAGGAAAAGATTTGTATTATGCCAGGCAATCTTTACGGCCCGAATTTGAACATATTGATGGAGGTAATGATGACCTGATGAACAGGATTATCTGGAACGCTAACAAAGGCAATTTGCATTATCCTAAAAAGTTTGCAGGCAAGGATGAAGATGATAATTAGGTTTTGCGGAGAAGTTTTTTAATCTTTGTATTTGTTCGAAAAACGCTTTATTAAATAAAAAATAATTGACACAAACACCATTTTCTCTTGCTGCTCAATTCACAAGGCACAATACGCTTGCTGAAGAAAGACGCTGATCCAAAGGCTGTTGAGCAAAGACTAAAATCTATTGATGATGAAAGAGCAGCTCCCCAAATAGAAAAACTGCTCAATGAGCAATACAATAATTCTAAGGCAAATGCAAATGCTTTTGAACTGAAACTACAACCGCTTACCAGCATCTACCTGTACTCGAAAGAAAAGTATGGCGTTGATCCCAATGCAGAATGGGGAAGTTCACGCATCGGTAACATTTTATTCACGATTGACGTTTGATAACTTACGTTTATCATTCCGTTCTCAAGCTCTTCACTGGGTTTGCTATTGCTGCTTTGATGGATTGAAAACTTATTGTAATGATTGCCACTAGAACCGCTATCATACCTGCTAAAGTAAATACCCACCAACTAATATTTGTTCTATATACAAACTCCTGCAACCATTCATGCGAGAAATAATACGCAACAGGTGAAGCAATAATAAGTGAAACTAATACCAGTTTTAAAAAATCTTTGCCAAGCATAGCCGTGATATTAATGACACTTGCACCCAACACTTTTCTTATACCAATTTCTTTTGTTCTTCTTTCTGCGGTGAACATAGCAAGACCAAATAAGCCCATGCATGAAATGAAAATCGTTATAATGGTGGCTGCTTTTATAAGCCATGCTGTTTTATCATCCTGTGCATATAACCAGCTAATACTTTCATTCAAAAAGCTGTAATCAAACGGAGTTTCGGGATAGATTTTTTTCCATCGCAATTCTATTTGAGATAAAATTGCTTTTACATCGTTCACATTTTTTTCGTTAGCTGTAAGCTTAATAGCAACACTATGCTTCTGATCATCCGGAGCATTTCCAATCAATGCAGGAAGAATAGCATCATGAAAAGAACCCTGGTGAAAATCAGCAATCACACCAACAATCGGGTAACCTTTATTTCCGTTGGGGCCAATGTTGTAAAGCATCTTGCCAACTGCATCACCTGGATTTGTAAAGCCAATTGCTTTAGCGAATGTTTGGTTAATCACCAATTCATTCAGGCTATCGCTATGGAAAATATTCCTTCCGGCAATCAGTTTCATCTGATAAAAAGGAATATAATTTTCGTTGCCAATTTCTATATTCGGTTGCAACGCTATTTCCTCTTTGCCCTTATAGGTAACTGAGCTTGACATTTGAGCAAAGCCCATCGGCGCGGCAGATTGCAGTAACACTTTTTCAACGCCCGGTATATGCTTTATGTTTTCAGCCAGCACAGTCAATTTTCCATCGTCACGCCATTTATTAAGTGTTATAATAGCGTCTGAATTAAATCCTTTATCACCATTAGTCATAAAGTTTATTTGCTTGCCGATAATAATTACTCCGATAATAAAAATGAGCGACATGCTGAACTGAAAAACGATCAACACTTTTCTCAGGTTCAACCTTTTTTTTCCTTTTTGAAAGGCTGTGCCCTTTAAGCTAAGCGCAGGTAAATAAGAAGACAAAACTTTGGCTGGATAAAAACCCGCAAGCAATGTTGTAGCCAATGTGATCGCAACAATAAAGATTAATGTTGATGATTGAAGTAACTGAAAAGATATTTTTTCTGGTATAAAATCTTTGAACAAATAGAGCATAGGATTTACGAGTACAAGCGATAACATAACAGCAAAAAAAGTAAGCACAAACGTTTCAATAATAAATTGAAACATGATGTTTCGTTTATTGCTCCCCATTACTTTTCTTACACCAATTTCTTTAACTCTTTGTATTGATTGTGCTGTGGACAGATTAACAAAATTTACAACAGCTATAATCAAAATAAATAATGCCACGCCCATTAAAACATACAATGTTGGCAGGTATGCTTTCCTGAAATCATCACCATCATCGCCTCTTCTGTATTCAGATGTAAAATGAATATCGCTCAACGGTTGCAAATGCATATTTAATTTACCGTTCGAAAGGTTTACATGTGATTTTATGTATGCCGTAAGCCTTGTATTAACTTGTTCTGGTCTTACTCCTTTTGAAAGTTTTACAAATGCAGACCCATTGTGAGGGCGAAGGCTGCTCCAATCTTCAGTAGGAATATTAGTTTTCAGGAAACTATGTGTAGCCGTTGATATGGAGATAAAATCAGTATAATTAAAATCACTGTTTCCTGTCCAGTCTTTCAAAATGCCTGCTACACTTACGCGAAGTGAATCGTCATAAATAACCGTTTTGCCAACCATTTTATTAATCGGGATATTCCCGAAATACATTTTTGCCCTGCTTTCCGTAAGCACTACTTTAAACGGTTGATTTAAAGATTGCGGATTTCCTTCAAGCCATGTATATTGAAAAATGCTAAAATAAGACGGCCATGTTATGATTGAAGTAGATGAGTAAGAGCCTGGTATTTTGTTATTAAATTTTTTGTTTTGATTATTTACACCTGGTATTGTTATATCGCCACCATAGCTATAAAAAGCGGCCGTTGCATCAAAGCCTGGAACTTGGTTTTGAAAACCTGCCACGTCAGGGATGATGTTATTCAGAAACATTTTATCTCCGCTTTTGGATTGCGACTCGCCAACAAAACGATAAATACGATCTCCATCGTGATGAAATTTATCGAAGCTGAACTCAAAACTCGTAATGAGAAAAATAACAATGCAGGCGCATATGCCTAATGCAAGCCCAAGAATATTGATGGTGCTGTACGCTTTATTGCGGTAAATATTCCGCCATGCTGTTTTGAAATAATTTTTAAACATAAAAGTTCATTTCTGATGTATAATATTATTCACTTCTTAAACTCTTCACCGGATTTGCAATTGCTGCTTTTATTGATTGAAAACTTATTGTTATTAAATTGATTTATTCCGTTCTCAAACTCTTTACAGGATTTGCAATCGCTGCCTTTATTGATTGAAAGCTTACAGTTAAAAAAGTAATCATCAATGTACCAACAGCCGCCGTAGCAAAAATCCACCATGATAATTCTGTTCTGTACTGGTAATTCTGCAGCCAGTTATGCATGAAATAATATGAGATAGGTATTGCAATAAGCAATGAGACAAAAACCAACACCACAAAATCTTTTGATAACAATTGCCAAAGATTAAATACTGATGCGCCTAATACTTTTCTTACACCAATTTCTTTTATGCGTTGCTCAGCCATGAAGGATGCCATACCAAAAAGGCCAAGACAGCTTATAAAAATAGCGAGTATTGCAAAGCAACTTGCAAGCTTACCAATACTGTTTTCATCGCTGAATTTTTTTGCGTATTCATCGTCAGCAAAATCGTAAGAGAACGGTACTGAGGGAGAATATATTTTACAAACTGCCGCTATTTTATTGATGGCATCATGAGCACTTACGTTAGGGTTTATCTTTATGAGCACATCATCAAAATGGCTACCGATATGAAAAATAGTCTGTTTAACAGGATCATAAGGCGATTCCATCACCATATTTTTAACTACGCCAATTATGGTAAGATTTTTTTCTCCAATTCTTACTATTTCGCCGATTGGATTTTTAAGATTCATAAATTTTACAGCCGCTTCATTTAATACAATGGCTGATGAATCTGTTACAAAACGACTGGAGAAATCCCTGCCATTTTTAAACTGCCAGCCAACCGTTTTTCCATACTCCGATGTAACGCCGATCCAGCCAAAGAAAGAAGTTGTACCAGGATCTTTTCCCTGCCATTTAACATCGCCTCTATTATTATTTACACCGGTTGTTGAGCTTGATGATTCCGCCACTTGCATTACTGTTCCTGAACTAAGCAAGTCTTGTTTTACAGCATTGAAATGCTTATGCAGGTCATCATTTGTTACTTCAATATTAACCAGTCCATTCTTGTCATAACCTATCGGTCGGTTCTTTGCAAATTGAATTTGCTTAAACACGACGATTGTACCTATTATTAAAATAACAGATACTGTAAATTGAGTTACGACTAATACCTTTCTCGGAACGGCAGCAAAACGCGCTGCTTTGAAAGTTCCTTTCAAAACTTTCACCGGATTGAAAGAAGAGAGATATAAAGCAGGATAAGCGCCTGCGATTAAACCTGTAAATAAAGTGAAGCAAAGACACATTAACCAGAACAGCGGATTACTCCATAAAATGGTTACCTTTTTATCAGCCACTTCATTAAAAAATGGCAGCGTTAGCCAAACCAACAAGATTGATAAAGCAAATGCTAATGCAGCCATTAATAATGATTCACAAAAGAACTGGCTGATTAATTGATTTCTTAAAGAACCGACTGCTTTACGTATGCCAATTTCTTTGGCTCTCTTTTCGCTGCGGGCTGTACTGAGATTCATGAAGTTTATGCAAGCCAGTAGAAGCACAAACATTCCAATTATACCAAACAACCATACATACTCAATTGCACCACCCGTGTTAACTCCATTTTTAAACTCAGAATATAAATGCCATTTACTCATCGGCTGAAGGAAAATAACAGGTTTATATTTTTTATCCTCCGCGCTCATGTGGTCGAGCTTAATGTTTTTAATTTTTGCAGATACTTTATTCATGTCTGCATTGTCCGCTACCTGCACATACATTAATAATGAATTATCACCCCAGTCACTTAATGACCTTTCATTGCCCGGTGCATTAATATAATATTCCCACGGACCAATAAATGCAACATCATGTAAAGTTGTGTTGTAAGGCAAATCTTCATATACGCCGGAAACTTTAAATGCAGTTTTATCATCAAGTTTTATCACCTTGTTCAAAGCACTCTCGTTTCCAAATAATGCTCTCGCTACAGTTTGTGAAATCAATATTGAAGCAGGATTTTTTAAACCGTTACGGCTGCCTTCAACCATTTTTAGTGTAAACATTTCCGTAGCATCAGAACCCATAAAATTTCCTTTGTAAGAAATTTTTTTATCGCCAACAATCAATGTGTGATTTTCTGTCCATGATGACATAGCGATATATTTAAAATCGCTGCCATAATCTTTTCGCAATGTTGCATCCAGCGGTAGCGGAACTGCATCTCCTGTACTTATAGAACCGTTATAGGTTTCATGTTGCATTACTGTTGCAATCCGATCATAATTTTCATGATACTTATTAAAGGAAAGTTCATCCCATATCCATAATGCAATTAACATAGCTACAGCCATGCCTACAGATAAGCCTGCGATATTTATGAAGGAATGTGCCTTGCTTTTAATGATATTTCTCCACGCGGTTTTAAAATAATTTTTAAACATACATTTTATTTAAGCTAATAGCAATCAGCCATTAGCTCTTAGCTAATGACTATTCCATTCTCAAACTCTTCACCGGGTTTGCAATCGCTGCTTTCAGGGGTATAAATTGCCCTGAATGAATTTTCAAGCTTCGTACCAAACACACATTTTACTGATAAAGAGTTACTTATTAAAATTGGTGGTGACCGGAGTGTTCGTAAACGAACAGTTGTATATAGAAAGTGACCAATCCTGTATATAAGGAAAGACAAGCCTTATTGAAATACAACGTTATTACAACTGAAGACGTACTTATGATAACTAACTGATTACTGATAATTAAATTGGTTAGATGGAACTGTAGCTGATAGAATTACAAAAGCATAAGGAGATATACGTTACCAGCATAGAGACAAACCCCTTGTGGCGACATGTTGACGAATTCCTTCATAACACATTCTAATATTATTAGTTACAGCCTCTCCTTTTTCAATATTTCACCCCTTAAGGGATCTTCCTTTAAATTCTCCATCTCCGTATCTACAATATCATCAATCTCCCGCTTTATTTGTAAATAATTCTTTTGGATGATTGAAGAGGTAATCTCGCGAACCACCGGAATAGGTTTATATCCTTGCTGTTCCTTTTTCAGGCCTTCATGATCATTTAAAATAGAGCAATGAAATGTTTTTAAATCAATCTTAGTTTCGGGATCATCAGCAACCATACCTACAAATTCACCTGAACTAAGCGATGAAATTTTAGAAGGTGGTATTGCTGCATCGAGTTGTTTAGAACGATTAACGGAAGTATCCGTACGGTTAATAGAAACACTTGACCTGTCCTGCATAATCCTTCCGAATCGTTCTGATAGTTGTTTGGCGGTTTCACCGCTAACCTGGCCGCTAATGATATTACCAGTAATATTCATGATCACATCAGCCTGGTCTTTTCCATAATCTTTTTTAAGCTGGCTAAAATCCTGGACTCCTAAAGTTGTAGCCACTTTATTACTTCTAGCCGTGGCAATCAGGCTATCCATATTGTTCAGATAAATAGTTGGAAATTCATCAAAGATCAAACTGCTTTTGAGGTTCCCTTTTTTATTCACCATTTTTATCAGCCTGGAGATATATAAAGACAGCACAGCACCATAAACCTGTATTTTTTGAGGGTTGTTGCCCATACAAACAATTTTAGGTGCCTTAGGATTATTTATATCTAAAGTAAAATCATTGCCGGATAATACATAGTAAAGTTGCGGTGAAGATAACCTTGCCATCGCCACTTTAGCTGCTGCAATCTGCCCTTCGAGTTGTTCCATCACATCGTTCATGTAAGCCGATATGAAAGGATTGATTAGCGCTTCAATTTCTTTTTCAGTTTTGAGGATCGTAAAGAGTTTATCATAATTGATCTGCATCAATTCAATGACATGAGGAAGGGTGCAAAATTCACCATCCCGGTAACGGCGAAGGAACCAGATAATAGCAGTTAAAAAGTTGATGGGGGATTCCACAAAAAAATCACCCTGCCGCTTTATCCATTCCCTGTTCAATCCCATAAGTATAGTCCTTGCTGATTCAGAGGCATCGGTAATATCCAGCATATTTTCCTTATCAAGCGGATTGCAGCGATGTGTTCTGGACAAATCCTCAAAATTAATCACATAAAATTCAGGGGCTACTTTGTATTGGTTGCGACATTTTAGAAAATGATTATAGGCGATGACCGACAGGTCATCAAATTTAAAGTCATAGACGAACATGGAAAAGCCTTTGCTGATGTGTTGCGTTATCACATGTCTTATCACAAAATAAGATTTGCCGGAACCTGGCGAACCCATTACGAGCAATGACCGAAAAGCATTAATAATATTGATCCAGCTTCTGCGAATTTTGCCTTTGAGATTGTACTGTGCTGGTAGGTTAATGGAAAACTCATTTTGTAATAATCGCTCCTCCTGCGGGAACGTTTCATTTTCGGAGTTGAAAATATCCTCGTTGTTTAGCTTTAATTCAATAACACGCGATAATAAAGTGCCGCCGGTTAATATAAGAAGATAGCCCAATGAAGTAGTGGCAATATAAAGACCGGTAACTGTCGGATACGGTAGTGAAAGCCGCAGCCAAAACCAGCTCGAAAAGTAAAGCAATAAACCGCTAATAACATATATAAAACCAGTCTTTAACTTCAGCGTTTCTTCTTTTTTGCCTCTTACACCAAGAAGGGAGATAAAAAGAAAACCAAGGGCAATATATTTTGAGGTATTGAAGTGGCTGAACAGTCCGGTCTTTTGTATGTTGCCAAGCAGACGGTCTGATAGTGCAGCGGTTAATTGCCACTCATCAAATGCCTTGTAACAATAATAATAAAAATGTAAAACAAGCATGACTATACTGATCAGCCTGGTCATATCCAGTACCTTTTGTAATCCCTGTTCATTCTCTCCGGTATTCATAATAATATTTTAAATACTCAATCTTTTTTTCTTTCTTTTTCGCTTCACTTTTTTGAGCTCATAGGGCGTATAGTTGGTTACAATTTCAGGCTTCATTAAAACATCTATGAGATCAGTTGCAGAGTGTTGAGAATCGGACACTGTTGGAACCACGGCAATAGCTTCTGAGCCGTGAATATTTTTCTTTTCATCAGCCAAAGAAGCGTAAGAGATGTTCTGTTTGGTATTACATCTTTCCAGCATCATCTTTGCACTGTAAGTCTTTCCAAGGTCACTTCCATTAAAGACGCATTTGGATTTGTGATCAACGTAAGTAATCCCATATATAATCCCGTGTTTGTTTTGGCGGACAACGGCACTGATTCTTTCCCTGTTAAGACTGGCTATTAAATCCGGTAGGCTCATTCCAGGCCGCTTTATAAATGCATACTCAATGGCTGCTCTTAATCGTTTAGCATGAGGTGCTTTCAAGCTTTCATTCTCAGAGAATTTCTGTTCTAAATTTTTGAGAGTTGGCTTCATATAAAAGGAACTTGCTTTTATGGGAGGGCTGATTTTATTTCCTTTTTCATCCAATACACGGTACACAAGTCCGTTTGTATCATACATGACCGAACCTTTCTCACCTCTGTCAGCTGACACATTGTATAATTGCAAGACAGCGTTCAATTCAGGTAAAGAAGAATATTTATATTGATTGATGACCAGACCTAATACATTGCTGACAGCTCTTTTTACGGAAGACTTTCCGAGCGCTACTTTTTGTGCAGAAACAGGAATCAATTTGAAACTAACATCTTGTTTCTTTTCCTCAGCTTTCACCAAGGCAAAATCATTTTCGATTTCCTTTCTTGCTTTTTCTGATTGATTGCGGCCAATATTGTGCATGGAAATGCGGCTACCATCGCGGAGGATATTCATGCTTACAATATGAACATGCGGATGTCCTGCATCATAATGACGATAGATGAGATAAGGCTGCTCGCCAAAACCGATTTTCTCCATATAGATCTTCGCTATGTCAACCAGTTTATCATTATCTAACTTTTCAGATGAATCAAAATTGAGTGAAACATGCAGTGTGTTGGTCATCGCTCTTTCATTGAGCGAAGTAAACTTTTCAAACCACCGAATCTTGTCCGAAAAACTCAAATTCTTTGCATCTTTTAAAAAGTTTTCCGCCCACAAAATTTCGGCTTCCTGTTGGCTCACTTTGTGTTCATTGTAATTAAGCACTTTGGATATATTTTTACCAGTGTTTATTCTTGCCACCATTGTTGATTAAATTGAGAAATTTTCTGATTGATTTCTTCCATTTTTTCCATGAACAATTGCCGGTTTTTTTCATTCCATTCTGCCCAGCATTTTATCTCCGGAATTTTATCCATTGTATGGAGTCTTTTAACCGCCTGATTGAAGTTATTTCCGATGGCAGATATCCCGCTTTTTAAAAGGCTTAAAGTGACGGCAATTTCATCCAGAGATTTGTTCCTTGTATACACCGTAACCGGCTTATCCAGCAGCACGTAACGAACGTACTCGCTTAGCTTGCGTTTGGTGGTATTTTTGAATGAAAGCTCCACCTTGTTATACTCAGCTTCAGTAAACCTTACGGTCAGTTTTCGGCTACGGTTTATTTTTTCTTTCTTCTGCATATCATCTCACTTT
>Ga0070658_10004880_pt1 | contig 10927 bp, 9 predicted proteins | sample KBSC13metaG_FD_64664 | JGI IMG/M metagenome (GOLD analysis project Ga0070658, IMG submission 64664) | Corn rhizosphere microbial communities from Kellogg Biological Station, Michigan, USA - KBS C1-3 metaG | ecosystem: Host-associated > Plants > Roots > Rhizosphere > Soil ... | reverse complement strand
ATTGGTGACCTTGGTGATCACGAGTGTGATCGGTTCGCTGGTTTCGGTGTTGAGCAGCGTCAACTCGGAAACGTCCTCCTTCTCGCCGGTGTTTGCGTTTGGGCGTTCTTTGAATTCAAACTTCTCGAGTTTGTAGTTGGTCTTCGGGACCATTTCGCCAATCTTGAGGAATTCAGAGGGTGCCCGGATATCGAGCGTGTTGATCTGGAAACTCATCGTCTCCGGCTTTGTGATGGTGCCATCGTACGACTGGAAGATGAGGCGGAAGGGGACGCGGATGACCTGCTTGAGGAAGAGCTTCGTGTAGTAAGGCGGGTGCGATGCCTTGTTGTTCGGGTCGGTGTCGGCGCGCCACTCGTCCTCGTTGGAGAATCCGTCTCCGTCGGGATCCTGAGTGGCGGCGGTGCCTTCCAGGGGGGAGATATTGTGATCGAAGAACCAGCGGTTGGGAATCTTCTTGCCGGTCAGGCTGTCTGTGTGGAGGGAATCCTCGATCGGTTTCTTGGGCACGCCGGCGGGACCGATGATGTAGGGCTGGGAGACGAACAGGGAGCCGCGGGGACCTTTCTCGTAATCCGTTTCTAAAACCCAGATCGGCGGTTCTTGCAGAGCCGTCTTGGCACGTTCGACTTCGCTCAGCACCAGGGGCGGGATTTTGTTGCTCTGCGAGACGGCGGCGGTCGCCTCGGTAAACTTCTCCGGCAGGCTGTTTGTCTTCATCCAGACGAGGATCGCAAAGGCGAGCAGCGTCGCCGCTACCACGGCGAGGATGAACTGGTCATAGCGTTTCTTAATCCAGTCCATAAGCTATTTCGGAGCAGCCGGAGCCGGCGTGGAAGGCTCGGCGAAATCGACGATTTCCAACCGGAGCGTGGTATCGATGGTTTCTTCGCCGACCAGGGAAGCAATCGTGGTGGGGGCCTGGATTCCTGCGACGACAGCGGCGGCTGGGGCACCCGGAGCCGCTGGAGCGCCCGGTAGGGGAACCGGAGCGCCGGGGACAGGCGGAGCGGCGACAGCGGCGTCGGCGACGGGAGTGGCCCGAGGCGGCGCTTTCTGGTTGGAATTCAGGATCCGAATCTGGCGAATGATGTAAAACTGCGGGGCTCCCGAGCTGACGATCGTGTTCAACACCTTGGCGAGCTGGTGCTGCTTGCTGTTGAAGGTGATTTCGAAGGTGTGGACGTTCAACAAATTGGCCGGTACCCGCCCCGCGCCCGCTGGTTGATTGCCTCCGGCGGCACCTGGCCTCGGCGTGGTGGGTGCACCGCCCTTCTCTTCCGGAATTTCGGTCCGCTTGATGTCCTTCAAGGCCAGGATGGGCGTCGCGACGAGCTGGTCGACGACCCAATGGATCGCTTTCAAGTCCCGGCCGAGCAGCGAACTGGCGTTTTTGTCGGGAGGAGCGGTCTCGTAGCGGCTAAACCCAAGGTAAAACTTATCTTGTGGAAGCGTCACACCGGCCGTTTTCGCCCGGTCGCGGACTTCGGTGACGGCCTTCTTCAGCGCGTCCTGAAACGCTTCCGGCGCCATGGGCTCGAGCGGGAACTCCCGCTTGGCAAGGCTGGCTTGAAACGCGCTGATCACTTCGGCGGCCTCTTTCTTCTGGGCCTCGAGAACAGCCAGGTTTTCCTTGTTCGGGTACGGAACCGCGCTGCGCAGATTTTTGTACGCGGCCGCCTGTGCCGTGTAGCGATCATTGGCGTCGTCATACGCGCTGCTGGCCGAATACACCTTATAGCCGAGCACGCCCACGCCGATGAGCATCACGATGCCGTAGCCGGTCAGGAATTTATTTTCTTTCGCCCAGTTCATCGTTGGGGGGTCGGAGTTGCGGGTGGTTGCTGGCCGGGAAGCTTGAGGGTGAGCGGAATCTCGAACTCATAAGCCCAGTCCTGGTCGTTGGGAAGGGCCCGCTTGAAACCCTGGTGCTCATCCTTGGAGGCGACGTAGAGATCGTTGGGCTCGAGGAGCCGATTCACGAATTCGTCCACGACGGCGGCCTGGCGGTCGTTCCACAAATAGAAGCCTTTGACCAAGAGGATGGGACCTTTGGGTGCGGCGGCTGCGGCATTGGCGGTGGTGGTGGTGGGGGTGACCGCTGGCCCGGGTCTTGGTGCGGTTGCGCCAGTGCCGGTGGTCGGCTTCGCGATGTCGAGCGACGTGATCCACACAAAATCCTTGGGAAGCTTGGAATTGATGTCCTCGATGACTTTGAGGTAATAGTTCTTCTCGTCGACAGCATCGATCAGCGGCTTGGCGAGATCCTGCTGCGCCTTGATTTCGGCCCGCGCCGTCTTCATCTGCTTGTCGATCCGATCCAGGGCGTCGACTTTCGGTTTCAGCTTGTCCGCCGCGGCGCTCGTGGCCGCCGCAGCCTGCTCGAAGTAGAGCCACCACAGAGTGAGGGCCAGGAAGGCGCACAGTCCGGCGACGATGAGGAATGGACGCCTTTCGGCGAGCCGATGCCGCCGGACCACGCTGGCCGGGCGGAGGTTGAGCTCCATCGGGCAATTGCTCGTGCCGCGCAGGGCCAGGCCCACCAGTTCGCCCATGCGGTGGGCGTTCCGGCCGATTTCCTCGAGGTTCAGGCCGCTGCCCACGGCGACGTTGCGCAGGGGATTGAAAAACTCGACCGGAAGCTGGAATTTTTCCTGAAAGAATTCCCGCATGTAGGGGAGCGTGGAGCTGCCGCCGCTCAAATAGATGTGCTCGGGTGGTTTCCCTCCCTGCTGGGCCCGGTAGAAACCGATCGAACGCGCGATCTCGGCATGCAGCCGGGTCATGGCGTTGCGAATCATCTTGGAGACACGGGCCACATCCGGGTCTTCCGGTTCGGCGTAGGCGCCGCCGAGGCTCACGAAGCCGTCGCGTTTCTTGCGCTCTTCGGCCTGCTGGAAAGCTTCATTGAATTCCCGCGCGATTTGCTGGGTGATCGTGCTGCCGCCGTTGGGGATCGACCGGCTGAAGACCTTGTGCGGCTCGATGAAGATGAGGTTCGTGGTCCGCGAACCGATGTCGATGATTAGCGAGCACCCTTGGACGTCGCTGTAATTGTAGCGGAAGGCGTTGTAGAGCGCCATCGGAGCCACATCCACGATGGTGGTCTTGAGCCCGGTCAACTCGATCGACTCATTGATGTCATCGAGTAGATCCGCCTTGATGGCGACAATGACAACCTCGACCTGGGAGGAGTCGCCGCTATCCACCAACTGGTAGTCCCAAACGACCTCATCGATCGGGTAGGGAACATTCTGCTGGGCTTCGAAGGTGACGATCTGGTCGACCTGCTCTTCCCCGACCGAAGGCAGCTTAACGAACCGCGTGAAGACGGACTGTGAAGAGACGGCGTAATTCACCCTGGCGCCCTTGACTTTGAGTTCCTGAACCATCTCGGCCAGAACGAGTTTCGCCTGGGCGAGGCGAGTGGCGTCGGCGGCAGGATCGGCGAGAAGTTCGCGCGTCTTATAGGAAGCGAGAACAAAGCCGCCATTCTGGCTGGTCTTGAATTCGGCAAGGCCCAGCGTCTGGGTGCCGAGGCTCAGGCTGAGGATGCGGGTGGGTGCGGCCATGAAAGCTTCGACCGGTGACTAGCGCGTCGGTTTGATCGCTTCGTAGCGGTCGTAGAACAGAGGAGCGAAGGGCGTTTCGGACTTGTTCAAGATCATGCCGTTGACTTGCGGGACATTTGGGGGATTCCCGGGTTTCATCGAGGCGGCGGCCAGGTTCTGTCCCTGGCGGGTGACGGTCACCCACACGTTCTCGATGCTGGCTCCCGTGAGAGGGTGGTTGCCGACGAGCTTCTCCAAACTGCGGGGCGAAATGTAGACGACCGAATAGTGGTCTTTTCCGCCGGGGATGTTGATGTGGGTGACGCTGCCCACGAGCAATTTCTTTTCAATCGCCACCATGTAGTTGAAGGTCAACTCATCGATATCTTCGACCTTGGTCTCGAATTCCACTTCCACTTCCAGCCAGGTCCCGACTTTGGAACGCTTTTGCGGGCCGCCGGTAATTTGGTATTCCGGCGATTTGACCCCCTCGGGTGAAATCTTGCCCAGTTTGATCGCGCCTGGCCCGATGGGCGCAGCGGCCTGGCCATAAGCTTGTGGGTGATAAACAATTGCCAGTGCGGCAACGGCGGAGAGGAGAAAAGTTTTCATTGGGGAGTTTTCTTAGTGCCTTTCGCATCCGCGAACGCGGATGCTCTTGTCGATTATTTCTTTGGGGGTTGGGAAGGAAAAAGTGATCGAAATGCCAGAAACTTCAACTGAGACGTGTGCGGAAGTAGTCGATTGTCTTGCGGATGCCCTCGTCGAATTCGACTTTGGGCTCCCACTGGAGCACCTTTCGGGCGCGTCCAATGTCGGGTTGCCGCACCTTGGGATCGTCCACCGGGAGCGGCCGGTATTCAATCTGGGAGCGCGTGCCCGTGATGCGAATAATTTCCTCGGCGAATTGCTTGATCGTCATCTCGCGCGGGTTGCCGATGTTCACGGGTTCATGGAAATCGGACATGGCCAGGCGGAAAATGCCATCGATCAAGTCGCTGACGTAGCAGAAGGAGCGGGTCTGCGAGCCGTCGCCGAAGATGGTGAGCGGCTCGGCGTTCAAGGCCTGGCCGATGAAAGCCGGCACCACGCGACCGTCGCGCAGCCGCATGCGCGGCCCGTAGGTATTGAAGATGCGCACGATCTTGGTGTCGAGCCCGTGGTAGCGGTGGTAGGCCATGGTCATGGCTTCGGCGAAACGCTTCGCCTCATCGTAGACGCCGCGAGGCCCGATGGGATTCACATTTCCCCAATAATCTTCGCGCTGCGGGTGCACGAGCGGATCGCCGTAGCATTCGCTGGTCGAAGCGAGGAGCACGGTGGCCTTTTTCGCCTTCGCGAGTCCCAGGACGTTGTGCGTGCCGAGGGAACCGACCTTCAATGTGGGGATCGGGAACTCAAGGTAATCGATCGGACTGGCCGGGGACGCGAAGTGAAAGATGAAGTCCACCTCATCGGGGAGAAAGATGTAGTTCGAGACATCGTGCTTGATGAACTTGTAGTGCTCGTTCCCCGCGAGGTGCTCGATGTTGGCGGTGCTGCCGGTGATGAAGTTGTCGATGCCGATCACCCGATGCCCTTCCGCGAGAAGACGATCCGTGAGATGGGAACCAAGGAAACCGGCACCGCCGGTGACGACCGTAGTAGGACGCGAAGAAGGCATGGTCGCGTCTTCTATCGGCTCCCGTGCAAGGCCGCAATCGGGAATGTCCCGGAAGGTGCTTTTTTGAGATTAAGGGACGGGTCCGACTCGTCGGACTTGCCCAACGCGATTAGCGGGCGCCGAAGCCGAGGATGACCACCGGGATTGTCTTTAGCAGGATCTCGAGATCCAGCCAGAGGGACCAGTTGTCGATGTACTGGAGATCGAGCTTCACCCATTCGTCGAAGCTCTTGATCTTGTTTCGGCCCTGGACCTGCCACAGGCACGTCAGGCCGGGCTTCATGCTCAGGCGGCGGCGATGCGCGGTGCTGTCGAATTGCTCCACTTCGTAGATCGGGAGGGGGCGCGGGCCGACGAGGCTCATGTCGCCCTTGAAGACGTTGAAGAGCTGCGGGAATTCGTCGAGGCTGCTGCGGCGCAGGAATTTCCCGAATTTGGTGACGCGCGGGTCGTTGTCGATCTTGAAGACCGGACCCTGCATCTGGTTGTAAGCGGCCAGTTCCGCCTGGCGCATCTCGGCGTCGGTGGCCATGGATCGGAACTTGAACATGGTGAACGGTTGCCCGTTTTTGCCGGCACGTTTTTGACGGAAGAAGATGGGCCCGGGGGACGTCAGTTTGATGCCGATGGCGATAATGACGAAGAGCCAGGAAAGCAGGAGCAGCCCGATGATGGCCCCGACGCGGTCGATGAACGCCTTGACGAGCAGCGCCCAGGAGACGTCCGGTGTGGTGCGGAAGACGAGCATGGGCCGCCCGCCGAAAACATCGAAGTCGGGACGGGCGATCGAGGTGCGAATGAAATCGGCGACCAGCCATGCCTCCACGCCTTCGATCTCGCAGGCGGCGATGGCTTCCTGGAGCCGGTTGAGGTGGCTGTGGCCACCGGCGAATATCACGCGGTTGACGGAGTGTTCGTGCAGCGCCTCGATCAGTTCGGAGACCGGCCGGGTCTCGATATCGATCTCGGCGACGATTTCCATTTCCATGATCTGCTCCGCCGTGAAGGTGTGGCGCAACTGGTGGACGTCGCTCGGCGTGCCGGCGAGGACCACGCGTTCACGCAGGTCTTCGCGAATGGCCCGCTTGCGATAGCGGGCCACGGTGAAGCGTTCGCGTAACAGAAGGACGCCGGTTGCGATGACGACGAAAAGCGGCATGACGGCGCGGCTGGGGACGCTGAGCCGGAGAAAATAGGACGCCGCAGCGATGAGCAGCCCCAGCCAGAAGATGCCGCGGCCGATTTGGGTCAGGGATTTCGCGACAGTCTTTTGCAGGGGATTGGTATAGAAGCCTTGCAATTCGAGCACGATCGGGCCGAACGGCAGGATGACCACGAGCAGCCATTGGAACTCCTCGAAGGGACCGATCTGCTTGTTTCCAAAGATGGGCAGGTCCCCGCCGAAGAAGCGGAGCCGGTGCGCCACCCAGAAAGCCACGACCATGAGGAGGCCGTCGGCGATCTGGAGGAATTGGAGATTGAGTTCTTGTTTTCGACCGAGCATCGGTTCTTTTGCGAGGGGAAGCCTGCAAGAAAGATGAGAACGATAAAGAATTCGAGAGATTTACGTGAAATGCCGCACGTTGTGGCGGCGGTCCACTCGAGTGGAGCGCTGCATCGTGCCGCGACGATTCGTCCGGGGGAAGTCGACTTTCTTGAAATTCGTGTGGATAATTTTGCCCTCGACCCGGCGCCGGTCTTGAAGGCGCTGCCCAAGCTGCGGGTGCCGCTCCTCATCACTGTGCGCCATCCAGCGGAAGGGGGCGCGAACGGGCTTTCGCTGCGCCGCCGCCGGGAACTTTTTGCGCAATTCCTGCCCTGGGCGACGCTCATGGACGTGGAGTTGCGCTCCTGGGAGAGCCTGGAGGAGACGATTGGCCCAGCACGCCAGGCCGGCGTGAAGATCATCGCCTCAGCCCATTTTTTCCGTTCGATGCCATCCGCACCGCAACTTCAGCGGATCGTCCGGCGTGCGCACGCTGTCGGGGCCGATATCAGCAAGATCGCCGCCATGGCCCCCACTCCGGGCGCCCTCTGCCGCCTGCTAGGCGTCCTGGAGAAAAGGCAGCCATTGCCGGTGAGTGTGATGGGGATGGGAAAATTCGGCAAAATCTCCCGCCTGCTCTGTGCCCAGGCAGGGTCCGTATTGAACTACGGCTACCTGGACCGCCCGAATGCCAGCGGGCAGTGGGAGGCGACGGTGTTGAAGCAGCGCATCGCTGAACTTAAGGAGAATGATCAGTAATCAGTGGGCAGTAATCAGTATTCCACGGCGACGCGAATTCTACTGACGGTGCCGAGAACTCACTGATTACTGTCCACTGATTACTGATTACTGATTACTTCCGCCGGTCACGCCTTCGCGGGCTGCTGCTGGAGCACGCGCATCAACGCGGAGTAAATTTCCGATGGCCCAAGGCCTTTACTCACGTAGCCATTCGCCCCCGCCTTCCGGGCCGCTTGCATGGCGTCTTCGTCGTAGCCGAGGCCAGTAAACATGACGATCGGGAGGTCGGCATGCTTCTCGCGGACTTTGGAAATCAGGGTCAACCCGTCGATTTTCGGCATGCCGATGTCGAGGATCAGGCCATCGCAAGGGTTGAGATCGAGCCAGGATTCCACTTTGGAACTGTCCGTGAGCGAAGACGCCGCGTGGCCTTTGCCGCGCAGGTAGGTGGTGAGGAAGCGATTTAAGAGCCGATTGTCGTCAACAACGAGGAAGTTCATGGGTGTGTGCGGTGGCGGTGGTTGATAATGAGCTGAGCAGTGGCCATGCCATGGGGTTGACGGATTGTTGTCTAAGCCGTTTTCCCCCACCGGTTGTATCGCATCGCATCTCCCGCTTGTCAGGCGGCTTTTACCGTCCGACACTCCCGGCCGCATGTCCAAACTCGATCCGCTTCGCCAGGCCGTGGCTGTCTCGCCCGATAATATTCCGCTGCTCCTGCTGCTGGCCCAGGCGTGCCTCGACGAGTGGTCGCTGGATGAGGCCCGGTCCATCTTCGAGCGCGTTTTGAAGCTCGATCCCGCCCGGCCCGAGGGCAAGGTGGGCATCGCCCGGATCCTTCATCTCAGTGGCAAGACGAGCGAGGCGGTCGTGCGCATCGAGGCTCTGCTCGGGCTCCACCCGGAGTTTGCGCCAGCGCATCTGCTCCTCGCCCGGCTCCATGCCGGCGAGGGTAATCTCACCGCGGCACGCTCCAGCTACGACCGGGCCCTGGCGCTCGATCCGACCAGCCGCGACACGTCCCTGGAAAAGGAATTGCACGCCGGAGCGCCGCAACCCGAGGCCAAGGCCGAGCCGGAGAAGGTGACGGTCGGGGGATGGACGCCCGAGAGCGACGAGGACGAGAAATCTTCGGGTGGTTCGGCCGAAGTCGAGCGGCCGAACCTGAACTTCGCGGATATCGGCGGGATGGAGACGATTAAGGAGGAGATCCGGATGAAGATCATCCATCCCCTGAAGAACCCGCAGCTTTTCAAGGCCTACGGGAAGAAAATCGGCGGCGGAGTGCTGCTCTATGGCCCGCCCGGGTGCGGCAAGACCCTGCTCAGCCGCGCCACGGCGGGCGAGATCAAGGCCAACTTTCTTTCCATCGGCATCCACCAGATTCTCGATCTCTACCTCGGCAACTCGGAAAAGAACCTCCATCAATTGTTCGAGCTCGCCCGGACGCACGCCCCGGCCGTGCTGTTCTTCGACGAAGTGGACGCCCTGGCCGCCGATCGCAACGATCTCCGGCGCAGCGCGGGCCGGACATTGATCAATCAATTCCTCGCCGAGATGGACGGAAACGTCGGCAACAACGATGGCCTGCTGATCCTCGGCGCGACGAATGCGCCCTGGCACCTCGACCCCGCCTTCCGCCGGCCGGGACGCTTCGATCGCATCCTCTTCGTCCCGCCGCCCGATGAGGCGGCCCGGGCTTCGATCATCGAAGTGATGGCCAAGGACAAGCCGATGCAGAAGCTCGACGTCTCCGCGGTGGCGAAGAAGACGAAGGATTTCTCCGGCGCGGATTTGAAGGCGGTCTTCGACATCGCCATCGAGCGGTCGCTCGTCAAAGCGATGCAGGAGGGGCGCGTGATTCCCCTGGGGACCGACGACCTGATCAAGTCCGCGAAGGATGTGAAGCCCTCGACCAAGTCGTGGTTTGAGAGCGCCAAAAACTACGCGATTTATTCCAACCAGAGCGGCTTTTACGACGACGTTCTCGAATTCCTCGGGATCAAGAAGTAACCGCCGATGAATACGGACGCTCCACATCCGCAGCTCTTGCGCGGGCTGCAACTCAAGGAATTGGGCCGCTACGCGGATGCCGAGAGCGCGTTCAAGGAAGCGCTGGCGCAGGAGCCGAACGACGCCTTTGCCCTGCATCAACTGGCCGCGTGCCAGTGGCACATTCCCGGCCGCCACAAGGACGCGCTGCAAACGATTGGCCAGGCGATCGCCGCGGAGCCCAATGCGTCTGAACATCACGTGCTGCGGGCCTTCATCCTGTGCGTGCTCGACCGTCCCAAGGACGCGCTGGCCTCCGCTCGCTCCGCACTTGAGCTTTCTCCCACGGATACCGGCGCCTTCTGCGCCGAAGCGCAGGCGTGGCTGCAAATGGAGAATTGGCCGAATGCCGAACGGGCCGCGCGGGAGGCGCTGGCGCTCGATGCCGACAACTCCACGGCCGCCAACCAACTCGCCCAGACGCTGCGCCTGCAAAACAAGCAGGTGGAAAACGCCGCCCATCTCGCAGGGATGCTGGCCCGCGATCCCGACGACGCCTTCACCCACGCCAATGCCGGTTGGTCCGCATTGCAACGCGGCGAAAGGGTCGCCGCCGAGACGCATTTTCGCGAGGCCTTGCGGATCGATCCCGATTTTGACTACGCCCGCGAGGGACTGCTGACCAGCTTCCGGGCCCGCTCGCCGCTCTACCGTCTTTACCTGAGCTACACGTTTGCCATGCAGCGGCTCACGCGCGGTTCGCGTTGGGTGGTCATCGTGGGCCTCTTCATCGGCGTGCAGGTCACGCGCTTTCTGCCTGCCGTGGCTGGCACGATCCTGATCGCTGTCTACTTTCTGTTCGTGCTCTGGGTGTGGGTGGCCCGGCCCGTGGGCAATTTTCTTCTCCTGTTCGATTCCTTCGCCCGGTACGCGCTGCGGCCCCGGGAAAAACTGGAAGCGGGGGTCGTGGGAGGCAGCCTGGGCCTGGCGGTCCTCAGTCTCGTCGCTGTCCTGCCCTCCTACCTGATGAATGCGGTGCGATTCGAAAATGTGGTGCTGTTTCTCGCCGCCGGAGCCATTGCGGTGTCGTTCCCGCTGTCGCTCACTTTCACAAATCGATCCCGACTTGGAGCGCGGGTCTTTGGATCGATCGGCGCGGTGGGCGTACTGGCCACTGTCGTCGCAGTCGCGATGGAGTGCACGCCGTCCGGCCCGCCGGAGGCCGTGGCCACATTTTTTCAATTCGCCTGCCTGGCCTGCGTCCTTTCCACCTGGCTGGGGAACGTGCCCTCGCTGATCAAGCGCGGGTGAGCCTTAAAACGGCGATCAGGGGGAAACGCAGAGACGCAGAGGACAGACACATGCGAGTGGCGAAATGCTTTTGATCCCCTAGCCGATCTGTCACCGCTTCTGCTCTGCGTCTCCGCAGTGCCAACCTTGAGAGTCAACGCTTCTTGCGTAGATTTTTCATCGTTACGGTCCGGGCACACTCGA
>Ga0070658_10004878_pt1 | contig 10928 bp, 19 predicted proteins | sample KBSC13metaG_FD_64664 | JGI IMG/M metagenome (GOLD analysis project Ga0070658, IMG submission 64664) | Corn rhizosphere microbial communities from Kellogg Biological Station, Michigan, USA - KBS C1-3 metaG | ecosystem: Host-associated > Plants > Roots > Rhizosphere > Soil ... | reverse complement strand
GTTCGGCCACAGGCTCATGGCGAACGAGTTGGGTACCGACAGCGGTAAGGGCGCGGTCGAGGACGCTCTGGACGGCCTGGGCCTCGTTGATGACCTTGCCGAGACGGTGTTCGGCGGCCTCGGCTCGGCGTTCCAGAGAGGCGCTTAACTCCTCTACGACGGCACGCAATCTATCTATTTCGGCGGTGGTTGATGCGGTGCCCCCGCCTGTGTTGCCTCGACGAACCACAAACCAGACGAGCGCGCCGGCGATACATGCTGAGAATAGCGCCTCTACGAATGAACCCATGTTTTGTCCCCAACGGTCGATCGAATCGGCCGGCCGAAGTTCGGTGAGTCGGGTTGCACACCCTGGCCTCCGCCGAAGCTTGGACCGGCCCGCCACACCTTCAGGTGTCTAGCAGCGTGATTTCCAATTGTCCCAACATCCGCAAAGCGCCTTCACGTAGAGGTTCTCAATCGGGACCGGCAGCGAAAACCGCTGACGAAGTATTTAGGAACCGCCTACTAGGAGGCAACCGTCTGTATCATCTTACCAGTGCTGATGTCGCGTCCGATCAACAGTGTGACCATCTTTGGCGGCGCGGCGGATGATATGGCGTCGGGCTTGAGCCATATCGAGAGTTCTGCCGCTTCTTCATCTACTGATAATCTACTCACTGCTGTTACCGGGATGTTCCGAAAAAGGCCGATTAGGGCTATATTTTCGATTTCCGTCTTCCCGAAGGCGGCTAGGCGCTCGCGTTCTTCCATATTAAGACCGGGTCCACGGCGAAGAATCGAGCTGTGCCTTCGCATCGGCGCGAGGTACGCTCGTTGAATAGAGCAGGCCGTCTCAACACGCGGGGGCCTGAGGGCACTGGCGAAGTTGAAACGGGTGCCGGCGCGCACGATGACCGGGTCGACAGGAAGGGCGCCGAGCGCCACGGTACGAGTCCGCTTTATAGGGAACTCATAGACGTCTCCACCCGGCATTGATGTATTCAACGAAAGGACCTCCGCCTCCTGCACAGTCCACAGGTCTGCGCTGAGTTCGGGGGCGCCAACGTGAGAATAGTCGACGTTTACCTGGTAGACCTGGGTACTGGTTGCCCCAAGCGCCGAATTTGCGCTGACAACGGTGACCACCGCCGCGAGGTCGACCCCGCCGCCGCCAGGGTCGACGTGGGGAATGCCGGCATGGTGATCGGTTACAAGGATTGAAAGGCTGTTGGCAGCGGCGGGGTTGAGAGGAACGTCGATTTCGAGAACATTGCGATGCCCAGGGGAGGCGACGGGACTGGCCGCGTGTAGGTCAATGCGGTTGACCTTTGTATGGGAGACGAGTTTGCCAAGCGCTCGACGAACGTTCTCGAACACTTGACGCTGCGCCGCGCCCATTGACTTGAACGCGGAGAAGCGACCGGACTTTCCGTCGACATCGGCGATAGAGTTTTGGCCGTCATCGGATGGATCTATGCCGGCGGGCTCTCCGGAGCTTCGTCCCATAGCATCCTCACGGCCGTTTCGACTCGTTCAATGGGCTCCAGTAGGTCCATCGTTCGGCCGCATTCGGAGAGTATTCGCGCGATCTCGGTCTTCTTGACCGCGTCGCCTACCGCGCCCATACGGACGCGAACGGGGCCGCCGCTGTCGGTCAGTTGGAGATGAAATTCGATGTCGCTGATATCCTGCTGGGCGCCGTATTCCTTGAGGGGATGGGTTCGGGTGGGCGAAATCATCACCACCTTGAACTTCCCATTGTCGAGAGCGGGCAACAGGTTGGCGTCGGACACTATCAGAAGGTCGGGCTTCTGCTCAAGCCGGCCGACGAGGTTGCCGGCGATGACATCGCACTGGATGTACTTCTCAAGGACGTCGCCGTATAGGACGCGCTGAAGTTTGGTGGCGCGAACAGGCTCCGTATAGCGAAATTCGATCGGCAGAGCGTGGGCATCGGTGACCATCGCTCCCCCCATAAATACGTTTTCCGCCATGCTCAGCGAGAGAACGTAACCTAGCGTCGTTTTTGGACCCGCCATGTATGGTTTTTACCATACTCACGGACGAATATATCGGCCGATGGCAGTGTACAACTCAAGCGGGTCTTGCGTCGCCATGCTTCTCAGAGCCGAAGCACATCTAGATTACAGTCTAGATGACCTTGCGGTAGCTGCATGTGGGTCGGTCGTTGAGGGACGACCAGCATTCCCAGCAGATGATGTAGCCTCGTCCGCCGACATAGTAGCAATTCGACACGAGGTGGTCGCCGCACTCGGGGCATCGACCGCGCACCAGCTCGGGCGATGGGGTCTGAAGTCCGGCATTGAACATAGCGCGAACGCTCTCGACGGGTGCGGTGGTTGTGACTTCTATGGTTGCGTGCATGGCTTTGAACTCCTTCGGAATGATACTGGTTGGCTTCGCTGAGTGGCCTCGGGGCCGTCGACGAAGTGGTTACGTATCTATCGTATCCCAAGGAGCGCCGCAGGAGTCGTGAATCGGGGTCAACGTCAAAGTCAGGTATGCGCGCGTATCACGTCGTGAGAATTTAGGGGATACAAATTGGTTAAAATCGCGGTAGATATAACAGTAAGGGACAGCGGCAAAGGCGCCGATAATGTCTGTTGGAAGGGGATTGAGATATGGTACTCTGGATCGTGGCGGGATATTGCCTGGCGGCGGTTATCTTCTATAGCTACATAGTTGCTACTGCCGAGGCTGATCCCACGGAGAACACAGGCGTTGCCGTCAAGACCGACGACCAGCGCACGGCACTCAATAACCGAAAAGCGGCATAACCCACCCAACAGTGAGTTAGACATGATCAAGGGCACGCCTTAATGGCGCGCCCTTGAAACTCATTTGTGGCACTTACGAACGGGCGGCGACCGCGGCGACGACCATGCCGAGTATAAACCACGTGATGGCCAGGTTTCGCGTGTACTGCTGAAGGCGCTCCTCGAAGCCCGGCTTGCCCTTAAAATTGGTGGGGGTCTGAACGCCGATGGTTCCGAAACCCTCGTTCTTTGAGGTCTGTGTCACCATTAGGATGATCAGGCTCAGGCTCACAATCGCTTCCAAAACAAAAAGAATGATCTTCACGACTGCCATTATTGCTGTTTCTCCTCGTCCTTCGCCGCGACCACCGGAATGTTATCGGCAGGGGCTTCCTCGTCCTTTGTAGCCTTCTTAAACTCCCGGATTCCCTCGCCCATGGACTTTCCGAGGGTTGCCAGCTTTGACCCGCCGAAAAGCACTAACACGACGACGGCAATGATGGCTATATCCGTGGGACCGCCAAGGGCAAATCCGATAGTCGTCACGGCCGATAGATCAGAAGACATGGTGTATTACTCCGTTTTCGACCCTGGATCCGTCGACAGACGCAGACCCGCGGGCTTGGTAGGCTCCGCTCCGACTTGCGGAGCCATGGCCATCGGATCGTCATCGACCTCCGACGTGGTCGTCAGAACCGGTCGAGGACTCGATGCAACGGGCTCATCAACAGGCTTAGAATAGGACGGCGATTCGACCTGCCCCTTAATCTGGCCCGTGACACCTGCGATCTCGTCATGAATCGACTTCGTCGCGCCCGTGACCTCGTCGGCAATTTTGCGAAACTCACGAAGCGCCTTGCCGAGTTGTTGGCCGACTTCCGGAAGCTTCTGAGGACCGAAGATGATCAGGGCAACCACGAAGATGATCACCCAGTCCGCTGGTCCGCCTAGGAATGCAAGCGGCGATGTGATCGACCAGGGCATTTCTCGGTCCTTTACATCTCCGTGACTATCACACGGTCAGCCATTTCCCGAACAGCGTCCGCGGTGACGTCGCCCGATCGGTAGCTCTGGGCGTTCACGGCGCCGGCGGCTACTCCAAACCTCAGGGCCGCCATCGCATCTCGATCGCCCCACCCGCTCAGGAATCCCGCGGTCAGCGAATCACCGGATCCAACGGCACTCTTGACGTCAATCGGCGGCGATACGGCCTGCCACTTACCGGCGTCGCTGTCGACAGCGGCGCCCTCGGCGCCGGCTGTCACTACAGCCACGGGTATCCGGTATTGACTTCGCAACTCAGTCGCGGCGTCCGGCCAGCGATCGGGGTCGATGCCTATCTCCGCCGCTTCGTGCCGATTCGGTTTGACGATCTGCGGCATCGCTCCGATGCCGGCCTTCAATGCCGCCCCGCTTGCGTCGAGCAAGGCGGCGACGCCGAAGTTCTCCTGCGCCATCCGCACAAGCTGTGCGTAGACGTCTATTGGGACGCCCGGTGGTACGCTGCCCGATAATACTATTACGTCGAAATCAGGCAATAGTTCCCGCACTCGGGCAAGGAGGCTGCCGTATTCTTCCGCAGTAACCACTGGCCCGGGTTCGTTAAGCTCGGTGAGGACACCCGTAACTGAGTCGGCGACCTTGACGCAAGCGCGGGATTCCGCGGCGATTGATACGAACGCCGTCGGAATCCCCTCGTTTGTCGCAGCATTGACGATGTCGCGGCCAACGGATCCCCCCGCCAGCCCCGTTGCCATCGCATTTCCGCCCAACGCCCGATAGGCGCGGGCGACATTGATGCCTTTGCCGCCTGCCGTCACGGTCTTCGACGCCGGTCGATTGAGCTTGCCAACTGCAAAGTCGGCCACTTCATAGACCTGATCCAGTGCCGGGTTGAGCGTAACCGTCAGTATTCGTAGCATGATAGAATAGTGAATAGTGAATTGCGAATGGTGAATTGAAGAAGTTAAGGCAATTGCCCCCTAATTCACTATTCGCCATTCTACATTCACTATTCTGAATTCCTATCGCTTGCTGAACTGGAAGCCTCGGCGTGCTCGCTTGCGTCCGTACTTCTTTCGCTCTTTGACGCGCGGATCGCGGGTCAAGAAACCAAGTTTGCGGAGCGCGGGCCGCAGATCGGGGTCAGCCTCGATCAGGGCCTTGGAGATGCCATGTCGAAGTGCGCCGGCCTGTCCGGAGATGCCGCCGCCGAGCGTCTTGGCCCAAACGTCGAACTTCCCAACGGTGTCGGTCACTTCGAAGGGCTGGAAGACCAGCGCTTCGAGCGTCCGGCGGCCGAAGTACTGCCCCGGCTGCTTCTCGTTGACGGTGATGGTACCCTGCCCCGGGCTCAGCCATACTTTGGCTGTAGCATTTTTCCGATGGCCGGTTCCGTAATAGCGTGTGCTCTGTGCCATGTACTGTATTATCCTATACCAACGTTTTAGCGTTGGACCGATATCGACTCGCTCTACTGAGCGGGTTTCTGAGCCTGGTGCGGATGCTCCGGACCGGCGTATACGCGAAGCTTCTTGAGGGTGTGCGCGCCAAGCGTGTTGTGCGGCAGCATGCCCTTAATAACGCGCATGAGAGCAGTGACTGAGTTCTTCTCGATCTCACGTCCACGGGTGATCGTGCGGATACCACCCGGGTATAGCGTGTGGCGGTAGATCGGCTCGTCCTTCTTGTTGTTGCCGGTCAGGCGGACCTTATCGGCGTTGATGATGATGACGTGGTCGCCACAATCGACGTGCGGGGTGAACTCCGGCTTGTACTTGCCGCGGAGGATCTTCGCCGCTTCGGTGGCGATGCGGCCCATCGACTGATCGGCAGCGTCCAGCACGATCCACTTGCGAGACTTCTCCATCTCGGCAGGTTTTGCGCTAAAAGTAGGCATTCTCTATCTCCATGTGGAATCGTGGAAGGAACCGACGGACCGTCAATTCACTATTCACGATTCTCAATTCACTATTCTAATAGTCGACTTTCAAAAGGCACAACCCATGTGGCGCCGCAGGCGCGACCGGGTTGGCGACGCGGTCACGCATGTCCAGTATCTCCTGGACAGCGCTAGGCGGGAGATCCCCGACGCCTACTTCAAGCAGGGCGCCGACGATATTCCTCACCATCGACCGCAGAAAGCCATTTGCGGTCACAACGAACAGTATTCGACCTTCGGACAGGCGCCTGATCGACAGGTGTTGTAGATCACGTACCGTACTTGGTCCGGGGCTTCCGCCGGTTTTTGCAAACGCGGCGAAGTCCTGGTTTCCTTTGAGCGCGGTTGCGGCGATCCGCATGCGGTCGACGTCGATGGTGCGCTTGATGTGCAGACTGTACCGACCCCAGAGAGCCGATCTCGTCCTGCGCGTCCAGACCAGGTAGCCGTAGGTTCTCGACTTTGCCGAGAAGCGAGCGTGAAAGTCGAGGTCGACTTCTTCCGCCGATGCCACCGCGAGATCAGGAGGCAGCACACTATTGACCGCAATCGCCACTCGCCCTGTCGGCACCCGTCCCGTCGTCTTAAACGACACCACTTGCCCGAGGGCATGTACGCCGGTATCGGTCCGCCCGGCGCCCTGTAGGACTACCGGATGGTTGACGATCTTCTCGACCGCTTCCTGCAGAACCGACTGTACCGTCCGCTCACCCTTTCCCTGGCTTTGATACCCGGTGAACTCGGTACCGTCGTACTCGACAATCAGCTTTAGATTGCGGAGACCCACCCCGGCTCGTTCCTCGCCACCCCTCCCGATGCGGAAGGGGGAAGAGTCTAGACCAAGATCGATCTCATGGTCCGCCACTAGCGGCCGGTCTTTTCCGGCATCTGCGGCAGGCCGAACTCGCGCTCGGTGCACAGCGAGAGCTGGACCATCGGAGCGGCGTCGCCGCGGCGGGGTCCGATCTTCACCATGCGGGTGTAGCCGCCGGGAGTAGCCTTGAACTCGGGCGCGATCTCGACGAAGAGATGGCGAACGAGGGTCTCGTCATTCAGGTACTTGCGCGCGGTGCGGCGGTTGTGCAGGTTGTCGACCCTGGCGCCGGTGATCATCTTCTCGGCGATCTTGCGGACATCCTTGGCACGGGTCTCGGTCGTCTGAATCGTCTGATATACAAACAGCGCGCGAACCAGGCTCTTCAAGAGCGCCTGTCGCTGGTCGCTTGGCAGGCTGAATTTTCGGCCGCCCATACGATGGTTCATCTAATGCTCCCCCGATTGCCTTGCCGGCATCGGTGACGGGTCGAGACAAGCTCGACACCCTACTCTAAATGGTGAGTGCGATAGCCATTGGCATTGCACCCACCCATCGAATTATTCATCCCCGGCGGCGACGGCATCTTCTTCGTCACCCGCGCCGGACTCATCGTCGTCGCCGTAGACGTCGTCGTCAGACGCGCCTAGGATCGACAGGCCAAGGGAAGCGAGCTTCTCTTTGACTTCAGTAAGGGACTTCTTACCGAAGTTGCGGATCTGCATGAGATCGCTTTCGGAGATCTGAAGCAGATCGCCTATTGTGAGAATGTTCGCCTTCTTAAGGCAATTGTAAGTTCGTACCGAGAAGTCCAGCTCTTCGATGCGGGCATCCGGTGCGCCGGCAGCGCCGACGGGGAAGGCCGCGCCCATGCCGGCTCCCGGACGGGCGCCGCCCTTGGGGAACTCGACAAAGCGATGAAAGAACTGCTCGAGCAGATAGGCCGCCTGGCTCAAGGCCTCCGCCGGCGGGATAGTTCCGTTGGTCCAGATCTCCAGCGTGAGACGCTCGTAGTCGGTTTTAAAACCGACGCGGGTGGCCTCGACATTATAGGAGACCTTTCGGACCGGCGTAAACGCCGCGCCGATCGGAATGACTCCGATGATCTGCTTGCTCTTGTCCTGCTTCTCCGGAAGGACATAGCCCTTACCCTCTTCGACGGTCATTTCCATCGAAAGGGTGGCGGACGGGTCGGACAGGGTCGCCAGGTAGACTTCGGGGTTGACCACTTCTACATCGCTCGGACACTGGATGTCGGCGCCGGTGACGGTGCCTTCGCCCTTGAGATCGATGCGGATGACCTTCGGGTCCGGCTTGACGCCGGCAGCGACGGCAGCGGCCGACGCGGAGTCCGGATGGACCTTGACGAAGAGATCCTTCAGGTTGAGGATCAGTTCGGTCGTGTCTTCCTTGACGCCAGGAATGGTCGAGAATTCGTGCAGAACGCCGTCGACCTTGATCGACGTGACTGCGGCGCCCGGGATCGACGACAGCAGCACTCGGCGAAGCGAGTTGCCGAGCGTTACGCCATATCCCCGCTCCAGAGGCTCGACGACAAATTTGCCGTACGTGCCGGTCTGCTCCAGGGTTTCAATCCGTGGTGTAGCCGTTTCAATCATTGTATTTTCAACACTCCTAACCACCTTGCGGTGGGGCATGACGATATCGGTCGGTGGCGGACAGCCAAGCGGTAAATCTTTGCGCTTGTCACACAAAGCGGCCGGACTGCCCGTCCCCCATCGTCATTAGCGCGAGTAGTACTCGACGATCAGCTGCTCTTCGACTTCCGTGTCGATCATGTCACGGGTCGGCATGGAGATGACCTTGCCGGTCAACGTATTCGCGTTGAAGTCGAGCCACTCGGGGGTGTGCTTTCGAGCACCGGTTCCCAGGGCCTCAAGCATCGGGCCGAGTTTGCGGCTGCGGTCGGCCATGGTGATGGTGTCACCCGGGCGCAGCAAGTACGACGGGATGTTCACCGACTTGCCGTTGACCAGGATGTGTCGGTGGTTGACGATCTGCCTGGCCTGTGCCCGTGAGGACGCCAAGTTGAGGCGATAGATCGCGTTGTCAAGGCGGGTTTCGAGCAGCATCAACAGGTTCTCACCGGTGACACCGCGGCGGCGCTCAGCCTCCTCCAGATAGTTGCGGAAGGGGCGCTCCATGACGCGGTAGAACCGCTTCATCTTCTGCTTTTCGCGAAGCTGGGTGCAGTATTCGGTGGTCTTCTTCTGCGGGTCACGGCCGTGCATGCCGGGCGCGAAGTTGCGCTTTTCGATGGCGCACTTCTTGCTGTAGCAGCGTGTACCCTTCAAGTATAATTTTACTCCCTCACGCCGGCACTGGCGGCAGCGGGGATCTCCACTGATTGGCATTGTTAATAGGTCTCCAAAAAAGTCCAGGAAAAAGAGAAATCGTCAAGCCCATTCGGGCGACGTACCCTCGCAGCGCATCTCAGACGCGGCGGCGCTTGGGCGGGCGGCAACCGTTGTGCGGGATCGGGGTCACGTCGCGGATCAGCGACACTTCTACCCCAACTGCCTGCAAGGCACGGATCGCGCTTTCTCGACCAGACCCGGGACCTTTAACATAAACATCGACACGTCGCAGGCCGTGCTCCTGGGCCTTGCGCGCAGCATTCTCTGCCGCGAGCTGGGCGCCGAATGGAGTTCCCTTGCGCGAACCCTTGAAGCCTACGCTTCCAGCGCTCGCCCACGAGATCAGCTCACCGCGGGTGTCCGTGATCGAAACGATCGTGTTGTTGAATGTGCTCTGGATGTGTACGATCCCCTGAGCAATGTTCTTCTTTTCTTTCGGCTTCTGCCGTGAAGTTGTCTTCTTCTGTGCCATACAATTCCTATCTACCCGTCGCAGTTAGCGGCGGTACAGGCCAACTCCCGTTAAATGGTGTTGCGTGAGAAAAGCGGGCGCCGTTCAGTGCTCGCGTTTGCCACGCATCCTGGGCAGTTGGAAATAAGCGGATAACTTGCGCTCATGCAATAACGCCAAACGGCGGCTGCATTCGCGCAATACCCCACACCGTGAAAGGTGTTTACTTCTTCGCCTTCTTCTTGCCGGCAACGGCGCGGCGCGGGCCACGTCGGGTGCGGGCGTTGCTCTTGGTCTTCTGACCACGAACCGGAAGTCCCTTGCGATGTCGAATGCCGCGGTAGCAACCGATCTCGGAGAGGCGGCGGATATTGATCTGGATCTGCCGCTTGAGATCGCCTTCTACGCGATATTCGCGCTCGATCGTGTCACGAAGCTTAGCCACTTCGGACTCGGTCAGGTCGCGGACACGAGTGTCCACGCTGATGTTGTTCTTGCCCAGGATATCACGGCTGCTGGTGAGCCCGATCCCGAAGATTGAGAGTAGCGCGTACTCCACCCGCTTGTCGCGCGGGAGGTCGACGCCTGCTATACGTGCCAAAGATTGCCTCCTCGACTCCTAATGGGAATCGCTAACTTCTCAACAAGGAGAAGTGAACGATTATCCCTGTCGCTGCTTGTGCTTCTTGATAACGCAGATGACGCGCACGACGCCGTCGCGCTTGATCACCTTACACTTGTCACAAATTTTCTTGACGGACGCTCGTACTTTCATCGTCAATGCTCCTGTCTGTCTACTTTGCCGGACACGCCAAAACGGCGCACCGCCCGGCGGCCTTTGCTTGCCGTCGGAGGGCGCCCTTGTGACGCCGACGTTCACGGGAACGTCACTTATACCGATACAAGATTCGTCCACGGGTAAGGTCGTAGGGCGATAGCTCGCACTTAACCCGATCCCCCGGAAGGATCTTGATGAAGTTCATGCGGATCTTTCCGCTGACCTGAGCGAGGATCTGGTGTCCACCCTCGATGTCGACACGGAACATAGCGTTAGGCAGCGTTTCGGCGATGGTTCCTTCCACCTCGATCGCTTTCTCCTTTGCGTATACTTCCGATTCTTCGGCGCGACGCTGGTCGCGCGCTTCATGTTGTTTTCGTGGTCTACGAGCCATAATTTTCGAAAACTTACTGATGGATGCTGAAACCGTGGAACGCCAAAACCTCCACTACCGTTCATCCACGTTCGTTCTTCGCTATTTCCCTTCTGACGGTGGCAGCGTCAGTATGTCGGGCCCATTCTCCGTAATTGCTACGGTGTGTTCAAAGTGGGCGCTCAGGCTACCGTCGGCGGTGAGAAATACTTCCCAATCGGCGCCGGCGCTCTTAATCGCTTCCTCTGTGCCGATGTTGATCATCGGCTCGATACAGATCGTCATCCCAGGCTTCAACTTGATGCCCGAACCGCGAATTCCGTAGTTCGGCACTTGCGGCTCTTCGTGAACGGTGTTGCCAATCCCGTGGCCAACCAGCTCGCGGACTACCTTATAGCGGCTTCACTCGGCATGCCGCTGGACGGCAGCGCCGA
>Ga0070658_10004876_pt1 | contig 10929 bp, 11 predicted proteins | sample KBSC13metaG_FD_64664 | JGI IMG/M metagenome (GOLD analysis project Ga0070658, IMG submission 64664) | Corn rhizosphere microbial communities from Kellogg Biological Station, Michigan, USA - KBS C1-3 metaG | ecosystem: Host-associated > Plants > Roots > Rhizosphere > Soil ... | reverse complement strand
CCACTCGAGCCTCAACCGGCCCTCGAACTTGCCCGTCCCGGTGCGCTCGTAGAACGCCGGCGCGCACGCGACACACAGCATGCCGATGGACAGTAACGACGCTGCGCGGGGGAAGATCACCATCGCGAGCCTCCATGCGAGCATCCACGGAGAGCCATATTAAGCTTTTCACCATCGGCTTCACGCGCAAGAGCGCACGGCGGTTCTTCGGCCTGCTGCGCGACGCGGGCGTCGCATGCGTCATCGACACGCGCCTGAATCGCCGTTCGCAGCTGTCGGGCTTCGCCAGGGAGCAGGACCTCGAGTTCCTGGTGCCCGAGGTGGCGCGCGCGAGATACCGGGTCGAGCCGCTCCTGGCGCCCACGCCGGAGATGCTGGCGGCGTACCAGGCGAAGCAGGTCGAGTGGGCGCGCTACGAGCAGGCCTACCGCGATCTCCTCCGCGAGCGGAAGGTCGAGCGCGTGCTCGATCGCTCGCTCTTCGAGGCCGGCTGCCTGCTTTGCAGCGAGGACAAGCCGCACCACTGCCATCGACGCCTGGCCGCCGAATACCTGGCGCAGGCCTGGGGCGGCGTCGAGATCGGGCACCTTTAGCCCGGCACCAAAGGGCCATCCCGGCGGCGCGGGGGATCGCCTATCGTGCAGGCGGAGGTGAGGCCATGAAAAACCTGTTCATCGGCATGACGGCCGCCACCGCGCTCGCGGTCGGCGCTTCGGGCTGCTACGTCTACGACCCGTATCACCCGTACGGCTACACCGCGGTCCCCAATCCCAACGCGGGGCCCGCGATGTTCGACCGCTCGTGGAATGCGATGCTCGGCGCCTTCCAGGACCAGGGCCTCGCGGTGGTCGCGCAGAACCGCGCGGCGGGCACGATCGAAGGGCGCAAGGCCGAGATTCGCGTGACCGCGCACGTATTCGCGCAGGCCGACGGCACCATCCGGGCGGAATTCAACGCGGGCGGGGAGCTCTCGCAGGATCCGGGGCTTCCGGATCGCATCTCGCGCGCCTACGACGCGCGCATGGGGCGCTAGCGGCACCTGGCGGCGTCGCAGGGCAAGGCATTGCAGCGCCGCCCTTGAGCGGTGGCGCATCCTCCGGCAACCTGTCGGCCTGCATCCATCGGAGGAGCTTCCCCATGAAGAAGAAGATCGCGGCGCTCGCCGCGGCCGCCCTGTCGCTGCTCGCCACCACCGCCATTGGAGCGGACGCCTGGCCGACGAAGCCGGTCAGGATCGTCGTCCCTTTCGCGGCGGGCGGGGGTGTCGACGTGCTGACGCGCGTGCTCGCCGACAAGCTCGGTCCGGCGCTCGGCGCGACCATCGTGGTGGAAGCGGTGCCTGGCGCCGGCGGCAACGTCGGCTGCGCCCAGGTCGCGCATGCGCCGGCCGATGGCTACACGCTGCTCATGGCGACCACGGGCACGCACACGATCAACCCGGGCCTCTACAAGGAGATGTCGTTCGACGCGGTGAAGGACTTCGCGCCGATCACCGTGATCGCCTCGGTGCCTAACCTGCTGGTGGTGAATCCGCAGGTGCCCGCGACGAATGTGAGGGAGCTGGTGGCGCTCGCGAAAGCGAAGCCGGGAAAGCTCGATTTCGCATCGTTCGGCTATGGCACCTCGAACCACCTGTCGGGCGAGCTGTTCAAGACCGAGGCCGGCATCGAGGCCACGCACGTGCCGTACAAGAACGCGCCGCAGGCCGTCGTCGACCTCGTCTCCGGCCAGGTGGCCTTCGCCTTCGTGAATGCGCCGCTCGCGCTGCCGCAGGTGCGGGGCGGAAAGCTGCGTGCCCTGGCCGTTACGGGAGCGAAGCGCTCGGCTGCCGCGCCGGAATACCCGACCATGGCCGAGGCGGGCCTTCCCAACTTCGTGGTGGAGTCCTGGTACGGGCTCATGGCGCCCGCCGGCACGCCCGATGCCGTCCTGCGCAGGATCCACGACGCGACGCTCAAGGTGCTCGCCACGCCCGAGGTGAAGGAGGCGTTCGCCAAGCAGGGGGCGGACGTCCAGACCTCGACGCCGGAGGAGTTCGCGCAGATGATCCGCTCGGAGAAGGCGAGGTGGGCGGAGGTGATCAGGAAGTCCGGCGCCCGGATCGACTGAGATGAAGCGGCCGAATTTCCTGCTGGTCATGGCCGACCAGATGGCGGCCCCGGCCCTGCCTTTCTACGGCCATGCGGTAGTGAAGGCGCCGAACCTCTCTCGCCTCGCGGCCAGCGGCGTGGTCTTCGAGCGCGCGTACTGCAACTCGCCCATCTGCGCGCCTTCCCGCTTCTCGATGCTCTCGGGGCAATACCCGAGCGCCATCGGCGCGTTCGACAATGCGGCGGAATTTCCGGCGTCGATTCCCACGCTCATGCACTACCTCGTGCTCGGCGGCTATCGCACGATCCTCGCGGGCAAGATGCACTTCATCGGGCCCGACCAGCTCCATGGCTACGAGGAGCGGCTCGTGACCGACATCTATCCCGCCGATTTCGCCTGGACGCCGAACTGGCTCGCGGGTCCGTCCGACAAGCCGTCGGGCATCAGCATGCGCAACGTGACGGAAGCGGGCACGTGCGTGCGCAGCCTGCAGATGGATTACGACGACGAGGTCGAGCACCATGCGACGCAGAAGCTCTACGACCTCGCGCGCGACGAGGATGCCCGTCCCTGGTTCATGACCGTGTCCTTCAGCCACCCGCATCCGCCCTACACGATCGATCGCGGGCACTGGGACCGCTACCGCGACCAGGAGGTCGACCTTCCGTCGGTCCCGCCCATTCCGCTCGAGCAGCGCGACATCCACAGCCGATGGCTGCACGAGTCGCACGGCATGCCCGAGGTGAGCCTCGATGACGACGACGTGCGCCGCGCGCGCCATGCGTACTACGGCATGATCGAGTACGTCGACGACAAGGTCGGGCGCCTCGCGCAGGTGCTCGGTGATTGCGGATTGCGCGACGACACCATCGTGGTATTCGTGTCGGATCACGGCGAGATGCTGGGCGAGCGCGGCATGTGGTACAAGCAGAACTTCTTCGAGTGGTCGGCGCGCGTCCCGATGATCTTCAACGCGCCGGCGCGCTGGCAGCCTCGCCGCGTGCGCTCCCTCGCCTCGCTGGTCGACCTGCTTCCCACGCTCTGTGAGCTGGCCCAGGCGGCGCCGGGCGACTGGGCCGATCCCATCGCGGGAACCAGTCTCGCGCCGCTCCTCGCGGGCGCGGACGACGACGCGCGCCGCCGCGTGATCTGCGAGTACACGGACATGGGGGTGATCGCGCCCGGCCGCATGATCCGCGAGGGCTCCTTCAAGCTCATCTACACGCATGGGCACCCGAACCAGCTCTACGACCTCGAAGCGGACCCGTCGGAGCTGCGCGACCTCGCCGGACGACCGGACGTGCGCGAGGTGGAGGAAAGCCTCGTCGAGCATTTGCTGCACGGCTGGGACCCGGAGCAGGCGCACCGCGCGGTGCTCGCGAGCCAGCGCCGGCGGCTGCTGGTGAAGGAGGCACACGCGAAGTCGCGGCCCGCGCACGACTGGAGCTACCAGGCCGTGACCGACGACCATCGCCGCTTCGTGCGCGCGAGCGGCGCCGCTGGCGCCAAGGCGCGTGCGCGCTTCCCGCGGCACGACCGTTGACGCGGCACCGGACGAGTCGCAACATCGCCGCTCCCTGCCCCCTTGCCCGAGAGGACTCCATGCGCATCGCAACCTCTGTGGTCGCCGCTGCCGCTTTCGCTTTCGCGGGTCATGCCGCCGCACAGGCGCCCGAGATGAGCCTCACGCGCTTCGAGTGCGGCACGAGCCGGCCTGCGGTCGAGCTCAATGCGCGCTTCTCCGATACCTATGCGTTTCCGGGCAAGAAGCTCCAGCTCGTCTTCAGCTGCTACCTCATCAAGCACGGCTCCGACTACATGGTGTGGGACACGGGCTTCGGACCCGACGCCGGTGAAACGGCGCCGAAGCAGACGCTGCCCGAGCAGCTCGCGAAGCTCGACGTGAAGCCCGAGCAGGTCAGGTTCGTCGGCGTGAGCCACTATCACGGCGACCACATCGGCGGCGCGCGCTTCTTTCCGTCGGCGACGCTGCTGATCGGCAAGGGCGATTGGGAAGTCCTCACCGCAGCGAAGCCGCAGGAGGGCGCCAACGTCGCGCCCTTGAAGCATTGGGCGAGCGGGGGCGGCAAGGTCGAGCCGGTCGCGCTCGACAAGGACGTGTTCGGGGACGGCAGCGTGATGATGATCTACACGCCGGGGCACACGCCCGGCCACCACAGCCTCCTCGTGAAGTTGCCCCGCACGGGCGCCGTGATCCTCACCGGGGACGCCGCGCATTTCGAGGAGAACTACGAGACCAACGGCGTGCCGAGCTTCAACTTCGACCGCGCGCAGACACTCGCCTCGCTCGATCGCATCAAGAGGATCGCGGGCAACGGCAAGACGACCGTCGTGATCCAGCACGACCCGCGCGACGTGTCGAAGCTGCCCGTCGCGCCCGAGAGCGCGCGGTAGGCCGCGTTTCGAATAACGAAACTCAATTTCCCTTTTTTTTGGAATGGTGTTCCTCTTCGCGGAAAAGCCGTATTGACACGGTGCGGGGCGAGGCCGAAGGATCGATGGGCAAGTCCGCAACCGTTCAATCCCGAGGAGGAACCCCCATGAAAGCGACCCAGATCGCGAGCGCGCTCGCGCTCGCCGGCAGCCTTTGCGCGGCGGCGCCCGTCATCGCCGCCGTGCCCCTGCCGACCTACGTGCAGTTTTCCGGAGCCGCGAAAGGCGCGCTGTACAAGCCGGATCCCGCCGTCTACCCGAGCCCGCATGTCGGCGTGATCGTCATGCACCGCAACTCGAACTACCTGAGCCACATCGCCACCAAGGAGCTGCCCAAGCGCGGCTTCGTGGTGCTCGGGATGAACCCGCGCTGCGACAACAACGAGGCGCTCTGCGCGCCCTGGGAGAACAACTCCCTGGACCTCAAGCAGGGCGTGAACTACCTCAAGTCGCAGTCCGGCATCACGAAGATCGTGCTGCTCGGCCATAGCGGCGGCGGCCCCACGATGTCGTTCTACGAGGCGGTGGCCGAGCACGGCGCGGCCTTCTGCCAGCAGCCGAACAAGCTCATGAAGTGCGACAACACGTTCAACGGGTTTCCCAGGGTCGACGGGATGATCCTCATGGACGCGCACCCCGGCAACGGGATCAACGCCGTGCGCAGCATCCTCGGCGATGTGAACAACGATCCGGCGGTGATCAACCAGAACCGCACGCCGACGGAGAACCCGACGCTCGATCCGTTCAATCCCCGCAACGGTTACGTGCAGGGCGGCATCACGACGTACTCCGAGGGATTCAAGAGCTCGTACTTCCAGGCCCAGTCGGCGCGGATGAATTATTTCATCGCGCAGGCGCAGGCGAGGCTCGCGCAGGCGCAGGCGAACGGGCAGGACGACGCGCCGTTCATCGTGCCGCTCGCGGACAACGCGCGCCTGATGCAGACGGACCTGTCGATCCATCACGGCACGCTCGCCCCGCGCAAGCTCGTGAAGAACGACGGCTCGATCGAGGCCCGATTCCCCGTGGTGAGCGTACGGCCGGTGAGCACCGATTCCGCGAGCGCGCACAGCTTCGGCGCCACGATGTTCCTCACCACGAAGTCGTTCCTCAGCGTGCGCGCCGTGAAGTCGACCGACTCCATGGATGGCATCGACTTCTGCTCGAGCAACAATTCGACGCCGTGCAACCTTCAGAACGTCACGGTCCCGCTCCTCGTGACCGCCATGGGCGGGCACTACTTCATCCGCGATGCGGAGCAGTACTTCGACATGGCGGCGAGCGTGGACAAGGACTACTACGTGATCGAGGGCGCCACGCACGGCGGCACCGAGTGCACCGCGTGCGAGACGACCCCGGGCCAGTACAACAACGCCACGAAGAACCTGTTCGACCTGATGGCGAGCTGGATGAACGCGCGGTACTGAGCGTCCGCGACAAAAAAGCAGGACACGGCCGGGACCCCCCGGCCGTTCTTTTTCACGAGCAGGGCTTTTTCACGAGCAGCGCTTGGGGCCTCCTAGCCGGGGCCGGGCCGGTCCCCTGCGTTCTTGGCGGCCGAATGCGCGACGGCGAAAGCGCGGTGCTCGTCGCCGTGGTACTCCTTGTAGGCGTTGTTGAACGCCTTCAGGAAGGCGTGCTTCTGGTGCTCGTTGTACTGGTCGACCTGGGCTTTCGGCAGGTCGTCGACGCTGTTGTAAGGCATGTCCCTCCTCCGTTCTCCGGTGCGTGCGCAATGGCGCCCGCTGTAGCTGGGATGCGACGGCCGGCACGCAGTTCCTCCTCCATTGTTCTTCCATTTGTAGCCCTGCGCGCGGGCGGGGCCGCCATCTGGGAAAATGGCGCATGGCTATCAGCGTCTTCGACCTCTTCAAGATCGGCATCGGCCCGTCGAGCTCCCACACGGTGGGACCGATGCGGGCCGCGATGCTTTTCGCAAACGCCCTGCGCGACACCGGGCGACTGCTCGATGTCGTGTCCATCCGGGTCGAGCTCTACGGCTCGCTCGGTGCGACCGGCAAGGGACACGGCAGCGACAAGGCGGTGCTGCTGGGCCTCGAAGGCGAGGCTCCTGACCTCATCGATCCTTCGACGATCCCGTCCCGTATCGACCGCGTGCGCGGCGAGCATTGCGTGAACCTGCCCGGGGGCCATCGCGTCCCGTTCGACGAATCGAAGGACCTGGTCTTCCATCGTCGCGAAAGCCTGCCCTTCCATCCCAATGGCATGACGCTCGAGGCCCGGGACGCGTCGGATGGCGTGATCCTGAAGAAAACCTACTACTCGGTGGGCGGTGGATTCGTGGTGACCGGCGACGGCGACGGCGCCGAGCGCATCCAGCCCGATGCCACGGTCTTGCCGCATGCCTTCCGGACGGGCGACGAGCTGCTGGCGCAATGCGAGAAGAGCGGCCTCACCATCGCCCAGCTCATGATGGAAAACGAGAAGACGTGGCGCAGCGAGGCCGATGTGCGCGCGGGGTTGCTGCGCATCTGGAACGTGATGCAGGACTGCGTGAAGCGCGGATGCGATGCCGAAGGCACGCTCCCGGGTGGCATGAAGGTGCGGCGGCGCGCGCGCGAGCTTCATCGCAAGCTGAGCGGCGCTCCCGAGGCCAACCTGCGCGATCCGCTGACCACGCTGGACTGGGTGAACCTCTACGCCCTCGCGGTGAACGAGGAGAACGCCGCCGGCGGCCGCGTCGTCACGGCGCCCACCAACGGTGCGGCGGGCATCGTTCCCGCGGTGCTCCACTACTACACGCGGTTCATCCCCAGCGCCGATGACGATGGCGTTGTCCGCTTCCTCCTGACGGCGGCCGCGATCGGGATCCTCTACAAGGAGAACGCCTCGATCTCCGGCGCCGAAGTCGGATGCCAGGGCGAGGTGGGTGTCGCATGCTCGATGGCCGCCGGTGCGTTGGCCGAAGTGCTGGGCGGCACGCCCGAGCAGGTCGAGAACGCCGCCGAGATCGGCATGGAGCACAACCTCGGGCTCACGTGCGACCCCGTGGGGGGGCTGGTCCAGGTGCCGTGCATCGAGCGCAACGCCATGGGTTCGGTGAAGGCGATCAACGCGGCGCGCATGGCGCTTCGCGGGGACGGCAAGCACCATGTCTCGCTCGATCGCGTCATCAAGACGATGCGCGAGACCGGCGCGGACATGATGACGAAGTACAAGGAGACTTCGCGCGGCGGGCTCGCGGTGAACGTCATCGAGTGCTGAGCGGGGCGTCGCAGGAAGCAAAAACGATGACGCATCCGGGATAGCGTCATGAGGGCGGGCGGGCGAACCTCCCGGATTCGCATTCAACTTGCGGAGAGCGACATGAACGCCGGCTTCCGACTCACATCGGTATTGAGCATGGCCTTGATGCTGTCGGCGTGGCTGGGGTGGTCCAACCCCGCGTTTGCCGAAGAGGCCTACCCGAACCACACGGTCAAGCTGCTGGTGGGCTATGGGCCAGGCACGACCTCCGACGTTTTCGCGCGCCTCGTCGCGAAGGCGCTCACGGAGCGGTGGCATCAACCCGTCGTGGTCGAAAACCGCTCCGGCGCGGCGGGCGCGATCGCTGGGCAAGCCCTCGCGTCGGCGCCGCCCGACGGCTACACGCTCGGGCTGAGCTCGAATGCCTTCACGCTCGGGCCGCTGCTGCAGAAATCGCTGCCCTACGACCCCTTCCAGGATTTCGTCGCCATCACGCAGCTCGCGCAGACGCCGAACATATTCCTCGCGACGAAGGAGCTGGGCGTCTCCAACCTGAAGGAGTTCATGGAGCTCGCGCGCAAGGAGCCGGGCAAGCTCCAGTACTCGTCGTCGGGACGCGGCACGCCGAGCCAGATCTCCGTCGAGCTCTTCAAGTCGCTGGCCGGCCTCAGGATCCAGGAGATTCCGTACCGCGACAGCAACCTCGCCTTCACCGACGTGATCTCCGGCACCGTCGCGATGAACGCACCCGGTCTCGCGCAAGGGCTGCCGTACGTGGCGGCCGGGCGCGTGGTCACGCTCGGCATCACGGGTTCGAAGCGCTCGCCCGCCGCGCCGGACGTCCCCACGCTCGCCGAGGCGGGCCTGCCAGGCTACGAGTTCTACGGTTGGCACGGCATCTTCGGCCCTGCGCAGATGCCTCCACGTCTCGTCGCGTTCGTCAACGAGGCCGTCGTGGCCGTACTCAACGATCCGAAGACGCGACCGCTTTTCGTGAAGCAGGGCGCCGAGGTGGTGGCGAGCACGCCGGACGAGTTCAAGGCCTACCTGAGGGCCGACTTCGAAAAATGGCGCAAGGTGTTCGACGAAGCGGGGATCAAGCCGGAATAAGGCTCACGGCCCGTGGAGCAAGAGGAGATTCGATCGTGAGACTCAGGTTGCTGGGAACAGGGACGCCGACCCCGTCGCTGCATCGCATGTGCTCGGGTTACGTCCTGGAGATCGGCGAAGACGTGATCGTGTTCGATCACGGGTTCGGTGCGCATCACCGGCTTCTCGAGCTGGGCATCCCGCCCACGAAGGTGACGCACTTCTTCTGCAGCCACCTTCACTACGACCACATGGGCGATTATCCCCGGTTGCTGCTCACGCGCTGGGACCAGGGCGCGGGGCGAATCCCCGAGCTGAAGGTCTACGGGCCGCCGCCGATCAAGGACGTCACGCGCGCCTTGTTCGAGCAGGGCGGCGCATTCTGGCCGGATCTCGTCGCGCGTACCGAGCACATGTGCAGCGTCTCGATCTACCACGCGCGCGGCGGCACCGGAGAGCGCAAGAAGCCCGCGCCCGAGGTGACCGAGATGCGGCCCAATGACGTGATCCAGGGAAATGGCTGGACGGTGAAGGCAGTCGGGGTGGCGCACTTCGGCCCGCAGCTCACGTGCTATGGCTTCCGCTTCGATTCGCCCGAGGGCTCGTTCGTCTACTCGGGGGACAGCGGGCCCTGCGCTTCGATGGAGCGCCTCGCCGAGGGTTGCGACGTCCTCGTGCACATGTGCCATTACCTTTCCGGCACCGAGCTCTGCCCCGAGTTCGCCGAGTCGTGCATGGGACATCGCGAGCTCGCCGCTCTCGGCGAGAAGGCGGGCGTGAAGACCATCGTCGTCACCCACGTTACCGAGCAGATCGACCAGCCGGGCGTGCGCGAGCGCGTGCTGCGCGAGATGTCCGAGATCTACAACGGCAACCTCATCTTCGGCGAGGACCGGATGGAGATCCCGATGCGGGGCCCGGCGGCGGCGAAGCTTCTCTAGCGCCCGGGCTCAGTCGATGAGCTGCCCGCTCGCGTCGTAGAACGGATAGGGCCCGGCGAATTCCCCCACCGCCACCGTGTGGGAGACGAGCCCGGTGCCCTCGCGCCACAGGTGCAGCTGGAATCCCGGGGGCTCCATGACGAAGCGCGATGCGGCGTCGTCGGCCAGGTCCAGCGCCACCTGGTGTGAAGGGCTCGGGCTCGTCGATGCGACGGTGCCCGCGAACCGCGCGACGATGGAGCGATGCAGGTGCCCCGCCACGACTCGCTCGACCTGCGGGTGCTTGCGAATGACCGCGGCCAGCGCATCCGGGTTCGTGAGCGGCTGGATGTCCATGTGGCCGATGCCGGTCCAGAAGGGCGGATGGTGCAGCGCGACGAGCGTCGGCTTGTCCTGCTCCCGGCCGAGCATCTCATCGAGCCATGCGAGCTGCTCCGGCGTGAGGAGGCCCGGGCTCCTGTGCGGGATGGTGGAGTCCAGCGCCACGATGCGCATCGGGAACTCGTCGATCACGTAATCGAGCTTGCCGGTCCGCTGGCGCAGGTACGCATGCCGCGGGAACATGTCGCGCATGAGGCCGGGATCGTCGTGGTTGCCCGCCATCAGGAAGACCGGCATCCCGAGCGGCGCGATGAGCCGCGCGAGATTCTCGTACTCCTCGCGCTTGCCGAAGTCGGTGAGGTCGCCGGTGAAAAGCACGGCGTCCGGAACCTGCGGAAGCCGCAGGATCTGCTCGACGCATCGCGCGAGGCTCGCCTCCGTATCGACCACCTTGTACGAACGCTTGCCGCCGGCCTTGATGTGCATGTCGGTGACCTGCGCGAGCAGGAAGCGCGCGCTCACGGCATCCGTCCCGGCAGGGCGAGGACGGCGCCCGGTGCGACGGCCAGGTGCACGCGCTCGCCGCGCGGCCACGTGCGCCGCTCGGTGGTCTCGACGATCATCGGGGCCGCACCTCCCGCATCGACCACGAGGCGCGTGTGGTCGCCGAGGAAGAAGGACGAGATGACCGTCGCTTCCAGGTGGTGGTCGCCGCGATCGACGAGGCGCATGTCTTCAGGGCGGAACATGAGATGTGTGACCCCCTGGCCCTCACCCATGGCGGAGGGCAGCGGCAGGCGCCCGGCACTGCACACGAGGTGGCCGT
>Ga0070658_10004875_pt1 | contig 10930 bp, 7 predicted proteins | sample KBSC13metaG_FD_64664 | JGI IMG/M metagenome (GOLD analysis project Ga0070658, IMG submission 64664) | Corn rhizosphere microbial communities from Kellogg Biological Station, Michigan, USA - KBS C1-3 metaG | ecosystem: Host-associated > Plants > Roots > Rhizosphere > Soil ... | reverse complement strand
CGGCACGATGCGCACGAGGTGATGGAACTGCGTCTCGATCGCGGCGAGATCGGGAAAGATGTCCGCGTGGTCATACTCGAGGTTCGCGAGCACGGCGGTGCGCGGGCGGTACCAGACGAACTTGGAGCGCTTGTCGAAGAAGGCGGTGTCGTACTCGTCCGCCTCGATCACGAAGAAGGGCGATTCGGTCGCACGCGCCGAGATGCCGAAGTTGCGCACGATGCCGCCGATGAGGAATCCGGGATCGAGGCCCGCGTCCTGGAGGATCCACGCGAGCATGGAGGACGTCGTGCTCTTGCCGTGCGTGCCCGCCACCGCGAGCACCCATTTGTCCCGGAGCACGTTCTCGCAAAGCCATTGCGGGCCCGACACGTACGGCAGTCCCCGGTCGAGGATCGCCTCGATCACGGGCTTGCCACGCGTCATCGCGTTGCCGACCACGTAGAGGTCCGCCTTGTAACGGTCGAGCTGGGCCGCGTCGTAGCCCTCGTGCAGCTCGATGCCGATGGCGCGCAGCTGCTCGCTCATCGGCGGATACACCTGCGCGTCGCAGCCGGTGACCTCGTGGCCGCGCTCGCGCGCGATCTTGGCGAGGCCGCCCATGAACGTGCCGCAGATGCCGAGGATGTGCAGGTGCATGCGCACTCAGCCCTTGAAGATGAAGTAGACCGCACCCAGCAGGCACAGGCCCGCCCACAGGTAGTTCCAACGGAGGCCCTCGCCCATGTAGAACACCGCGAAGGGCGCGAACACGGCGAGTGTTATCACTTCCTGCATGATCTTCAGCTGCGGCAGCGTCGCCCCGCCCGAGAAGCCCATGCGGTTGGCGGGCACCATGATCAGGTACTCGAACAGCGCGATGCCCCAGCTCGCGATCGCCGCCACGTACCACGGGCTGCCCTGGAAATTCTTCAGGTGGCCGTACCAGGCGAACGTCATGAAGAGGTTCGACGCGGCGAGCATGCCGGCCGTGACGGCGAGGGTGTGCCAAGGGGGCATGGCGGGTGTCGCGAGGAGGGAAACGCAGGCCTGAATTCTATCAGTCGGCGGGTGTCAGACCCCGTCGCGACCCCAACGCAATGGAGTGTAAACTGACCCTCCCCGAAACCGGACCGCGGTCACGAGCGGTTTTGCCGCACGACTGGCTCGACTACGACATGGTTCCGCATCTCACTACCTCCCTCACCGGGCCGCTGCAGGAGCTCGAACGCGTCGTCCTCGATCGCCGCGCGGACATCGAGCACTGGTTCCGCGGCCAGTGGCGCGAGCACCAGCCGCCGTTCTACAGCTCCGTGGACCTGCGCAATAGCGGCTTCAAGCTGGCGCCGGTGGACACGAATCTTTTTCCGGGCGGGTTCAACAACCTGAATCCGGATTTCCTGCCCCTGTGCGTGCACGCGGCGATGTCGGCAGTGCAGCGCATCTGCCCGGACACGCGGCAAGTGCTGCTCGTCCCGGAGAACCACACGCGCAACCTGCACTACCTGCAGAACGTGGCGGTGCTCAAGCGCGTGCTCGAAGGCGCGGGCCTCACCGTTCGCATCGGCAGCCTCATTCCGGACCTGCCCGCGCCCACCGAAGTCGAGGCCTCCGGCGGCGACAAGCTCCTGCTCGAGCCCATCGTGCGCCGCGGCAATCGCGTCGGCGTCGAAGGCTTCGATCCGTGCGCGGTCCTGCTGAACAACGACCTCTCCGGCGGCATCCCGACGATCCTCGCCGGCATCGAGCAGCCCGTGCTGCCGCCGCTCGTGTCGGGCTGGTCGGTGCGCCGCAAGTCGCACCACTTCCACGTGTACGACCGCGTGGCCGAGGACTTCGCCCGGCTGGTCGGCATCGATCCGTGGGTCGTGAACCCGGTCTTCAGCCAGTGCGGCAAGGTGAACTTCGCCGAGAAGGAAGGCGAGGACTGCCTCGCCGCGAACGTGGAGTTCGTGCTCGCCGAGATCCGCGAGAAGTACGCGCAATACGGGATCAAGGACACGCCCTTCGTGATCGTGAAGGCCGATGCCGGCACCTACGGCATGGGCATCATGACGATCAGGAGCGTGGACGAGGTGAGGAACCTCAATCGCAAGACGCGCAACAAGATGGCCACCATCAAGGAAGGCCAGCCGGTGCACGAGGTGATCATCCAGGAGGGCGTCTACACCTTCGAGAACGTCGACGGCGGGACCGCCGAGCCGGTCGTCTACATGATGGACCAGTACGTGGTGGGCGGCTTCTACCGCGTGCATACGGGCCGCGCCATCGACGAGAACCTCAACTCGCCGGGCGCGGAGTACAAGCCGCTCGCGTTCGAGACGGATTGCCACACGCCCGACTGCGGCGGCAAGCCCGGGGATCCGCCCAACCGCTTCTACACCTACGGCGTCATCGCACGCCTCGCCGCCCTCGCCGCGGCGATCGAGGTCGAGCAGCTGGTCGAGCGCAACGCAGCGCTGGAGGTCCGGGCGGCGAACGCATGAGGCTCGCGTTCGTCGTCGATCCGCTCGACGAGCTGAAGGCCTACAAGGATTCGAGCATCGCCATGATGCGCGAGGCGGCCGAGCGCGGCCACGAGGTCCACGCGCTGCTCGCCCGTTCGATGTTCGTGCAGGACGCTTCGGTCCGCGCCCCGGTGAAGCGCCTCGAGATCTCCGACGACGACGATGCGTGGTATCGCATCACCGCGGAGGAAACGACGCGGCTCGGGGATTTCGACTACGTGCTCATGCGCAAGGATCCGCCGTTCGACCAGGAGTACTACTACGCGACGCTGCTGCTCGAGCGTGCCGAGGCCGAGGGCACGCACGTCGTGAACAGCCCGCGTGCGCTGCGCGACTGGAACGAGAAGCTCGCGATCCTGCGCTTCCCGCAATTCACGCCGCCTACGCTCGTGGCGAGCGACATGGACACCGTGCACGGCTTCATCGACACGCATGCGGACGTGATCCTGAAGAAGCTCGACGGCATGGGCGGCACGATGATCTTCCGCGTGGGAGCGCAGGACCCGAATCGAAACGTGATCGTCGAGGCGATCACCGAGCTCGGCAGCCGCACCGTGATGGCGCAGGGATACGTTCCCGACATCGTGAAGGGCGACAAGCGCGTGCTCGTGATCGACGGGGAGCCGTTTCCGTATTGCCTCGCGCGCATCCCCAAGGCGGGCGAGACGCGCGGCAACCTCGCCGCGGGCGGCCGCGGCGTGGCGCAGCCGATCTCGGACCGAGATCGCGAGATCGCGCAGGTCGTGGGCGCGGAGCTGGTGAAGGCCGGCATCGTCTTCGCCGGGCTGGATGTGATCGGCGATTACCTCACCGAGGTCAACGTCACGAGTCCCACCTGCATCGTCGAGATCGAGGACCAGACCGGCGAGAACGCCGCCGAGGCCCTCATGGATTCGCTGGGCGCCTAGGGAAGCTCCGCCCTCGCGCAGTCGCTCGCGGCATAAGCGCGGGCGAGCTCCTCTCCGATGGCCCCGGCGCGCGCGTGCGCCAACGTGAGCGTCACCATGCGATGACGCCTCGCGTCCCAGCAAAGATAGCGGGACGGCGCAAGGCGAGGCCATGCGCGCGTGCCGGCGTTTTGCATGAAGCCCCGCAACCCCAGCGCACGCAGTGCGGACAGCGCACCGCCGTCGATCGTCCGGTCGATCGCCGCGATCTCGGCATCCGTCTGCACCAGCAGCTTGCGCGAGAAGTCGCGCGGCTGCACCGGAGGCATCATGAGCCCGGCCTGCGCATTTCGGGCGAACGGGACCCGCCCCACGGCATCGGGCACAACCACCAGGTCGAAGTCCGAGTCCGGCGAGCCCGAGGCGATCCGCGCGATGGCGCCGGCGGCATCGCGCAGGCTCCACTGCGCCTCGAGGTAATCGCGCGCCGCGAGCACGCCCCAGTGGATGTTCGCCGCCAGGAACACCGCCGCCGCGACGCAGGCGACGGTCGCGACCACGGCCCGATCGCGCAACGACGTGAGCGCGTGCGCGGCCGCCAGACCCAGCGTGGCCGCGAGGAATGCGGCGGGTTGATAAAAGAGGCGCCCGCCGATGCCGTTGGGCTCGAATCCGGTCACGTGCGGCAACAGAAGCGCCAACGCGGCCAGCGTCATCGCGATCATGGCGACGATCCCCGCAAGGCGCCCGCGCGCAGCCGCGAGCCACAGGCCGCATGCGAGCAGCACGGCGCTCGTGGCCACGAGACCGCGCACCCCCGGCTGGCCCGGAAACACCTCGCGCGCGAACACGATGCCGGTCGAGAGCAGCGTGGCCCAATGCCGCGGCGACAGCAATTGCGGATGCGCTCCGCGATAGACCTCCGTCGGCGATCCGAACACGATCCAGCGCAGCGCGGCGTACGCCAGGCCCACGACGACCCACGGCCACAGCACATGCAGCGAATCGTGGATCCATGCGCGTGCGCGCGGCTCATGCTCGCGGGCGCGAAGCACCGCGGCGATGGCGGCAAGGACGATGGCGCCCGCGCCCGATTCCTTGGACAGGAGTGCGGCGACGGTCGCGAGCAACGCCCAGCCGCGCCGGCCCGAGAGCACCAGCAGGCCGGTGGCGAGCGTGAAGAAGGTCGCGAGCGCGTCGTAGCGGCACGCGACCCAGGCGGCCACTTCCCAGGCGGGAGCGAAGGTGAAGAAGAAGACGGCGGCGCCGAGCGCCGCCACGAGGGTGCCTCGCGTCGGCGCGCCGGCCAGCCGCGCCACCAGGAACGCGATCATCGCCGCGTTGCCCAGGTGGAGCGCCAGGTTCACGCCGAGCCAGCGCCCCGCGTGGGCCTCGCCCAGGGTGAAGTTGAGCGCGTAGGTGACGAACGTGAGGGGGCGATAGAAGCCGTTGACGCCATCGATGCTGGCGGCGAATCGCGCGAGCACCTCGCGCCACAGCTCCCCGCGCGACTGCCAATAGGCGAAGTTGGCGAGCTGCACGAAATCGTCCGCGAGGAAGTACCCGCGCCCCATGCGCAGGCAGGCGACGATCCCGAGCACCAGCAAGGCGGCCGCCGCCACGGCCTCGAAACGTCCCGCCGGCGCCAGCAGGCCCCCGCCGGTTGCGCTGCGCGCCTCACCGCCCATCGATCAGGCGACCGTCACGCGTTCGAAGTCGGTGCCGCGCTCGAGGACCTCGCCGACGGAGAGCGTCCTGGTTTGCGCGCCATCGCGGACCTCCACCTGGCCGCGCGCCGCGAGCCCGCTCGCAACCACCAGCGTGGCCGGCACCCGCAGCTTTTCCATCGCGGGCAGCATGACCGCCGGCGTCCATTTGGCATTGCCGCGGCTGCGGGCCTCGCTCGCGCGCGCGGCGACCGCTTCCGGCTTTCCGGGGAAGAGGCGCACCGTGATGACCATGCCGCCATCGACTTCCTGCACGAGCGCGCTCACGAACCCCACGTGGAATGCGCCCGCGTCACCGATGCGCATCGCCAGCACGCGGCCGATCGCGACGCCACGCGACGCCGTCGAAGGCCGCAGCAGACGCCACGCTCCGAGCATCTCGTCGATGACGCCCCACGTCTCGGCGGTGACGTTGGGCACATTGGCCATCTTGCTGTGCGTGCGCTCCCGCACGCGGCCGAATACCTCGATGTCCTGCTTTTCCTCGCTGCTCAGCTCGGCGGCTCGATCGGGCGCATCGAACGGCTTGCCGCCGGAGACGAAGAAGTGGATGTCCGGCAGCGTCCACACGACGCCGGCGTTTTTTTCTTCGGGAACGCGCGCCGCGGGTCGCGGCGGCGCACCCTCGCACCACAGCTTGTGCAGGCGCTGCAGCTGCTGTTGCGCATCCACCGCGGTCGCCTGTGCCGGCAGCTTGAGATCCGCCACGCTCTCACCCTTGGAAAAGCCGTGCAGGCGCTTGCGGATGCTGGCCGAGAGAGAGGCGACCTCGAGCACGCGATGGCTCTCGCGCGCCTCGCCGGCGAGGAGCGGGCGCGCGCCGATGGGCCTCTCGAGATCCACGGCGAGCGGGAAGGTGGATGGCTCGCCCGCGGCGACGCGCCGCACGGTGACCTTGCGCGCCCAGAGCCGAAGCAGCGCCTCGACGAAATCCATCTGGGGTGCCGTGAGCTCGGAGAGGTACGCCGCCTGGACCAGCACCACCTGAACGTACGCCTCCAGCACGCTGGAGCCGCGCTCGTCGCTGTCGAGGGAATCCTTGACCGAGTCCTGCAGCAGCCCGGCCTTCTCCGCGTTCGCATACAGCGAGTGCAGCCGCAGCCAGAGCTCCGGCTCGAAGCGGCGGTAGACCGATGCGTGGAAACCCATCTGCGCGCCGACATAACGCACGAGGCGATGCAGGATGAGCGCGCGATGTGCCGCGAGCGAGGACGCCTGCGCCGATTCCTCGCACAGGCGGTATCCGGCTTCGATCTCCGAGAGCAGCAACCGGCCGGTATTCCAGGCGGTGGCGTCGTTGGGCGAGAGCGGCAGCGTCTTGCCGAAGTAGCGCGAGCGTTGCTCGCCCTGGAGGAAGGCCGCTTTCTCGCGCGCGAGCTCCAGGCTCTTCAGCCGCTCGAACGGGTCGAACTCGGCCGCGTTGAGCGCGCGCAGGCCATCGAGGACCAGCGCTTGCGCCTGCGGGATGTTGGTGAGCGGCAGGGTCTCCAGCCACTCCTTGCAGCCGCGCGCGTCCCGGAATGCAAGGGGCTCGCCGGCGACCGGAGGCGGGCTGGAGGGCATCTCAGGTAAGACGCTGTCGAAGCAGCTGCGCGATGCGGGACGCGTTGCGCTCGCGCTGCGCGTTTGCGGGCGCATCGCGCCGCGGTGCGGCCCAGACCGGGGAGGGAAAGTGCGCGTCGTCCTGGAAACGCGGAATCACGTGCCAGTGCACGTGCGGCGTCATGTTGCCGAGGCTGGCCACGTTCATCTTGTCGGGAGACATCGCCTCACGCACCGCTTCCTCCACCACGAATACCACGCCCATGAGCCGGCTTCGCTCCGCGGGCGTGAGATCCGTCATCTCGCGCACGTGACGCTCGAGGATCACCCGGCAGAAGCCGGGATATCCCGCCTCGCCCGCCCCTACCACCCGGCAGAAATCATCCTGCCACAGCACCGCGCCGCCGGGCCCTTCGCAGAACTCGCACGCGCGCTCGCCCATGATGCGCTCAGAAAGCCTGTCGCGTGATCGGCTTGCTGCCGCTGGCGCCGTCCACGTTGTAAGTGAGCGTCCCGTTGCCGTTGTCGCTGAAGTTGAAGGTCACCGTGCCCACGGGATTCACGACGAAGGCCGACGGGTTGTAAGCGGTGCCCAGCCACGCCGAGCTGCTGCTGCGATAGGCCGTGCCGGTGAAAACGTTGGCCGCGGCCCAGGTGCCGCCGGGGATCACGTACCAGATGGTCTTGCCGTTCGGGTCGTAGGTGTACCAGATCGAGAAGAGCGTGCGGTACTGCTGGTTGATCGCGATGCCCCAGCCGTTCTGCGAGAGGCCGCCCCACCACAAGTCGCCATAGGCGGCGGTCGGTGTCTGGTCGGCCGGCCCGAAAGGCTGCCGCGTGATCGTCTTGGTGCCGGACTTGCCGTTGATCGTATAGGTGAGCGTGGCCGAGCTGGGGCTGGAGAACGTGAGCGTGGCGTTGCCCACCGCGGCACCGACGTTGAAGCGGCTCGTGTCGTAGTTGCCGAACCACGCGCTCGTGGGCTGGTAGAGCGCGCCGGAGAACGCGGTGTTCGAGGCGTTCCAGCTGCCGCCCGGCATGACCACCCAGATGGGCTTGCCCGCGTCGTCGTAGATGAACATCGCCGAGAACAGGATGGCGCCGTGCTGCGCGATGCTCATGCCCCAGCCGTTTTCCGCGGTGCCTGCCCACCACAGGTCCTGGTAGTTGGCGACGCTGGTGCTCCCGAGCGTGGCCTTGAAGAGGCCGCGGCCGAAAGTCGCTGCCGCGAGCGTGTTGTTGTCCAGCCAGAACACGTCTCGCACGCGGATGTTCGCGGGGCCCTCGTTCGAGGTGGACCACGAGGCACCGTTGTCTTCGCTCGTGTAGACGCCGACGGATGTGCCGACATAGAGCCAGTTGCCGTTGGTCGGGTTGCGTTTCACGTCGAAGATCGGCGCGGCCGGCAGGTTGCCGGTGATCGAGCTCCACGTGGCGCCGCCATCCGTGGTCTGCCACAGGTTGTTCGGTGTGAAGCCGGTGAACGCCACGATCACGTGGTTGGCATTCGCCGGATCCGTGAGCACGCGCTGCAGGAGGCGCCCGGGGAGCACGCCCGCGCCGATGCGCGTCCACGTGGGCGTGGCAGCGCCCGCGTCCGTGGACTTGTACAGCTCGCCGTTGTTGTGGCCGACCCACACGATGCTCGAATTGCCTTCCTGCACGGCGATCGCGTTGATGAAGTTGTCCGTGACCGTCGAGGGCGCCTTGATGGCGCGCCACACGGGCTGCGGCGCCCGCGCGTCTTCCGTGACCCAGAGCGACGATCCTCCCGCGAGGAGGCGTGCGGGGTTGTTCGGATCGAGCATGAACGGCGAGGTGAAGTTGGTCTTGCGCGTGGACTGCGGATCGCACTGGCCGTCGTCGTTCGAATCGAGGATGCCGGCGCAGATGCGCTCGGCCGGCTGGCCGCCCACGGAGCGATGCAGCGAGAGGTACTGGTACGAGCCGTAGGCGATGTCCGCGGACGCGTCGTACACGGCCTTGCCACCGTCACCGCCGAAGATGCGCGTCCATTGACCGTTGGCGAGCATGAGGGAGCCGTTGTCCTGCGTGCCACCCACGATGCGCCCCGTCGTGGTTCCCGCGGCGCCGTAGAACTGCGTGACCATCAGGCCGTTGTTCATGTTGGTCCAGCCCACGCCCGTGGTGCCCTGGTTCAACGAATAGACGTTGTCGGCGCGATACAAGCCGCCGTCGTTGCCGTTGAAGAGCGTGGTATTGCCCTGCGCGAAGTTCGGCGGCGAGACGAGCTGGTGATGGTCCGCGTGGGGCGACTTCGCGTTCGTCGAGGCGCTGACCTGGCGGAACGAGACGCCGCCGTCGCGCGACTGGTAGATGTTCAGGCCCGCGACGATGACGTGGTTGGGGTCCGTGGGATCGACCCAGATGGTGTTGTCGTAGTCGCCTTGCGTGCCCAGGTGGCCCGGCGTGGCGGTCTTCTGCCAGGTCGCGCCGAAATCCGTGGACTTCCACACCTCGCCGTGGGCGTTGTCGATGGAGGTGTACGCGATGTTCCCCTGCGAGGTCGAGAAGGCGATCTCGGCGCGCGCGCCGCTGTCCGCCGATGGCGTCGCCACCAGGGCCGCGGTCTTGTTCCAGGTGAGCCCCGCGTCCGACGAATACAGCAGCGTGCCGTCGTCCAGGCCCGCGAGCGCATGCGAGCCGTCCGTGGGAGAGAACTTCACGTCCAGCGCGCGCGAGGTGGAAACGCGCGTCCAGGTGGCGCCACCGTCCGCGGTGCGATAGATGGCGCCGTGGACGAAGTCGTTATTCGTCATCGCCGCGAGAAGGACCTGCGGGTTCGTCGGGTGGATGGCGAGCCGGTTCACGAAGCGCCAGTCGGGATTGCTGTCCACGTTGGTGGACTGCAGGAACGTGAACGTATTGCCGCCGTCGGTGGACTTGAACACGCCCACGCCCACGAATCCCTGGTACGACTCACCGGTGCCGATATAGACGTTCGCCGGGCTCACCGGGTCGAAAACGATGCTCGAGATGGAAAGGTTCGGCAGGAAGTCGAAGCTCGCGCGCCAGGTAACGCCCGCGTCGTCGCTGATCCAGAGCCCGCCCGTGGCCGAGCCCGCGAAGAGCCGGCTGGGATGCGACGGGTCGAAGGCGAGCGCGCGCAGGCGCCCGCCTACGTTCGACGGACCGAGCGGCTGCCACTGCGAAGGCTGCAGGCCCGCGGCCTTCTCGATGCCCGCGGTGCGCTTGAGGATCTCGGAGCGCTGCGCATGCGCCCTCAGGATCTGCGCGGCGGTGGGCGGCCCGTTCTCGTCCGACTCCATGCGCAGGTTCTCGAGCGCGTTCGCGGGGCCGCTCTCGCGATCCGTCTTGAGCTTGAATGCGTTAGGCGGCCGCGGCGTGCGCACGAACGGCGGGATCACGGAGGCCACGCGCTCGGCCTGGGGCGCGGCGACCTGCGCGCGCTCGAGGGAGCCGCAAGCGGCGACGGCCAACGGCAGAAGGGCCAGCACGGCCCGCGATTTGATCGACATCACTTTCCCCTTTGGAGGCCTACAGCAGAACGCGCTCGATGCCGCCGCGGTTGGCCTTGTCCACGAATTCCTTCATCCAGTTCTCGCCCAGCAGGTGCCGCGCCATCTCGACCACGATGTAGTCGGCCGTCGTGCCGGAATCGTCGTCGTAGCGCGACAGCCCCTGCAGGCACGACGGGCACGCCGTCAACACCTTGACGGGCCCGTCTCCTCCCTCGCGCGCTTTCGCGGCACCCTTGCGCATCTCTTCTTCCTTGCGGAAGCGCACCTGGGTCGCCACGTCGGGGCGCATGACCGCGAACGTTCCCGCCTCACCGCAACAGCGGTCGTTCACGTCGATGTCCTGCCGCCCCATGAGCTCGTTCACGAGCTTCTTCGCATTGTAGGTCTTGATGGGGGTATGGCAGGGGTCGTGATACATGTATCTCACCCCTTGTAGTCCATCCAGCTTAACGCCTTTCTCCAGCAGGTACTCGTGGATGTCCAGCAGGCGGCACCCCGGGAAGATCTTGTCGAATTGGTAGCCCAGGAGCTGGTCCATGCACGTGCCGCACGAGACCACGACGGTCTTGATGTCGAGGTAGTTGAGCGTGTTGGCCACGCGGTGGAAAAGCACGCGGTTGCTGACCGTGATCTGCTCGCCCTTGTCGCGCCGCCCCGCGGAGGTTTGCGGATAGCCGCAGCAGAGATAGCCCGGCGGCAGCACGCACTGGCTGCCCACGTGGTAGAGGAGCGCCTGCGTGGCGAGCCCCACCTGCCCGAAGAGCCGCTCGCTGCCGCAACCGGGG
>Ga0070658_10004874_pt1 | contig 10931 bp, 10 predicted proteins | sample KBSC13metaG_FD_64664 | JGI IMG/M metagenome (GOLD analysis project Ga0070658, IMG submission 64664) | Corn rhizosphere microbial communities from Kellogg Biological Station, Michigan, USA - KBS C1-3 metaG | ecosystem: Host-associated > Plants > Roots > Rhizosphere > Soil ... | reverse complement strand
GGCAGCGCGACCGGCGGCGCGCCCGGTTCACCGCGCAAGCGCCGCTCAGCGCCGGACGAAGCGGCAAGCGGCGCGCGCACAGCCCCGCGCGAGAACCGCTCGGACGGGCAACCGCCCGCGGCGGCCGAGCCGGACGCTTCCGGCACTCACGATTAAGGGAGAAAGGCATGCCTCTCGACAAGCGCGCCTGGCTCGAACGCTTCAAGAAAATGTTCGTCGGCTTCGATCGTCCGCTCGCGCTGACGGTCTTTCTGCTGCTGTGCGTCGGCATCGTGACGCTCTATAGCGCGAGCATCGACGTGCCCGGGCGCGTCGAGGACCAGTTGCGCAACATCGTGCTGACGTTCCTGCTGATGTGGGTGCTCGCCACGATTCCCCCGACCACGCTGATGCGCTTCGCCGTCCCGCTCTATACGTTCGGCGTCGCAATGCTCGTTGCGGTCGCGTTGTTCGGTGTCACGAAGAAGGGAGCAAAACGCTGGATCAACGTGGGCGTCGTCGTTCAGCCATCGGAGATCTTGAAGATCGCCACCCCGCTGATGCTCGCATGGTATTACCAGCGCCGCGAAAGTTCGATCCGCTGGTTCGACTTCATCGTCGGGTTTGCGATCCTGCTGCTGCCGGTCGGGCTCATCGCAAAGCAGCCCGATCTGGGCACCGCCGTGCTCGTCTTTGCGGCCGGGCTTTTCGTCATCTACTTTGCCGGGCTTTCGTTCAAGCTCATCGTGCCGGTGCTGATCGCCGCCATTATCGGCGTGGGCTCGATCGCCGCGTTCCAGGACAAGATCTGCCAGCCGCAAGTGCAGTGGCCGCTGATGCACGATTACCAGAAGCACCGTATCTGCACGCTGCTCGATCCGACCTCCGATCCGCTCGGCAAAGGCTTCCATACGATTCAAGCGGTCATCGCGATCGGTTCGGGCGGCTCGCTCGGCAAGGGTTGGCTCAAGGGGACGCAGGCGCACCTCGACTTCATCCCGGAGAAACACACCGACTTCATCTTCGCTGTGTTCTCGGAAGAATTCGGCCTCGCCGGCGAACTCGTGCTGCTCACGCTCTATACCGCGCTGATCGCACGCGGGCTGTATATCGCGGCCAACGGCGCGACGCTGTTCGGGCGGCTGCTGGCCGGGTCGCTGACCATGGCGTTTTTTACCTACGCGTTCGTCAACGTCGGCATGGTGAGCGGCATCTTGCCTGTCGTCGGCGTACCGCTGCCGTTCATGAGCTACGGCGGCACCGCCCTCGCGACGCTCGGAATCGCCGTCGGCCTCATCATGAGCGTGGGCCGGCAAAAGCGGCTGATGAAGAGCTAGCGCAGCGCCTATTTCGACGAGTTGTGCTTCGCCTCGTCGCGCAACTGCTGGCTCAACTGCTCGAACTTGAGACGAGCCGCGGGATCGCCCTGCGCGGCGGCGGCGGCATAGTAGGCCCGCGCCACATTCAGGTTGCGCTCCACGCCGTCGCCGCCGCGCTCGTAGAACGAGCCCGCCACGTACTGCGCGGTCATGTCGCCTCCCTCGGCCGCCTTCTTGTACCAAAAGAACGCCTGCGCGTTATCGCGCGGGGTGCCCCGGCCGTCGAGGAATTGGTTGGCAAGCGCGAGTTCCGCCTGCACGTGTCCTTGCTGTGCCGCCTTGAGAAACCACTGGTGCGCCTCGGAGGGGTCGCGCGCCACGAAGTCGCCGTCGTCGTACATCTTTCCGTACACGTATTGCGCGTGCGACATATTGGCGTCGGCCGCTTTGCGCAGCCATTTGCGGCCTTCTTCGGGGTTGGGCGCCGTGCCCTCGCCGTTGAGCAGCATCATCGCGTAGTCGAATTGCGCAAGCCGGTTGCCGCGATCGGCGGCTTCACGAAATTCCTTGAGCGCCACCGCGAAGTTGCCTGCGTTGTAATCGGCCACCGCCGTCTGCGTTTGCGCATCGGCGCCGGCCTGCCCTTGCGGCGACACCACCGACTGCGCGTGTGCGCCGCTCGCCGCCATGCATAGCGCGGCGCCGGCCACGAACCGCGACAGCGTCCGTATCGTCAACGTCCATCGGCTCACGATCTCACCTCCTGCAACGCGGCCCGCGTCGAGCGCACGAGCCACATGATGTCCGAAGCCAGTGCAATCACCCGGAAACCGGCGTCGCGATACTGGCGCGCACTTGCCGCGTCAAGTGCAAAAATGCCCGTTGGAATCCCGGCACGGCCCGCGGCGTCGACGATGCGCGCGAGTGCCGCCTGCACGTCGGGGTGCTTGGAATCGCCGAGATGACCGAGGCTCGCAGCCAAGTCGGCCGGACCAACGAACAAGCAGTCGATGCCGGGGGTGGCCGCGATGGCGTCGACCTCGTCGAGCGCGCGTGCGGATTCGATCTGTACGATCGTCGCGATCTGCATGTTGGCGCTCTGAACGTAGTCGCGACGAGCGCCGAATGCCGCCGCGCGAACGACACCCGCCACCCCTCGTAGCCCGTCGGGCGCATCGGCGTGCGGATAGCGTGTGAGACGCACGGCATGTGCCGCGTCTTCGGCCGATTCGATGTTCGGAAACATGAGCGTACGTGCGCCCGCATCGAGCACGCGCTTGACCAGCCAGCCTTCGCGCGCGGGCAGGCGTACGACGGGCTCGGTCGGCAAGTGCGCCGCGGCGATGGCGCGCAGTTGAGCGAGCACCTCGGCCGAATCGTTGGGCGCATGCTCCATATCGATACAGAGCCAATCGAAGCCGGCGTGTGCGAGCGCTTCAGCCGCATCCGCGCTGGAGAGCGACAGCCAAAGCCCATAAAGCGGCTCGTGTTCGCTTTCTTTTAGACGTTGTTTGAGGGGATTCGTCAATGCGCTCATCGGGTCTCTCCGTGCGCAGGCCGCGCAGGCGACGAACTGCGCGAACTCGCCAATGCGGTGCCCGGCATGTCTCGCTCCTAAGTTTATCGTCGGCCGGCCCGCGTCGATGCGCAGCAACGGCTCTGCCAGGATCATACGCCGACAATAAACCGCCGAAGGGGGGCCCCGCGGGCAGCCGGCAGCGCAGCGCGCAAGCCGAAGCCAAGGCGGCGCGGGGCTGTCGGCAGCGCAACGAAGACGCCATGAAGGCGGGCGCGACCCGCGCCTCCTAGCGAAGGGGAACGATCAGGCGTCGGCGTCGCGCACGACGTCGGCCCAGCAGTTCGGCGTTTCGTAGAGGCGAACCTGCTGCAGCCGTAAATTGACGCCGTAGTGGGCATCGTAGACCTCGGCGAGCGTCTCGAACGCGATCGCGGCGAGGTTTTCGACGGTCGGCACGCGCTCGAGCACGATCGTCTTGTGATCCGGCATCGATTCGAGGAATTCGCGCACGCGCGTATCGCCCTCGTAGACGAGGAATGCGTGATCCCACCGGCTCACGAGATGCACCATCGCGAGCGATTTCACATCGGCAAAATCCATCACCATGCCGCGATCCGATGCGCCTTCCGTTTCCACCACGTCGCCGCACAGCGTGATTTCGAGCACGTAGCGATGGCCATGCAGATTACGGCATTGACTGCGGTGGTCGGGAATGCGGTGACCCGCATCGAATTCGAGTTTTCGGGTAATCGTCAGCACGGCGAATCAGGGAATGTCCAGGTACTTGTGGGTTTGCATCGACAGGCGCCAGCGCGGATGTCGCTTGCACCAGTCGATCGCGAGGCGCGTGTTGAACTCGCGCGAGGCGCCGTCCATCGGCTGCACGAGAAAGTGTTCGAAATCGAGTCCGGCATAGTCGGCCAGACGTTGATTATCCTGCGGCACGACGACTTTAAGCTCATTGCCCTTCGTGACGACGAGCGGTGCATCGGCCTTCGGGCTCACGCAGATCCAATCGATCGACTCGAGCACAGGCAGCGTGCCGTTCGTTTCGATCGCCACTTCGAAGCCCGCGGCATGCAGCGCGGCGACGAGCGGTTCGTCCATTTGCAACATCGGCTCGCCGCCCGTGCAGACGACGAAGCGATAATCCTCGCCTTCGGGCCAGAGCGACGCAATCCGATCGACGAGCGCATCGGCATCGCGATATTTGCCCCCGTTCTCGCCATCGGTGCCGACGAAATCCGTGTCGCAAAATCGACAGACAGCACGCGCGCGGTCCTCCTCGCGGCCCGACCACAGGTTGCAGCCGGCGAACCGGCAAAACACCGCGGGGCGGCCTGCGTTCGCGCCTTCGCCCTGCAACGTGTAGAAAATTTCTTTGACCGCGTACGTCATACTGCGCTCGATTCGTCCATCTTGATTGACTCAGCAGCCCACCCACGGCCGTGCGGCTCGCCGCCGCTGCTGCCCTTAAGCCGGCTACGCGACCTGCTCGCCTGCGAGAAAAGCTTCGTAGCCGCGCTTGCGCAAGCGGCAGGCCGGGCATTCGCCGCAGCCGAAACCCCACTGATGCAACTCCGCCCGTTCGCCGACGTAGCACGTGTGCGTTTCGACGCGCACCAGTTCGACCAGCGCATCGCCGCCGAGATCGCGGGCAAGACGCCATGTATCGGCTTTGTCGAGCCACATGAGCGGGGTCTCGACCGCGAAGCGGCTATCCATTCCGAGATTGAGCGCGACTTGCATCGCCTTCATCGTATCGTCGCGGCAATCCGGGTAACCCGAGAAATCCGTTTCGCACATGCCACCGACGAGCACGGACAAGCCCCGACGGTAGGCGATCGCCGCGGCGATCGTCATGAACATCAGATTGCGGCCCGGCACGAACGTGTTCGGCAATCCATTCGCCGAAGCTTCGATCTCGATTTCGCGCGTCATGGCGGTATCGCTGATCGCGCCGAGGACGGACAGATCGATCATGTGGTCCTCGCCGAGGCGTTCGGCCCACGCCGGGAACCCGCGAACGAGGGCTTCACGCACGCCCCCGCGGCACTCCAGTTCGACGCGATGGCGTTGACCGTAGTCGAAGCCGAGCGTCTCGACCGTCTCGTAGCGCGAGAGCGCCCAGGCGAGGCACGTGGTCGAATCCTGCCCGCCCGAAAACAGCACGAGCGCACCGTGCTTAGTGTCTGTCGGAATCACCGTCGATGCTCCATGGATCTGATCATTGGGCGAGCGCTTGGCGCACGCGGATGCGCCGGCACACACGAAAAGGCCTTCCTTCCCGCATGCCTGGCAGTATAGGCCCCGCCCTCGAGCGCCGGGCTGCGCGGCGCTTATACCGCGCAGCAGTGCTGGCGCTAGCCCAATGCGACACCATGAGAAAAAACCCCAAGAACCTTGCGATTCTTGGGGTTGGATGCTGCTGGTGGCCTGGGGCGGAATCGAACCACCGACACGCGGATTTTCAATCCGCTGCTCTACCAACTGAGCTACCGGGCCACGAAGAGCGAGAGTATAGCAAGGTGCTTTACGTTGCTCAAGTGCTTTTTCAAGCTCGCCATCGACGCCCCGTGCCTTGCACAGGCCGTCACTCACTCGCCCTTGTTCTTGCTTAAGTCGACACCCAGCTGCTTGAGCTTGCGGTAAAGATGGGTACGTTCGAGGCCCGTCTTCTCCGCGACGCGCGTCATACTGCCGTTCTCGCGCGCCAAGTGATATTCGAAGTAGGCTCGCTCGAACGCATCGCGGGCGTCGCGCAGCGGGATGTCGAACGAGATCGATGCCGTTTGGGTCGTGGCGGTACTCACCGCCACGGTGTCGGCGGCAAGCATCGGCAAGGCGACGGCCGCCGCCACCACCGTTGCGTTTACGGGCGCGGCGGCCTTCGTGGTCGCGGCGCCCCCGTTCGTGGACGGCGCCGCGCTGCCGCGCGCAAGCCCCTGCTCGACGGCCTTGAGCAGCTTTTGCAGCGCGATCGGCTTTTCGAGGAAATTGAGGGCGCCGATCTTGGTCGCTTCGACCGCAGTATCGATCGTGGCGTGACCGGACATCATGATGACCGGCATCGTCAATAGTCCCTGCGCGGCCCATTCTTTGAGCAGCGATACGCCGTCGGTATCGGGCATCCAAATATCGAGCAGCACCAGATCGGGCGCGTGGCGCAGACGGAAATCGCGCGCTTGCTGCGCGTTTTCCGCCACCTCCACGGCATGCCCCTCGTCGCTCAGGATCTCCGAGAGCAATTCTCGGATACCCATTTCGTCGTCTACCACCAGGATGGTCGCCATTTATGCTGCCCTTGTTTGCGCTAGTGCTTTTGTCGTCCCCGGCGCCGCACCGCCGTTCGAGGCCGAGCCCCCGGCGGGTGCCGCGTCGTCTGCCAATTGCAGGAACAAAATCGAAATCTGCGCACCTTCGATTGCTTCGCCTGCCTTCACTCGATTCCGAATGTCGATACGCGCGCCGTGTTCGTCGACGATCTTCTTGACCATGGCGAGTCCAAGGCCCGTTCCTCTGGCTTTCGTCGTCACATACGGTTCGAACGCGCGCGTGAGGATGCGGGCAGGAAAGCCCGGCCCGTTATCGGATACGGTCAGGCGAACCGCGATGCGCACGATGCCGTGCGTATCGGGGTCGCCATATTCTACTGTCTTGGTTTCAATGACGACACGTGGGCTCGCCACGTCTGCCACCGCATCCTGCGCATTTTGCAGCAGGTTGTGGATGACTTGCCGCAATTGCGTGGCATCGCCGCGAATCACGGGCAGCGCCGAAAGCTCGGCCATGATCGCGCTCTTGCCCTCTCCCACGCCGTACAAGCTCAGCACCTCGGTCACGAGATCGTTGAGCTGCAAGTTCGCGAGCACGGCCGGTGGCGTGCGTGCGTAATCGCGGAAGTCGTCGACCATCTGCTTCATCGCCGCCACTTGATTGACGATCGTCGTCGCGCCGCGCTTCAAGACATCGGCATCGGGCGGCGAAAGCTTGTCCGCCAGCTTCATCTGCAGCCGCTCGGCCGACAGCTGAATCGGCGTGAGCGGATTTTTGATCTCATGCGCGAGCCGCCGCGCCACTTCACCCCATGCCGCGGAACGCTGCGCCGAAATGACATCGGAGATGTCGTCGAATACGATCACGTAGCCGGCAGTGCCGGCTTCATCCGCGCCCTCGACCGGCGTCGCGGACATTAGCCGCGAGCCTCGCACGAGCAAGGTGAGCGGGTCGGCCTCTCCGGGCACCGACAGGGCGACCTGCTGCTGCCAGTGGCCGCCGTCGTCGACAACGCCGCCCGCCGCCTCGCGGTCGGCGAAAGCCTTGCGCACCGTTGCGGCAAATTCGGCCAGGACGCCGACATGCTCGATCGAAGCGCCGAGCATCGATTGAAACGGCTGCCGAAAGATGCGCTCGGCGCCGCGGTTGGCCGTCGTCAGGCGAAATTGACGGTCGAGCACGAACACGCCCGCCGTTAGATTCGCCAAGATGCTCTCGAGGTAGGCCTTCGAATGCTCGAGCGCAACCCGGTTGCGTTCCACCGCCGCTCGCGCCTCCGACAACTGGCGTGTCATCGCGTTGAACGACTGCGTCAGAAAACCGAGTTCGTCGCGCGACTTGATCTCCCGCTTGGGCGTGTAATCGCCCTCGGCGACTTCCTTCGTACCCTTGGCCAGCAAGAACAGCGGCCGCGCAAGCTGATTGCCGAGCGCAAGCGCGAGCATCATCGCGATAAATGTCGCCAAGAACAGCGCGAGCGTGAGCGTGCCGATATACATCTTGCGCAGGCCCGTGCGGCCGAGCGCCTTCTCTTGATACTCGCGATAGGCGCGTTGAACGGCGTCGGCGTTGCGCGCGAGCGTCGGTGAAACGGGCTGCGTGAGCTGCAGGAAGCGCTCGGCGGGCTGCAGCAGCGAGGTATTCACGTCGGGCACGCGTACGACCACACGCAAGCGCAGCGACCCTTTCGAACCCTTCGCACGCGGATCGCCGTCGACTTCCCCTTCGATGCCCGCGTAACCGCGCCCGCGCGCTTGATTGAGCATGATCGGCGTGGGCAGGTCGTCGGGCATCAGCGAGGAGATGTTGCTCGATGCCTGCGCGAGCACGTGCAGATCCGGCGAGGCTCCCGATACGCTGCGCGCCGATTCGACGAGCATGGCCTCCTGAATGCCGAATTGATCGCGCATGCGCAGCAGGGTGAGCGTGGTGTTCGTCGGAGCGGCGCCCGCGAGTTGCTCGGCCATCACGTTCGCCTTCGTCTGAAGGTCCGACAATGAGGCCTCGAGCATGCCGCGCCCGAGGTTCAAGCCCGACGTCAGGGCCGTCTCGACATTGACGTCGAACCACGACTCGATGCTGCGCGAAACGAACTGGTACGAGACCACGTAGATGATCGCTCCGGGCAGTACGCCGACGAGCGCAAAGAAAACCGCGAGCTTGGCGAGCAGCCGAGTGCCGAACTTGCCCTTGCGCAGCCGCGCGAGAATCATCGCGACGAGCGCCGCGACGATCAGCAGGAATACGAGTGCGACGGCAATATTGGCCGCGTAGAGCCACGAGTAGTAGCGATCGAAGAATTCGGTATTGGCGCTGGCCGCCGCGAGCAGCACCAGCAGCAGCAGCGCAGTCACGGCTACGGTTGAAACGATTACGCGAACGAGAATGCTGCCCACGTCCGCTCTTCTGCGCACGCTATTTAGCACGTTCGGCCACCGTGAAGGTAAAACGCTTCCAATCGGAAGCTAGCGTCCAGTCGCGGTTATTGACCGCATCGACTTGGAAAGGTTTTGGCATCAACGCCGTGTCGAGCTGCATGCGCACCGATGCGGTATACGTTTGCCCCGGCTGTACCTGGTTGCGATCGATAACATGCCACGACGTCACGTGCTTGACGACGGCGAGCGCCTCGGCCAACGACGGGAAACCCTGCTGCAGGCCGCCGCTCGAGACGCGATACTCGCGCGTCAGCGGCTGAAACGATAGCCGAAGCGTTTGCGTGACCGAAACGGGTTGCTCGTCGAACCAGTACCAACGCGGGCGCGTAAGCTCGAACTCAGTCGTGAAATAAAGCGGAATGCCTTTATTGACGGCATCCTCGAGGCTGCTGTTCAACTCGAAATCGAAACGAGCATCGAGATTCCAGCCGTTGCCGTCGCCTTGCAGCGACGCACGCTGCACCGAGATCGTATCGGCGTGCGCCGGCGCCGCCGCGGCAAAGCAAACGGTCAGCCCGATCCAGACCAAGGCCATGAGCCGAAGCAGAAAAAAGCGTTTGCTGATCGTCACCGTTTCTGAAAGCGCGCGTAGAAAAAACCGTCGTGGTCGATATGGGCTCCGCTGCGCTCAGGTTCGGCGGCGCGCGTTCCGGTCGATAAAGGAGCCGAGAACTCGGCCGCAGCGCTCGGGCAGGTCGGCAACAGCTGCCCGGGCGCGTCCAATCGTACCGCATCTTCATGCGCGCGTTCAAACCAGCGCGCCTGCTCCTCGCCTTCTTCCGGGAAGATCGAGCACGTCACGTAAAGCAGCTCGCCGCCCGATGCCAGCAGCGGCCAAAGCGCATCCACGATGCGGCGCTGCTCCGCGACCAACGCCTGGATGTCGCTCGCGCGCCGCAGCCAGCGCACGTCGGGGTGGCGCCGGACGATACCGGAGGCCGAACACGGCACATCGGCGAGAATCCGGTCGAACGGCGTCCCGTCGTGCCATTGCGAGGGATCGCCGGCGTCGCCGACCACCACCTGCACCTTCGCCGGCGACAAGGGCGGCACGAGACCGAGCCGCGACAGATTCTCGTCGATGCGGACCGCACGCGCCGCATCCGATTCGAGTGCGACGAGCTCGACGTCGGCCGATTCGAGCACATGGCACGTCTTGCCGCCCGGCGCCGCACAGGCATCCAACACGCGCATGCCGGCGCGTAGGCCGAGTTGCTCGACCGCCAGTTGGGCGCCAGCGTCTTGCACCGATACCAGGCCCTGTGCGAAGCCCGGAATGCGATCGACCGGCAGCGGCACCGCGAGCTTCACCGCGTGCTGCCCCACGACCGTGGCTGCAATGCCGCTCGCCTCGAGCATCCGCAGATAGTCGGCGACCGTCGCCCGCCGTGCGTTGACGCGCAACGTCAGCGGGCCGGGTTCATTGCCTGCGGCGAGCACCGCCTGCCAGGCGTCGGGCCATGCACGCCGGACCGCCTCGATCCACCACAGCGGATAGCTCCAAGCCGCAACCGCATCGGCTTGCGCCTTCGCGAGCCATGCGTCGCGTTCGCGCAGGAAGTTGCGCAGGACGGCGTTCACCAGCCCCTTGGCGAATGCATATTCGCGGCGCGCCCCGATGGCCGTCACGGTTTGATCGACGACGGTGTAAGGCGTATACGCCGCGGCTTGCGCGTCATCGCTCAGCAGCGCGAACGCGCAAGCCAGGACGTGGGTCACGTGCGCGGGCGGCGCTTTGCGCACAAGCTGCGCGATGAGCCAATCGGCCGTGCCGAGCCGGCGCAGCGTGCGATAGGCGATGTCTTGAATTGCGCCACGCGCGAGCCCTGCGGTGGCGGCCGGCACGCTGGCGCGCACGGCGGCCAGCGCAGCCGGGAGCGCCATACCGTCGCGCACGGCGCCGATGGCGAGGGCAGCACCATCGAGCGCATAGCCGAGCGAATCGGGCGCGAGTCGGACTGCGGAAGAACGCGTGACGCCGGCTTTCGGCGCCCCGCGACGGGAAGAAGCGGATCGGGTCATCGGGAAGGCGAAACGTCGCGCGAAACTGAGACTACATCGCGGCAGCGAGAGCGCATGTTGTTTCACGCAGGGGAAGGCGACATTGTACCGCGCGGCACGCAGCAGGCCGGCCACGCGGCGAGGTGCGCAGTATCGCCAACCGACGACGGCAGGCTAGGCGTCGTCGCTGAAACGAAAAAGCGGGCCGCAGGGGGCCCGCTTTTGATGCACGCGACGCTTTCGCGCCGCGGGAGGCTACTCGTAGCGCCCCGTGCGCGCCATCTCCATGAGCCGCGCGATACGCTCTTCCGTCGCCGGGTGCGTCGAGAACAAATTGGCGATCCCGCCGGCCGCGAGCGGATTGAGGATCATCATCTGGGCCGTGGCGGGATGCGCTTC
>Ga0070658_10004873_pt1 | contig 10932 bp, 9 predicted proteins | sample KBSC13metaG_FD_64664 | JGI IMG/M metagenome (GOLD analysis project Ga0070658, IMG submission 64664) | Corn rhizosphere microbial communities from Kellogg Biological Station, Michigan, USA - KBS C1-3 metaG | ecosystem: Host-associated > Plants > Roots > Rhizosphere > Soil ... | reverse complement strand
CCGGTCACGACACCCAGCTTCACACACAGGTGCTGGAGCAGGATCGCCATGAGATTCGAAATCAGGATGACGAAGAGGAGGGCGTAGCCATACTTCGCGCCCCCCTGGAGGTCGGTCGCCCAATTGCCCGGATCCATGTAGCCGACGGAAACCAGGAAGCCCGGACCGGCAAAGGCCATGAGCTTCCGCCAAACGGACCCGCCCGTGGGAATCGGAATGGAACGGAAAACTTCGGGAAGCGAAACGCCCCCCTCGCGCCGCCAGCCGTCGGCGGGCGCGGGGGAATCGGGGGGCTCTGTGGCAACGGACATACGGGAAGGATTCGGTTGCGAATTCAAAAGCGGCCGGGAGGGCCGGCAAGTGGGTGGAAATCGGAGGCCGGCTTCGATGGAACACGGCCGCGCCTGCCGTCCTGCGGAGCGAGCACGGTTGAAAAGGCAGTCATGACAGCGTGACGAAAGCGCGAAGACGGATTCATTGCAATAACAAAGTTAGGTGAGACTAACTTTGTTCGACGCGTATGACCTCCGTGAGCCGGTGTGGGCCGACTCTTGACCGCCCCTCCCCGGAGCCGCTATCGCTCCTCCCATGCCGCTCGCGAAACCTGACCGCCATGCCTCCTCCGTTGTGGAGGATTACCTCGAGCGCATCCTCGAATTGATCAACAACAAGGGCTACGCCCGGGTGGTGGACATCGCCCAGCGCCTCCAGATCTCGAAGGCCAGCGTCACGAACATGGTCCAGCGGCTCGATGCCGAGGGGTTGCTGAAATATGAAAAATTTCGCGGCCTGGTCCTGACGACGGCCGGCGAGGCGCTCGCCCAGAATATCACCCATCGCCATCAACTCCTGACGGATTTCCTTAAACTCCTTGGCCTCGACGACGAGGTGATCTATCACGATGTCGAAGGTATGGAACACCACATCAGTCCTCCGACGCTGCGCGCCATCGAGGCGCTGACCCTCCATCTCCAGAAACAGCCCGCGCTGCTCGCCAAGGTGCGCAAGGTGACCGATGAAAATTGAGACGACAGCCTACGGTGGTTGGGCCAAGTGCCTGCGCGTGGCCAATGACCACGCGGAAATCATCGTGACCCTCGACGTCGGGCCGCGCGTCATCGCCTACCAGCACCTGCCGGGAGGAAAGAACGTGCTCAAGACCAATGCCGAGGAGATGGGCAAAGGCGGCGAAGAGAGTTTCGTGGCGCGCGGAGGCCATCGCATCTGGCTGGCTCCGGAAGATGAGCGGACCTACCAGCCCGACAATGCGCCGGTAACACACGAATTGTTGCCCGACGGCGTGCTCCTCACGAATCCAGCCGCCGCCCCATGGAACATCAAGAAGGAATTGAAGGTGACGCTCGCGCCCGATTCTTCGGTGGTGACGCTCGAGCATCGCGCGACCAATGAAGGCCCGGCGCCGGCGACGCTGGCCACTTGGGGCGTCACGGTCATGGAACCGGGCGGGCTGGAGATCATCCCGCGCCCGCCGCTCGGGGAGCATCCCCGGGACTTGCGGCCCAACCGTCTCCAGGTGCTCTGGCCCTACACCGACACGTCGGACGAACGCTGGCGCTGGGGGCGTGAATTCATCACGCTGCGCCAGACCTCGCACAGTTCGCCCACCAAGCTGGGGCTGATGCACCACATGAAATGGGTCGGTTACCTGACCCGCCACGCGCTCTTCATCAAAACTTTCGCCTACGAAGCCGGGGCGACCTACCCGGATTTCGGGTGCAATTTCGAGACGTTCAGCAACGCCCAGATGCTGGAAATCGAAACCCTCAGCCCGCTGCGGACCCTCGCCCCGGGCGAGTCCGTGGGCCACACCGAGTCGTGGCGCTTGTTCGGCTCGATTCCCGAACCTCAATCGCTCAAGGAGAACGCGCTGGCCGACTGGCTGGAGCCGTTCCTGGGCCAAATGGGCCTGCTTTGAAAATGTCATTCCACACGCCGCGGCGCTACGCCGCTTCCCTTCTCCTGGTCACCGTCTTGAACTTTTTCTCGGGGTGCGCCACCGCGGACCCGAATGAGCAATCGCGCCAGGCGATGCTGGAGGAAATCGCCGCCGAGCCGCGCGGCGACTATTTCATCGGTCGCCGCTACTACAAGGTGGACTACAAATTCTGGGGTTATATCCGCAAACCCGGAGAGCCCTGGACCTCGGCAAAAATGGTCATGCTCAATGAAAACCAGAAACTCGCGCCCGATCGCGAGATGGGAAAACTCGGCAGCGACAACAACTACGAATACAAGCTCTACGGTTCCTTCTCGGGCGACACGGTATATGAGCCGGCGAGCAATGGATTCTATCCGGAGTTTATCCTCAAGGGCTACGAACTGAAGACGGTGACGCCGGCGAAGATCTACAAGACGCCCGGCGCGACGGATCCGCAGCGCCGGATTATTGTGAAGCCGTACTGACCGCCTTCGGCGGAAATTCGAAATCCGAAATTCGAAATCCGAAACAAACTCGAAGACAATGGAATTGGAAAATGGGTGAAAGGAGCACGTCGGTTTTTCAGCCTTTCCATTCTTTGCTCAATTGTTTCGGATTTCGTGCTTCGAATTTCGGATTTCCAAGGCGCGACTCAGCTTGTTTGAGCCCAAGGGAGAGCAGCCCGCTCCGTGCACCCTGAGCCCGCTATCTCCGAGGCCGAGCTCGAGGCTTCGATGAGGAAGAACGTCATCGCCGGCGCGCTCGGTACGGTCTGGCTCGTCGCGGTGTATGGGCTGCCGTTGCCGCTTTTCATGGAAGCGATCAAGGCCAGCGGGTTTCAGCTTGGGCTGATGGGTGCTGTCCGGCAGGCGGCGATGTTTGCGCAATTGCCGGCCGCCTTCATGGTTGAGCGGCTGGACCGGCGGAAGACGTTCTGGGCGAGCATTGCCACCGTCCACCGTTCACTCTGGCTGGTCCCGGCCTTGCTGCCCATGCTGTGGCCGTCCGGCGCCGCGTATTGGGTGGTCATCCTGATCGTGGCCCTCGGGACGAGCGATGCGCTGGGAAATGCCAGCACGGCGCCGTGGCAAAGCTGGATGGCGGATCTGCTTCCGGCCAGCCGTGCCGGGCGCTTTTGGGGTGGGCGGCAGCGGCTGATGGCGAGCGCGATTTTCGTCGCGGCGCTGGTTTACGGCTGGATCCTGGATGCCACCAACCGGACGGGCTACGGCCTGACGGGTTTCACGATCGTCTTTGCCACGGCGGCGATCTTTGGCGTGGCGGATATCGCTGTGCATCTCGGGGTCTTCGAGCCCGTGCCCGTGCGCAGCCACCCTGGACAAACGCCGTGGCGCCGGATCGCGACGCCGCTGCGCAACCGCGATTTCCGGCGTTTGACGCTGGCCATGGGCGCGTGGACGGCTGCCCTGGCGCTGCCGGGGTATTTCAATGGCACGCCGGGGTTCTTCAATGTCGTGTATCTGCACGAAGGATTTGGCGCGACCTACTCGCAGGCATCGTGGCTTGTTCTTGCGTCCGCTTCGGGAGCGATCCTCTGGTCCAGGCGGATTGGCCATCGCATTGATCGATATGGCGCGCGGCGGGTGGGGATGTGCCTGGCGACGATCGGCCCGTTGTTCACGCTCGCGTGGTTCTTCGCCTCGCCTTGGCAATTGCGCCTGCCTGTGCTGGGAACCGTGCCCCAACCGGTCGCTTTGATGTGTGTGGCGTCGCTGATGATTGGGGGCTGTTATGCGGGCATGCAACTCTGCCAGTTGCGTCTCACACAGGCGCTCACCAGCCAGGCCGGCCGCACCGTGGCCATGGCGGTGCATTGGTCATTTGTCGGGGGGATCGGAGCGCTCGGGGCGCTGGGCGGGGGGTGGATCAAGGATCACTTCCCATCAGCCTGGGGCGCGTTCGTGGTGCCTGGCGGCGCGCCGCTCTCCTATTTTCACATCATCATCGCGCTCCAGGTGCTCCTCGCGTGGGCGGTGGTGGTGCCCATGTTTTGGACGCTGCGGGAGCCGGAGCGACAGGGATCCTGACCTACTTCAGCGCGGCCCAGATGCGGTGCACGTCGTCGTGATCCTCGATGGCCTGGAGGAATTCCCCGACTTCTTCCTTCTGCGCGTCGGTGATCTGCGGGAACTGTTTGGGGACGTAGCCGAGTTCGCTCGTCACAACCGTCCAACCGTTGGCGGCCAGCCATTTCGAGACGGCGGCGGTGGCCGTGCGGTCGGTGATGAAGCGCCCGCCGGCCGCGCCCGCGGGGATATCGTCGTTTTGCGCGTGGGATAGGGGTTCGACTTCATTGGCGCCGGCTTCAATGGCGGCACCTTCGAGGTCGATGCCGGCGTCGGGATGGTACGCCTCGACGAGACCGACATGGTCGAAGAGAAATTTGTTGCTGCCGGGTGCGCCCAGTTGGCCCTTCTTGAAGAGCAAGCGCATGTCCGGCGCGGTCCGATTGTTGTTGTCGGTCATCACTTCGACGATGACCGGCACCTTGTGCGGGGTGTAGCCCTCAAACACGACATGTTCGAGGACGAGCTTTTCGGCGCCGATGCCCGCGCCCTTCTTGATGGCCCGCTCGATGACGTCGCGGGTGACGCTTTGGCGGCGTGCCTTTTCCACGGCCGCGAACAGGCGTGGATTCCCGTCGGGTTCCGGACCGCCGAGCTTGGAGGCGACCATGATTTCTTTGACCAGTTTGCCGACCATCTGGCCTTTCTTCAGGCCGGCGACTTCACGTTTTGCTTGGAGCCATTGGCGTCCCATAATGAGATTCGGGGTAGGATTTGAGGAGTGGAGGGTAGCCAGTTTGCGTGGACTCGCGCCGGTTCGCAACTGCGCAATCGACGGAATGAGGGAAGAGACGGACGGGTCCGACCGGTCCGACCGGTCCGACGAGGGTGCGGCGTATTAAAAATTCCCGCGAACTCCCTATTGCCCCATCCCGGCGGGGGCATGTAGATTCCGCGCCCCTATGTCTACGATCGAAAAACATGCTTTCCAGGCCGAGATCGCGCAGTTGCTCGATCTCGTCATCCACTCTCTTTACACCGACAAGGAAATCTTCGTCCGCGAGCTGATTTCCAACGCGGCGGATGCGAGCGAGAAGCTGAAGTTTCTCCAGACTTCCGGCACGGAGATCTTCGAGTCCGATGCGGCCCTGAAGATCAGCGTCTCCACGGATGACCAGGCGAAGACGATTACCTTCACCGATGCCGGCATCGGCATGACCCATGCGGAATTGATCGAAAACCTTGGTACGATCGCGCATTCCGGCTCCAAGGCGTTTCTGGAGCAACTGAAGGCCAATCAGGGCGATGCGAGCCTCATCGGGCAGTTCGGGGTCGGTTTCTATTCCGCGTTCATGGTCGGTGAGAAAGTGACGGTCTATACCCGGTCCTACCAGCCGAACGAAACGGGCTGGGTCTGGACGAGCGACGGACGGACCGGATACGAGATCGAGCCTGCGGAGGCGCTCTCGCGCGGGACGAAGATCGTCGTTCACCTCCGTGACACCGAGTTCGCGCAAAACGCGAACATCGAACGGATCATCAAGCACTACTCGAATTTCGTGCAGTTCCCGATCGAGTTGAACGGCGCCGCCGTCAACACCGTGCAAGCGCTCTGGACGAAGAATAAGAACGAGATCACGGACGAAGAATACCAGGATTTCTACAAGTACATCGGCCACGATTCCGAGGCGCCGCACTATCGGTTGCACTTCTCGGCGGACGCGCCGCTCAGCATCCGGGCGCTGTTGTTCGTGCCGGAGAAGAGCTACGAGCATCTCACGCTCACCCGCGGCGAGAGCGAAGTGAACCTGTATTGCCGCAAGATCCTCATCCAGCCCAAGGCCAAGGATCTCTTCCCGGAATGGCTGCGCTTCCTGAAGGGCGTCGTCGATAGTGAAGACCTGCCGCTGAATATCTCGCGCGAGACGATGCAGGACAGCGCGCTGCTGCGGAAACTGAACGATGTGCTGACGAAGCGCGTCATCAAGTGGCTCGACGAGGAATCGAAAGCCGACGCGGAAAAGTACGACAAGTTCTTCACCGAGCACGGCCACTGCCTGAAGGAGGGCGTGGCGAACGACTGGCAGCACCGGGAGGCGCTGGCCAAACTCCTGCGCTTCGAGTCTTCCCATACGGAGAAAGGCAAGACCACTTCGCTCACCGATTACGTGAGCCGCATGCCCGAGGAGCAAAAGGAAATCTATTACCTGAACGCTCCCAGCCGGGAATCGGCCGAGACCAGCCCGTATTTCGAAGTGTTCCGCGAAAAGAAATACGAAGTGCTGTTCCTCTACTCGCCGCACGATGAGTTCGTGATGGACCACCTGCGCGAGTTCGACAAGAAGCGGTTGGTCGCGGCGGAGAAGGCCGATCTCAAGCTCGACAAGGAAAGCAGCGGAGCATTGAGCGAGGACGACGCGCGCCTGCTGGCGAATTTCATCAAGGAACGCCTGGGTGACCGGGTGAACGAAGTCAAGACCTCGAAGCGGCTCGTCGGCAGCCCGGCGGTGGTCGTGGATAGCGATACCCACATCACCTCCAGCATGCGGCGCATGATGAAGATGATGAACCGCGAGGGGGGCCCGGGCCTGGAGTCGAAGCCCAATCTGGAGATCAACCCGGACCACGCGATGATGGTGCGGCTGAACACCATCCGGCAATCCGACCCGGCGCTGGCTGGCGAAGTGGCCGAGCAGATCTTCGACAATTCCCTGGTCGCGGCCGGGCTGCTGGAAGATCCGCGGGCCATGTTGGGCCGGCTGAACGGGCTCCTGGAGAAGCTGCTGGCCAAATAGCCGGCGGCTAGGTGCGTGGATGGCGTGGGTAGGGTGGGGTCCCGCCCGCCGGAATGCGCGTCTCGCGCAGTCCATCGCTTTGGTCCACGCCTGATTGCGAACCGGTCCGCCGCAAACTTCGATGGTTTAGGCGAGACGCCCACCCTACCCACCTTGCAACGCTCTCTGTCAGGCACCCCGCATCGTGGTGCCTAAGAAACACTTCCAGCGGGGGTGGGCTTGCTATCCGACATCGCTTCCGTGTCAGACGAGGATTGACTTATCCCAGTCGCCTGTCCCAGCCTGATTGCGGAGGCCGATCCCCGTCGGTCCGATCATCCAACCCCTAATCCCAACCCACCAATGAAACTGAATCCCACATTTGCTCTCTTCGCTGCCGCCGCCCTTGCCCTGGCGGGCTGCGAGAAAAAGGAAGCCGACCAGAAAGCCGAAGACGCGAAGGCCACGGTTGAAAACAAAGCCGAAGAAAACAAGGCGACCGCCGATAGCAAGATCGACGAAGCCAAGGAGAAAGCCAAAGCGAAGGCTCCCGACGCGGCAGCCCAGATCGAGAAAGCTGCGGAAGCTGCAAAGGACGCGGCCAACAAGGCGGTCGACTCGACCAAGGATGCGGCGGACAAAGCGGCTGATGCCGTGAAGGATGCGGCCAAGCCCGCTCCCGCCCCCGCCCCTGACGCGGCACCAGCTCCGGCACCTGCTCCTGCTCCGGCGCCCGCTCCAGCTCCAGCTCCGGCTCCGGCCCCCGCGCCAAATAACAACTAAGGGCTCCCCTTAGATCCCGTTCTCCAGCCCCGGTCTCCAAGGTGAGGCCGGGGCTTTTTTCGTTCGGACGGTCTGACGGGTCCGACTGGTCTGCCCTGACCCGACCGGCGAAAACCTATTCCGCTTTCAGCGGCACCTGGAGCTGCTGGAGGACCTCGAAGACGTGCTCGAGCACCGTGCGATAGTGTTGCTGCACCACGATGTCGCCCGTCTCCTTTTTCAAGGCGAGGAAATCCGCGAAATCTTCCTGCAACTTCAGGGAGAGCAGAGTGCGGAGTTGGGTGTCGCCGTCGCTCACGGGAGCGCTCGACATCGCGCCCATGCTGGTGGCGATGTCTTCGCTGTGCTGGGTCAAGTCGTTGATCCGCTCCTGGAGTTCGACGTTGCGGGCTTCCAGTTGCTGATTGAGCCGTGCCAGTTCTTCCAGCGTCGGTTCGCCCGTAATGATCGGGCCGGAGGATTTCTCGGGCCGGCGTCGATCCTCCCGTCGATCCTCTTTTTGGCGCGTCTTGGCGGTGGCAAGTTCGGCCCGCAGCGAATTCGCGTAGGCTTCGATGTTCCGCAGTGCTTCTGTGAGATTGAAATTGCGGGGCACGTTCGCCCCGGCATTGCGCGGGGTGTAGACGGGACGTTCACGTTCGCGCCGGCTTTCGTCGGAGGCCTTTTGCGGGCGAGGCTCGTAAACGGGGCGTTCTTTTGGCGCGCCCGGCTCGTCGTCTTCGTCTTCATCCTCTGCGTCGTCCTCGTCCTCGTCTTCCTCATCCTCTTCGTCGTCCACCTCGGCTTTTTCGCCCTCCTCCGCCAAGGGTTCCTGTCCCTGGTCTGATTCCTCCCGGTCCCGATCCCGGCCCCGGCTGGGGGCTTCCCCCGCGGGTGCGGCCTCGGGCGCCGGTTTCAGTGCGGCCACGATCTCCTCGGGCAGTTCGGCGACTTCCTTGCGCAGGGCTCCCTGCCATTTGCCGCTCCAGCGCATCACACCCTTCTTGAAGACTTCGAGCGCCACGGGGTCCAGCTTGCCGAGCCAGCCTTGATCGGCGGCCCATTTGAGAACGCCCAGTTGAGTGACCGGAGGGTGAGGCAGCGTAAAGACGGCAAGCACCGCGCAGTGCACGAGGGCGTCGACGTCCGCCGGCTTGAGGTCCGTGAGCGGGAGTTGGGCCAGCCACGGCTTGCCGCGGCCGATGAAGACATTGGCAAAGATCTGCGCCTGTTTCGGCGTCAGCGTGCCGGTGTCCTTGTCCCGTAATTCGCGCGACACGGCCACGGAGAGCTTGAGCGCGACCGGGACATCGATCTTGAAGAGCGCCCGCGCGATGCTGAGACGGATGCGGCGCCCGGCGTCGGTTTCATCCTTGGCCAAGCCGGAGAGCAACTGGGTCCGAAATCCGGCGGTCAAATCCGGCCAGACAGTTTCCACGACGCGAACTCCGACGATCCATGGAACCCGTGGCAAGACCTGGACCGCACGGGCCACGCCGGCACGTCCACCGAGGATGGCTTCCTTGAGCAGGGTCCCCATGCGGTCCTCATCGGGAACCGAGAGGCGGGCCTTCTGGGAGGCTTCGGCCAGTTGGCTCAATTCATCGGGTTCGGTGGGCGCGGGCACGTCGTCGTTATCGGGCGCCGCTTCATCCAGCGGCTCGGGAACGGTGGTTTCGTCGGCAGGTGCTTCCGCGAGGGGCAAGGGAATGGTGTCCCCGGCCGGCGCGACGGCGGGAGATGTGGGTGCGGGTTCGTCCGCGGGAGAGTTGGGGTCCATGTGAAAAATCTGTCGCTAAACAAAGGCGCAATGGCTCCAAACGCGAGGAAAAAGAGGGGGAGTGCCAAGAGCCGGGAGGATTGGCAGGAGCCAAGAGCCAAGTGCCTCCCCTTCGGTATCGCAGGTTAAGTCGTGCCGTATTCAGAGAGGCTCTGGCACGGGGACACTTGGCTCTCGAATCCTGGCTCCTGGCACTCCCCGGTCGGAAGCCCCTGGACCGTAGTATTGCCAAACACATTCGCCGCCACCCGCTGCACAGCCCACCAGAGTCCAATCGCTGCGATCAGGGCCGAAGCGGGGATGACGATCCATTGCCGGTAACGCTCGGAGTCGCGCATCCAGCCGGTCAGGAAGATGCACAGCAGGATGACCGTGATCTGGGCGCATTCGACTCCGACGTTGAACCCGACGAGGCTCACGGCCAGGGAGGCTTTCGGCAGGTTTTGCCCCAGCCCGCTGGCAAAACCCAAGCCGTGCACCAGGCCGAACGCGAAAATGATGAGCAGCCGCCAGGGTGTGTATCGAGGATGGAAGATATTCTCCAAGGCCACCGCCGCGATGCTGAGGGCGATGACCGGTTCAACGATGGAGCGTGGCACATGGACGTAGCCCAAGGTGGCCAGCGCGAGGGTGACGGAGTGCGCGATCGTAAATGCGGTGATTTGCCAGAGGAGGGGACGGGCTGAGCGGCTGAGCAAATAGAGCCCGACCACGAACAGGATATGGTCGAAGCCATCGGGAAGCACGTGCGCGTAACCCAGCCGGACGAAGCCGCCAAACGAGGCCCAGCGATCGTTGGCGGAGCCCGCAAGTGCGATGGCGCCGTCGGGAGTTGTGGCATGGTGGCTGGCGGCCTCGGACGTGCCGGTCGCCAAGCCCGTGAGATCGAGCGTGAAGCTGGTATCGCCCGGGAACAGCGTCGCCGTTCGCGGGTGCATCGTCCCATCGATGAAATTTTGGAAGATGACCGCCAATCGCAGGTCCGGGAGGGCGCGTATTTTCCAGCCGGTGGCGCCGGGCGGGACAGTCGTTTTCCATGCCCCCATCAAGACGACGGTATCGTCGTCATTCACCAACGGCCGATTACCCTCGCCGGTGAAGGTGAATACGAACTCCGGCTGGACGGGTCCGGCAGGTTCGAAGATGAATTCAACGCCCGCCCTCGTCAGGTTTGCGGCCTGCCGGATCAACTCCGCTTGGCGCTCTGGCGGGAGCATTTTCAAGATCGCCATCGTCAGCGACGGGGCATCGTTCGGGTGCGGATCGAAGACCCGGGGATTCACTTCCACATAGATGGTGCAGGCGCCGCCGGTCTCGAACACCCCGCGCACGGGCAGATCGGGCGTGGGATGCGCCAGGGCCAGCCTCGCGCTGCCCAGAAGCAAGGCGAGGAGAACCGTTCGAAAGAGGCCGGGAAAAGTCATGTGACGCTTCAGTGCTGACAGCGGTTGCATTCCCCAGCAAAGCGAAAACGCAGAACTGGCGGGATCAGCGTGAAATCTGGCGAAGGAAAGGAACCGCAGAGGCCCGGTACCACAGGGGGGAATGACCGCAGAGGCGCGAAGAAGAGTGAGAGGACCGCGGAGGGACGCGCTTCGCGCGGGGAGGAGAATCTCTTCCCCGCGCGAAGCGCATCCCTCTGCATCCCTC
>Ga0070658_10004871_pt1 | contig 10934 bp, 13 predicted proteins | sample KBSC13metaG_FD_64664 | JGI IMG/M metagenome (GOLD analysis project Ga0070658, IMG submission 64664) | Corn rhizosphere microbial communities from Kellogg Biological Station, Michigan, USA - KBS C1-3 metaG | ecosystem: Host-associated > Plants > Roots > Rhizosphere > Soil ... | reverse complement strand
TCTTGCATCTCGCTCACGTCGTTCGCCGCCATGCAGACGGCGGACTTCTCGGACCTGTGGTGGAACCCCAACGAAAGCGGGTGGGGTGCCAACGTCGCGCAGCAGAACGACATCCTGTTCGTGACGCTGTTCGTCTACGGGCCGAACGGCTCGCCCACGTGGTATGTCGCATCGGGGACGACGTGGACGGGGCAGAGCGCTTCGACGCCCACGTTCACGGGCAAGCTCTACCAGACGAGCGGCCCCTTCTTCACCGGGGCTTTCAATCCGGCGAACGTGACCGTGACGGAGGTGGGCACGCTCACCTTCGCGGCGTCGGGCGCGAATGCGGCCACGCTCACGTATTCGGTGAATGGCGCGGTCGTCACGAAGTCGGTGCAGCGCCAGACGTTCCGCACCAACGACATCAACGGCACCTTCATCGGGGCCTCGGCCGGCACGTGGGCCGGATGCGGCGGCACGCGCAACGGCTACCAGGAAGATCGCGCGACCTACTCGTTCACGCTCGCCAACTCCAGCGTGCAGTTCCGCGAGGACGGCACGGGGTCGACGTGCATCTACACCGGCACGTATACGCCGACCGGGCGCCTCGGAACCATGGCGGGCGGCGGGCAGTGCAGCGACGGCTCGAACCAGACCTTCACCGCCTCGGAGGTGGACGTGAACTCGCAGGCCATCTCGATGCGCTTCAACGTGAATGCGGGCGGCAGCTGCACGTTCACCGGCCGGCTGGGCGGCGTGCGCACCGGGCAGTGAAGCCGCAGGGCTACTTCAGCAGCGTCTGCCGCGCGAACTCGACCATCGCGTAGAAGAGGTAGTCCTGGTTGGGCTTCTTCGCGAAGCCGTGGCCCTCGTCGGCGGCCATCATGAACCAGACCGTGGCGTTGCGCTTCTTCAGGCTCGCCACGATCTGCTCCGCCTCGGTATACGGCACCCGCGGGTCGTTCTTCCCCTGCACCACGAATAGCGGCTTCGTGATCCGGTCCGCATGGTTCAGCGGCGCGATCGACTCGAGGAACGCGCGCATCTCCGGGTCGCGCTCGTCGCCGTATTCGACGCGGCGAAGGTCGCGCCGGTAGGTCTCCGTGTGCTCCAGGAAGGTCACGAAGTTGGAGATCCCCACGATGTCGATGGAGCCCGCCAGCCGGTCGTCGTAATGCACGGCGCAGGCGAGCGTCATGTAGCCGCCGTAGCTGCCGCCCATGACCATCACGCGATCCGCGTCCAGATCCGGCTGCGCCTTGATCCAGTCGAGGAGCGCGCCGATGTCCTTCACGGAATCCTCGCGCTTGCGGCCGTTGTCCAGCGTGATGAACGTCTTGCCGAAGCCCATGGAGCCGCGCACGTTCGGGTAGATGATCGCCACGCCCAGCTCGTTCACGAAATAGTTGTTGCGGGCGAGGAAGCCCGGGCGCGCCTGCGCTTCCGGCCCGCCATGGATGTTGATGATGACCGGGCGCTTGCCGGTGAAGCGCGCGGGCGGCTGGTAGTGGAAGCCGCTGATCTCCAGCCCGTCGAAGCTCTTCCACGTGACCACCCGGGGCTCGACGAAATCGGCGGTGTTCAGCTCGGGATTGTTGCCGTTCGTCCAGCGCGTGAGCTGGTTGGTCTTCACGTTGTACGAGAACACGTCCCCGGCCGAGCGCGCCGAGCGGATGGTGAAAGCGAGCTCGTCGGAGCGCGGACGCCAAAGGACGTGGGTGATCACGCCGGACACGAGCGGCGGCCGCGGCAGCTCCTTCAGTGTCTTGAGGTCGATGAAGCGCAGGACGCTCGAGCCCTTCTCGTTGGTGATGAACGCGAGCCGGTTCGCATCGAAGGACGGCTCGATGAGCTCGACGTCGTAGGAGAGGCGCGCGGTGAGCACGCGTTCCTTGCCGCCGCCTACCGGGACCATGACGACGCGCGCGAACTCCGAGTCGCGATCGCTCGTGGCGAAAATCCACTTTCCGTCGCGGCTGAACCAGGGGTTGCCGTAAGCGACGGTCTGCTTCGCCGGCTGCCGGGTGATGCGCCGCGACTTGCCTGTCTTCACGTCCATGACCCAGAGGCTCGCGTCGGTCACGGACTTGAACTCCGCGAACACGAGTCGTCGGCCGTCTTCCGAGAAGTGGAAATCGGACCAGCCGGCCCCTTCCAGGCGCGCGACGACGCGATCGGTCTCGGGCTTCGCGGGATCGACGATGTGCACGGACATGCGCGCCACGCGATCGGTCGTGTTCTTGTCGACCGCCGTCGTCGTGTAAACGAAGCGATCGCCCGCCCGATTGAAAGCGCCGTTGTCCGCGCGCTGCCCTTCGGGCGTGATGGCGTTCACGGCCTTCGTCGCGACGTCGTAGCGGAAATAGCGGAACACCTCGTTGCCGCCCTCGGCGCGCATGAAGACGAAGTAATCGCCTCCCGCCGGTGGATACAGCGCATCGTTCACGACGTCCTGGAAATCGGTGAGCGGCTCGGGCGTGGCCCCCGGGTCTGCGACGCGGTGCACCTGGTTGGTCCCCGTGAGGCGACGCGACACGAGCATCTCGCGCTTTACGGGATGCCACGAGAAGAGGCCGTGCGGCCGGAAATTGTTGTAGGCCTTCAGCTTCTGCGCGAGCTCGGCGGGAACGGCGGGAACGTTCTCGAGCGTGAGCGCGGGCGGCGGGGCCACGGTGTCTTGCGCGTTGGCCGCGCATGCGGCGAAGAGGGAAGCGACAAGCAGGACGCGTGCGGTGAAGCGCATGGCACCTCGAGGAATTGGGGGTTTTTCAGTCTTCGCGGGCAACGGGGCGCGAGGGGTCGGAACACCACTCGCTCCACGAGCCCGGGTACAACCGCCCGCCGGGCAGGCCCGCGAGCGCCATTGCGAAGAGATTGTGGCAGGCGGTCACACCCGAGCCGCACATGTGCACGGCCTGCGCGGAATTCGCATCGCCGAGAAGGTTTCGCAATTCGTCGCGCAGCTCGTGCGCGGGCTTGAAGCGTCCGTCGCCGCGCAGGTTCTTCTGCCAGAAACGGTTGATCGCCCCGGGCACGTGGCCGCCGACGGGATCGAGCGTCTCACCCCGGCCCGCGTAACGGTCCGCCGTGCGCGCATCGACCAGCTTCATCTTCGGATCCGTGCGCGTTCGCTCCACATAATGCACGTCGACGGACGCATCCAGCCGCGGCCGGGGAGTGAAGTGTCCCTCGCGCTTCGCAGGCAGCTTGTCGTCGAGTGGACGGCCCTCTTTCATCCATAGGGGAAGGCCGCCGTCGAGCACGGCGACATGCTCGTGGCCCAGCCAACGCAACATCCACCACAGCCGCGCCGCGAAGCAGCCGCCGGATTCGTCGTACGCCACGACCTGCGTATCGGGCGTGACGCCGCACTCGTTGAGTTTCTTGGCGAGGGTGTGGATTTCGGGCAGTGGATGGCGCCCGTTGGTGCCATCCTTCGCGCCGGAGAGGTCTTCGTCGAGATGCAGGAAATAGGCGCCGGGAATGTGGCCCGCCTTGTAGGCGTTCCGCCCCTTTTCCAGGTCCGCGAGATCGTGGCGCACGTCGAACACGACCCAACCGGGATCGTCGAGATGCGCGGCAAGCTCCTCCGGCGTGACGAGGTTCTTCTGCATGCGTGGATTATAGGGCGCGCGAGCGAACCGCGATGATGCCGCTCGCGACGATGATGCCCATGCCGAGCCATTCGAGCGGGCGCAGGCGCTCGTTCCACAGCACCAGCGTGAAGCCCGTGGCGAAGAGGATGGTCGAATAGGAAAGCGCTCCGACGACCAGGGTGTTTCCGGTGCGGTAGGCACGCGTCATCGCGAGCTGCGCCAGCGTGCCGAAGATCGCGACGCCCGCCAGCATCCACGCGTTGCCCCACGTGATCGCGTGAAACGTGGAGGTGGAAAGCTGCCACGCGGCGCAGATGATGCTGGCGATGAGCCCGAAGTAGAAGAGCACGCGCCAGTCGGGCTCCCCGAGGCGCCCGAGCGTGCGCACGCCCAGGTAGGCCCATGCGGAGAGCACGCCCGATGCGAGGCCCAGCATCGCGGCGGCTTCCCGGCCGCCCTGGAAGCTCGGTTGCAGCAGGATCGCGACACCCGCGAACCCCAGGAGGATGGACGTCAGCAGCGAGATCGACATCGCCTCGCGCAGCACCACGGTGGTCGCGATCGCGAGGAAGATCGGCGAGGTGTAGTTCAGCGTCTGCGCCGTGGCGAGCGGCAGGCCCGCGATCGCGTAGAAGTAGGCGATGAGCGAGGTGGTGCCCAGCACGCCCCGCAGGATATGGGCGCCCAGCCTCGGCGTCCTCAGCGTGCCGCCGCGCACCGCGATCAGCGCCAGCACCGACACGAACGAGAAGATCGACCGGTAAAGGGCGAGCTCCGCGGGCCCGAAATGCTCGGCGCCCAGCTTCACGAACACGCCCATCGTCGCGAACATGAGGCCCGCGACGAGCATCCACGATGAGGTCATAAAATCAATTGGGGTCGTACCCCAATTGATTTTACGCGGCCACTCTTCTGAGGTCCTGCGCGACCCGGCCGCCCTGGAGCACGATCACGCGCTCGGCGGACGCGATGGTCTCGGGTCTATGCGCGATGATGATTCGCGTGAGGTTCAGCGCGCGCACCGCGTCGTTCACGGCGCGTTCCTTCTGCACATCCAGCGCGCTGGTCGCCTCGTCGAGGAAAAGGATCCGGGGCTGCTTGTAGATGGCGCGCGCGAGCAGGATGCGCTGCTTCTGCCCGCCGGAGAGGGCCGCTCCCATGTCGCCGATCAACGTGTTGTATCCCATGGGCATGGCGGAGATGTCTTCGTGCACGGCGGCGAGGCGCGCGCACCGCTCGATCGCCTCCTGGTCGGGAGACGGATCGAAGAAGCTCACGTTGTCTGCGATCGAGCCCGCGAACAGCTGGTCGTCCTGCATGACGGTGCCCACGAGCTTGCGGTAACGGTCGATGCCCAGCTTCTGGATGTCGATGCCGCCCGCGAGGATCTTTCCGTCGGTGGGTACGAGAAGGCCGAGCATGAGCTTCAACAGCGTCGTCTTCCCGCACCCTGACGGACCCACGATCGCCACCGACTCGCCGGGGGCGACGGTGAACGAGCAGTTGAGGAGCACCAGCGGCTCCGTATCGGAATAGCGGAAGGACATCGCGCGCACCTCGAGCGACGCATCGATGTCGTCCGCGGCGACCGAGGGAGCGTCCTGCTCCGGCGGCGTGAGCACGATGTCGGCCAGGCGCTCGCCCTGCAGGCCCAGCATGCGCAGGTCGATCATCTTGTCGATGAGCCCGGCGACGCGCGCGGAGAACTGCTCCTTGTACGACATGAACGCGAACAGCATGCCGACCGAGAACGCGCTGTCCAGCACGAGCAGCGCCCCCAGCCATACGATGGCGATCCGTTCGACGCCGAACACGAGTCCATTCGCGGAGCGGAAGCCGAGCCCGAGTTTTTGTGTGGCCAGATCCTGGTTGGTGGTATCGACCACGAGGTTGAGCCAGCGGGAGCGCCGCACCTCCTGCCGCCCGAAGAGCTTGATCGATTGCACGCCGCGCACGGTTTCGAGGAAATGGCTCTGCTGCTTGGCCGAGTGCACGATCTGCTCTTCGGTCGCGCGCCGCAGCGGCAGGTAGAAGGCCCATCGCAAGGCGCCGTAGCAGGCCACCGCGGCGATGGCGACCATGGCGAGCGTGACGCTGTAGATCACCATCATCGCGAGCGTCGCGGCCGCCATGATGCCGTCGATGATCGCCTCGACGAAGCTCGAGGTGAGCGTGCGCTGGATCGCGGTCACGGCACCGAAGCGGGAGACCACGTCGCCGAGGTGGCGCTTCTCGAAGTAGCTCACCGGCAAGCGCAGCAGGTGCGAGAAGACGTTCGCGACCCATTGCAGGTTGAGCGACGTGCTCACGTACAGCACGATCCACGAGCGCAGCGCCGTGAGCCCGACCTGGATCACCGTGAGCAGCAGGAATCCCAGGCCCAGCACGGTGAGCAGGTCGCGGTCCGCGGAGACGACCGCGCCGTCGACCACCCACTGCATGTGGAATGGCGCCACGATCGCGATCGCCTGCAATGCGAGCGCGAGGACGAACACTTGTGCGAGGGAGCGCTTGAGCCCGACCACCGGCCCCGTGAGATCGCGCAGGCGAAGCCGCCTGCGTTCGTCCGCGGGCTTGAATTCCGAGGTCGGCGAAAGCTCGAGCGCGATGCCGGTGAAATGCTTCGACGCCTCCGCCAGGGTGAGCTTGCGCAGGCCGAACGCGGGATCGTGGATCACGAGCCCGCGCGAATCCGCGGACTTGAGGACGACAAAGTGATTCAGGTTCCAGTGCAGGATGCACGGCGCGCGCAGCTTCGGCAGCTCTTCCAGCTCGAGGCGCAGCGGCCGCGGGGCCAGATGCATCCGTCCCGCGATCTGCATGAGGTAGGCCAGCGTGGCGCCCTTCAGCGAGACGGTGAAGCGCCGGCGCAACCCCGCGAGGTCGATGCGATGCCCGTGGAACCAGGCGATCATGCCGATGCTGGCGAGCCCGCATTCCGCGGCCTCGGTCTGAAGGAAGAGCGGCAGCCGCCGGCGCGCGCCGAACCGCAGCCCCTCGAGCGTCTCGATCATGCGCGGCCCGCGAGGCTGAACAGCGGATCGAAGATCCACTCGATGAGCCGGCGTCGATCGAGCATCACGTCGGCCTCGACCTGCATGCCGGACTGCAACGGCTCGCTGCGGCCGTAGGCATTGATCGCTTGCGTGACCAGCGCCGCCTTGATGCGATACATGGGCTCGCGTGCCCCGTCCGGGGGCGTGAAGCCCATCTCCGCGGGCAGCAGCGGCGTTGCCGAGATTCCCGTCACCCGCGCGCGGTGGCTGCCGAACTTCTGGTGCGGATAGGCGAGATAGCGCAGCTGCACCTCCTGGCCCATGTGCAGGAAACCGATCGAGCGCGAGGGCGTGAAAAGCTGCGCCTCGAGACTGGCGCCGCGCGGGACCAGCGTCGCCAGAGTCGCGCCAGGTGTGACCGTCTGTCCCGGCTCGACCAGAACCGCGGCGATGGTGCCGTCCGCCGGTGCGGCGATGGATGCGCGATATTGAAGCTCGTGCTCGGTCCGCTCCTGGCCGAGCGAGGCGCGCTGCAGGTCGATCGCGGCGACCTGGGCCTGGCTGCGCGCCCGGGCCGTTTCCAGATCGAGATCCGCGACATTGATCTCGCGCATGGTGCCCAGGCGCGTGCGGTCCAGCGAGAGACTGCGCGACTCCTGCTCGATCGCGCCTTCCCGGTCGCGATCCGCGTTCGCCGCGGACAGGAAGCCGATGACCTCCAGCTCGCGCGAGCGCATCGCGGTGCGTGTCGCGAGCTGCGCGCGAAGCTTTTGCGTGTCGATCTCGGAATCGATCTGCGCGAGCTCACGCTCGAGCCCCACCTTGCGCGCAAGGATCGAAGCCTGCTCGCTCGCGGCCGCTTCGATCGTTCGCGCGCGTTGCGCAGCCAACGCACCATCGCGTTCCTGGAAACGCGCGTGTACCGTCGCCGCGACATCTTCGCTTCGCGCGTTCGTGCGCGCGTCGGCAATGGTTACGAGCGTCGCGTCCTTCGCGATCTCGTCCCCCTCGCGCACCAGCACGCTCTGGACGACGCCCGTCTGCTGCGCCACGATGCGCGCCACGCCCTGCTCCGGTGCGAGGATGCCGACGACGCGCGCCTTGCGCGTGTACTCACCGACGGCGAGGTACGCGAGCAACGCGATCGACATCGCTGCCGCGATCGTGCAGAACACCGTGAACGAAACCGGACGAATCAGGACGATGCGTCCCAGCCAGGCGTCCTGGGCGTGGGCGCGGACCTGCGCGCGGAAGAGGGGAGAGCTCAAGGGCTTGCGGGCGCCCGTCGCGGACGCCCCTCGCTCGCGATGATCAGGGCAGCGGCGACTCCGGGATGATCAGCACGCGCGTCGGCTGCTCCGGCGTCACCGGTTGGATGGGATAAGTCGTGGGCGGGGGGATGAGCATCGTGCTCGATTCACCTCCAGCGACTTCGGGCGCGTCTTTCTTTTCCAGGTCCTTCATGGTCATCTCCTTCGCTACTTCGGTGCGCGGTCGGGGTTGTAGTCGATCACGATCACGTCGGGTTGTGGTTCGGGCGCCAGCTCGGATTCGTACGGCTTCGGATCGAAGCCGCCGGCGATCTCTTCCACTTGCTCGGGTTTGAGGTCTTTCATGCGTCTCTCCTGCGATCGAACGACGGGGTGTCGTTGGAGAGAGCGTAGGAGGATGGCGCGAGGAAAGCGCGCGTAAATCGCTACGCAGAAAACGTGGATTGAGCGAGCGGGTTTGCCGCGGGTGCGTTGTGGGCCTTCAAGAGGTAGTACGGAAGAGCGACCAATGCGAGCGAAAGCGCGGTCAATTGAATCCACCAGGTTTCAACAAATCCTGCAGTGCTGCTCCTCGGAAATACGAATTGGCCCAGGAGAGGATAGGAGAGGAAAAGATTGTGACTGGCGTGCGCGATGATCGCCGCGGACAAAGAGCCGGTTCGCCGAAACACCGCGACGTAAATGAATCCGCCTATGAAAGCCGGAGCGAAGTGAGGGTGGTAAAAGGCGAACACGGTCGACGAAAGTACGGCCGACCAGATCCATCCCCATCGTTGTTCCCAGGCTGTGAACAAGAAGCCGCGGAACACGAGTTCTTCGATGACAGGCGCTGCGAAAACCCCGGCAAAAAATACGAAAGCACCGGAGCGAGAGAAGGTATGGTCTAGCTCTCTTGTGTCGGATAACTGCATGGTGATCAGGCGTTCGGGCCCCGGGATTCCCCATTGCCAAAGGGCCCAAACCGCGAACATGCCCGCGATTGCCAGGGGCATCAACGTGTTCGCCGCGACGACCCATGCGACCTCTCGTTTCTGGCGCGGAGGAATTGGTGCCTGTAGAAGTCTCGATGCGGCAATACGTACCCGCGGAAACGCGATGATCACGAGGGCGGACACGGAAAAAAACAATGCCCTGAAGATTTCCCTCTCTTCCCATCCAGGTCCAAGCAAGACCAGAATCTTGCGACTGAGCGGTATGCAAACGATGCTCAGCGCGAATATGAAAAACGCGATCTGGAAGCCGGTGAGCCTTTCGCTGTGCATATTCAAATGGGGCCGTGTGGCCCCATGTATTACGGAGTCCCGCTTGGCAGGGCGTCGGCTACCCGCTCGATCACGTAGGAAGTGAAGTCGATCAGGGTTTCGTAGTTCTGCTGAAGTCCGCTGAACAGGTCGCTAAGCTGCTGAGCAGAGCACACATCCAGGCCTCCATTGATCTTTTGCAGCTGCTCCTCGGAGAAAACGCCCTCCGGAATTTTCGGCATCGGTCTCGTCTCACTCATGGTGCTTTCCTCGTTTCGTGTTGATCAGATGATGTTGTCGTACCCCGGCGGATCCACATACCCCGGAACCGTCGGCGCATCCGTGGGACATCCGGGCACTTGCGGATAGCCCGGCTCGGCGGGCGGTGGACACCACGGCTGGTACACGGTGCCGCCGCCGACCTCGTCGTGGTCTTTCTTCGGGACTTCCTTCATCTTGCATCTCCTTGCTGGTGGATCGGACGGCCGGGACGCGAGCTGGCGTCGCAAGGATCAAGCGGTCTGGGACGGGTGACGGGAGGCGCCGACGAGATGCGCGTAATCGATGGGATCGCTCGACGATTCCGTCGGCGCACGGTAGGTGAGTTCATCAAGCGCCGCCGAAAGCGGCAAGCCACCTGCGATTCGCAGCACTTCCTCGAGCGACAGTTCCTTCACGACGTCCTCCTGATGCGTACGGCACTGGATCCGGCTGGCTTCGATCGCGCCCCGACCGGTGAGGCCATCGTAGTGACCGGGGCGCGCGAGTTCAGTCGAGAATCGCGAACCGTTGCGAGGCGATTTGCGCGATGAGCGGCTTCACTTGAGCAGGTTGCCCAACGCGTCCTGCAATGAGCGCCACCAGGGGCTGTCGCCTGAAGGCTGCTGGTCCGGCGTGTCGGGCGTGATGCAGTCGCCCTCTCCGGCGCCGCCGTTGATGGCATCGATGTCGTCCGGATCCACTGTGCTGCGCGGCTTGGTGTCGTGCATGGTCAACCTCCGTCCACGATCGGGCCGCCCGCGGGCATGCAGCCGGGCTCGCCGGGGAATTCTTCCGGAAGGTCCTCGGGCAGGCGATCGCCGCCGCTCACCTTGTCCACCTCCGCCTTGCCGAGCTCGCGCCCCGGATCGCGTTTCGTTCCAATGTCCATGTGCTTCTCCTTCGGTGTTGAGGGAAGCTCGATGCTATGTGCCCGCGATAAGGCGGCCGGCATGAAATGGCGGGCTGTTGGAATGTGATTTACGCGCGCCGCGACGAGCAAGTGACGCTAACGTGCTCCCGATGAACCTCCCAAGGCCGATCCGCTTTCGTGTCGCACTGCATCGCGCCAAAGGCGGCTACCTCGCCCGCGTGTTGAATCTCCCGGGATGCATCGCGCGCGGTGCAACGGAAGTGGAAGCGATCGAGAATGCGCGCACGAATATCCGCGCGTATCTCTGTGTCTCGCAAGCGCTGGTCGGCGACGAGGCCACTGTCCTGCTGGAGATATCCGCTTAGCGAACGCCTCTTCGAGCGGGTGTAACCTAATGTCCACACCCAATCGGTCGTCGGTGCTGCACAGCAGCAGAGAGGAGACATCGCCATGGCGAAGTATTCCACCGAGAACATCCACAGCGTGGCCCTAGTTGGCCACGGCGGGGCCGGGAAAACCTCGTTGGCCGAGGCCCTGCTGTGGAAAGCCGGAGTGATCGGCGCGATGGGAAGCACGGAACGCGGCAGCACGGTCTGCGATTTCGATCCCCTCGAGAAAACCTACGGCCACTCGCTCAACTCTTCGCTGGTAAATTTTCCCTACAAGGGCATCCACGTTCACCTCATCGACACGCCCGGCATGCCCGACTTCGCCGG
>Ga0070658_10004870_pt1 | contig 10934 bp, 5 predicted proteins | sample KBSC13metaG_FD_64664 | JGI IMG/M metagenome (GOLD analysis project Ga0070658, IMG submission 64664) | Corn rhizosphere microbial communities from Kellogg Biological Station, Michigan, USA - KBS C1-3 metaG | ecosystem: Host-associated > Plants > Roots > Rhizosphere > Soil ... | reverse complement strand
CTTGTCATATTCGGCCGCGAATGGGTTCTGGTTCACACGGATCTCGCGGATCGATTGCTTGGGTGGCAACTGGCCACCGCTGAAGCCATCGACAAAAATCGCGCCCCCGCCGGGACCTGCTGCCGGACCCGCCAACGCCTGCAGATCCGCGGCGAGATCCTCGGGATCGTCGCCAAGCGCGTCGAGATCAGCCCCGGCCAGGACGAGCGCCCCCGCGCTGGCCGTGGGATCGGTAGTCACCTTCGATTCCTGGCTGTCCACACTGATTTTCTGCGAGAGAGAGTTCAGTGCGAGCCGGAGATCGGCGGTATTTGCGCCCACGTGCAATGCGAGTGTTCTGGCGTCCGGCAGTGAGAGCTGCGGGGCAGCGACGGTCAGGCGGTAGTCTCCGGTGTGGAGATTCGATATCGTGTATGTGCCTTCCGATCCTGTAGATGCGGAACTGGTTTGGCCGCTGGAATCCTGCAATGTGACGACGGCCGATGCTACCACCGCGCCGGAGGGATCAGTCACGCGACCGCCAAGAAAGACGTCCTGTCCGACGGCTGATGCCGTTATCAGGAAGAAAAGAAGGTAAGCGGAGCGCATTCTGTGTTGTGCATCATTCTGCCAACTGAATCTTAAAACTGTCTGAATATCTTCGGGAGGCTCGAATTCCGGATAAGTCAAACCTAAAGGCAATGACCCGGATTGCAGAAAGTTTCAGGCTCGAACAAAGTCTGCGCCGCGCGAGCGTATACTATCCGCATGTTCAGACGCCGCCTTCTATCCGCCGCCGCCTTATTCGCTGTTCTCATCCCCGTCCTTCTCTCCCAGAACACCGTAAAACGGCCACCGATTACCGGCATCGCGCATGTTGCGCTCAAGACCAATGATCTGGCTGCGGCGCGCCGGTTCTACGGCCACGATCTCGGTTTTTCCGATGCGCTGGCGATGCCCGAAAGCCAGGGCGCCGGCGCATGGTTCAAGATCAACGACCACCAGTACGTCGAGATCTACCAGCCCCTGAAATCAGAGGACGAGGATCGCCTTATCGAGGTGGCGTTCGAGACGCCCGACGTTCAGGCTATGCGTGACTATCTGGCGTCGAAAGGCGTCGAAGTTCCGGCAACCGTTTCCAAAGGATGGGACGGCAATCTGACTTTCCAGGTGAACGATCCCGAAGGCCATCGAATCGCTTTCGTTCGGTACCTGACCGATTCCATCCCCGGCAAACAATTCGGGCTGCTGATGCCGGCCACTCGCGTTTCCGAACACATGATCCACGCCGGTTTTCTCGTAAACGACCGCGAGACGGAGGATCGTTTCTTCAGAGACATTCTCGGATTCGACCAGATGTGGCAGGGCGGAAAAACGGAGACCTCGGCTGACTGGATCAGCATGCGCGTCCCGGAAGGCGAAGACTGGATCGAGTACATGTGTAACGTCAAGAATCCGTCTCCGAAAACCCGCGGCATCATGAACCACATCGCCTTCGGCGTCCCGGCGATGGACGCGGCAAACCAAACGCTTCAGGCGCGTCAGGCGCCGCTGCCGGAAAAAGCGAAAATCGGCCGCGACGGCAAATGGCAGCTCAATCTGTACGATCCGAATCTTACGCGCGCGGAACTGATGGAACCGAAGCCGGTGGAGAAACCCTGCTGCTCGGAGTTGAAGCCACGCCGGGGGCCCGAAGGTCCCGTCGGGATTTTCACAAATCAGGGTCCGGTCGGCGACGCCACCGCGGGCAGCAAGGCGGAATACGATCCGGCAAAGAAGGAATACCGGATTACGGGCGGAGGCGCGAATGTTTGGGAGACGACCGATGCGTTTTATTTCATCTGGTCCCGGATGTCCGGCGATTTCAGTCTCACTGCCGACGTTACCTGGGAAGGGACCAGTCCCACCGAACATCGCAAAGCGATGCTGATGGTGCGCGATGGCCTCGCTGCGGGCGCGGCGTACGCGGACGCCGTGTCGCATGGCAACGGCCTGACGTCGCTTCAGTTCCGCGGCGTTGCGAACGAAAGCACGTATCAGACGTTTGTCAACGTGGACGGGCCGGCGCGGCTGCGCATCGTCCGTGAGGGCAGCCGGTTCACGATGTACGCAGGCAAACCCGGCGGCCATCTGACGGAGCTTGGCCCGGTCGAATATGTGCGGATCAAGGATCCCGCCTATGTGGGCCTCGGCGTATCTTCCCACGTGGCCACGCGGCTCGAGACGGCGGTTTTCTCGAATGTGGAACTGGAAGCGCCGAAGAAATAGAGGTTCGGGAAGCAGAGTGGCGCGGCGCGTGCAACACTGTCACCGTGGGTCTGCCGCTTGCCAGCGTGGTGGAAACGTCCCGGCGCGTGGCCGCAACTTCGAAGCGGCTGGAAAAGATTGAGTTTCTTTCCAATCTTCTAAATGAGGCTCGCGGGGACGAGATCGAAGTCCTTGTTTCGTTTCTTTCGGGTGAGACGCGGCAGGGACGCAAAGGTGTCGGCTGGGCGACTGTTCGTGGTGCGGATGTCTTGCCTGCGGCCACCTCAACGCTTGATCTCATTGCGGTAGACAACGCACTCACCGCGCTCGCGGCCGTGAAAGGCGCGGGCTCCGAGCAGCGGCGGCGCGAGCAACTGCAGGCGTTGCTTGGTCACGCCACCGCGGATGAGCAGCGGTATCTCCGCGAGCTCCTGCTCGGCGGATTGCGGCAGGGCGCGCTCGAAGGCATCGTTCTGGAAGCGCTGGCTCGAGCATCCGGAGTCCTGCTCGACCGCATTCGCCGCGCGGTCATGCTGGCCGGCGATATCCCGCGCGTGGCGCGCTCGCTGCTCGAATCGGGCGAAGCCGCGCTTGAGGAGTACAGTATCCGGCTCTTCCAGCCGGTCCATCCGATGCTTGCTCAACCCGCGCCAGATGTGGAGACTGCGTTTGCGGAATCGGACGGCGAACTGGCCCTCGAATACAAGCTCGACGGCGCCCGCATCCAGGTTCACAAGCAGGGCGAAGACGTTCGCGTCTACACGCGCGCTCTCAACGACGTGACGGCTTCGGTTCCGGAGGTAGTGAACGCGGTTCGCGCGATGGCTGCCGACTCTCTGATTCTCGATGGGGAAGTCATCAGCTTCGCGGCCGATGGACGTCCGCAACCGTTCCAGGTTACGATGCGGCGATTCGGGCGAAAGGTGGAGATCGAGCGTTTGCAGACGGAAGTCCCGTTGACGCCGGTCTGGTTCGATCTGCTTTATTTCGACGGGCAGCCGCTGATCGACCATCCCCAGGCCGAGCGCTTCACGATGCTGCGCACGATTTCGCCGCCAGAGCATCTGGTGCCCCACACTACGGCGACGACGCCCGATGTTGCGGCGGAATTTATTCGCGCCTCGCTCGATAGCGGGCACGAGGGCATCATGGCGAAGCGGACATCGTCACCCTATGCCGCGGGCGCGCGTGGGCAATCGTGGCTCAAAATCAAAAAGGTCCATACGCTCGATCTGGTGATTCTGGCGGCGGAATGGGGTAACGGCCGCAGAGAAGGATGGCTGAGCAACCTGCATCTGGGGGCGCGCGACTCGGCGAACGGGGGCTTCGCCATGCTCGGAAAAACATTCAAAGGCCTGACCGACGAAATGCTGCGGTGGCAGACCGAAGAACTGCTGAAGCTCGAGGTTTCGCGCGACCGCTACACCGTTCACGTGCAGCCAAAGATTGTGGTGGAGATTGCGTACGGCGATATCCAGGTCAGTCCGCGCTACAAGAACGGGCTGGCGCTGCGGTTTGCGCGCGTCAAACGATACCGCACAGACAAAACGCCTGAAGAGGCGGACACGCTCGAAACGGTGATGAAGCTACTTCCCTGAGTCCATCACCCGGACCGGAGCGCCGGAGAGAATCGAATCCGGCGGGTTGACGATGAGGGTATCGTCCGGCGCCAGACCGTTGACAATTTCGAGCGTCTCGCCGAAATCGCGCCCAACTTTGACCGGGATCAGTTCTGCTTTCCCGTTTTTCACCACGGCGACGCGCAAGCCTTCTGAGCGGAACAGAAGCGTGTTGGAGGGAACCACAATTGCGTTGGCGGCCCCGGGCGCTTTGAGGTGCACAGAGACGTAAGACCCGGGCAGCATCTGGCCGTTGGGATTATCGACATCGATTTCGACCCGCAGAGTGCGCGCGGAGGGATCGATCGCATTCGCGTTGCGCGCGATAACGCCCGTGAATTTCTTTCCTGGAAATTCGTTCAGGTAAAGCGTTGCAGTAGCGCCCGAGCGCGCCGCTGCCCGATCCTGTTCCGGCAGATCAATGAATACGCGCAGGCGATCAATTGCCGCCAGATGAAACAGTTCCGTGGCGGAGGCGCCGGCTCCGGCGGTAATCAGCGCGCCCACGTCAGTGCGGCGGGCGGTGATAACGCCATCGAACGGAGCCGTGACCTTTTCGAACGAAACCTGCTCCTGCAGATTCCGGACATTGGCTTCGTCGGCCTCGACAATGGTTTTATCCGCATTGAGCGCGCCGACCTTCTGATCCAGCTCATCCTGGGAGACGGCATTCGTTTTAATCAGTCCCTGCCAGCGCGTCGCCTGAGTCTGGGCCAGCGTCAGATTGGCATTCGCCGTCGCCAGGTTGGCTTTCGCCTGGAGCAACTGGGCGTCGAGTTCGGGAGCATCGATTTCGGCAAGCACGTCGCCCTTGTGGACGCGTGCGCCGATATCGGCATTCCACTTCTTCAGGTAACCGTTGACGCGGGCGTAGATGGGGGCATCGATGAACGCCTGTACGTCACCCGGCAGGATCACTTCCTGATCGCCGGAGACTCGCTTCGCGTGCGTGACCGCTACGTCCAGCGCGACGTTGGATTGCGTGCTCTTTTCGAGTGCGGCCTGAGCTGACGTGCGCGTCTCGATTCCGCGGTAGATCATGACGCCGAGGGCTATGGCAACAACCAGCAGAAAAATGATGGCGAGCGGACCCACGCGCCCGGGCGGCTCAGCCGGGGGAGGCTGGCCGACAGCGTGGTCAGGCGCGCTTGTAGCTGGCTCAATCATTAGTGAATCGGCTCCAGACTGGGGTGCAGGGGATCATGGCTCGAACGCACGGGCGGCGCGCCGGAATGACGGCGCAAACCGTGTACAAGGCTGAATACTGAGGGCACGAAAAACAAAGTAGCGACGGTGGCGCAAAGCAGGCCGCCGATGACGGCGCGGCCGAGCGGGGCGTTCTGCTCGCCGCCTTCGCCGACACCCATCGCCATGGGAACCATGCCGATCATCATCGCGAGCGCGGTCATGATGACGGGACGGAAGCGCGTATAGCCCGCTTCGATGGCGGCCTGCAGCGGATCGCCGTGCTCGGTCAGACGTTCGCGCGCAAACGCGACGACCAGAATACTGTTCGCCGTTGCGATTCCCATACACATGATGGAACCCATCAGGGCGGGCACGCTGAGGTGGGTTTCCGTTAAGAAGAGGAACAGCACGATGCCGGTCAGGGCCGCCGGCAAGGCGCTGATGATGATGAACGGATCCAGCCACGACTGGAAATTCACCACAATCAGGAAGTAAATCAGCAGAATCGCCACGCCAAGACCCGCCACAAGCCCGACATATGAGGTCTTCATGGTATCGAGCTGCCCGCGAACAAAGATCTGCGAACCTCGCGGCAGGTTCTTTTTGTGTGCGGCAACAATCTTCTCCACTTCGTTGCCGGTAGCGCCGAGGTCGCGCCCTTCTACCGACGCGTAGATATCGATGATGCGATGCAGATTGTAGCGTGAGATTTCCGGCAGACCAGTGGTTCGGCTGATCTTACTGACATTCCCCAGAATCGCCGAGTGTGTGCCGGATGCCGTGCTGATCGGAATATTCCTCAGATCCTCGAAGCTGTTGATGCGGAACTCGGGAGCGCGCGTCACCACACTGTAATTCACGCCGTTGACCGGATTGAGGAAGAATGTCGGTGTGGTCTGGAAACTGCCGCTGAGCGTTACGAGCAGGCTGCTGGCCACGTCCTCCTGCGTCAGGCCGGCGCTGGAAGCCTTGGTGCGATCGACGTCAATATGGAGTCGAGGCTGATCGAACGGCTGCTGGATGCGGCTGTCTACGATCCCGGGAACGCGGCGAATCTCGGCGAGGATCTGGTCGGCGACTTTGCGATTTGCCTGGAGATTCTGTCCGTCCACCTGGACATCGATTGGGGCCGGCAAACCGAAATCCAGAATCTGCGTGATCATGTCGGCCGGCAGGAAATAAAACATGGTGCCGGGGAACTCGCGGTTCAGCACGGGCCGCAGCTTGTTCACCCAATCCTGCGTTGGCCTGTGGTTTTCCTTGAGAGAGACCAGAACGTCGGTATCTTCCGAACCGATGACGCCCGTATTGTTGTAGGTCGTATTGATGCCGCTATAGGGCAGCCCCATGTTATCCACGATGCTCTGCAGCTCCGAGGCGGGGATAATGCGCCGAATGCTCTCATCAACAAGGTCGCAGAGACGCGCGGTTTCCTCGATACGGGTGCCCGTCTTGGCGCGGAAGTGGAGGCGGAACTGCCCATTGTCGCTCGAAGGAAAGAAGTCCTGACCGAGCCACGGATAGAGCAAAGCGCCGCAGATACACGCGCCAAGGAACAGCGGGATGAAGATCCAGCGGCGGTGCACGCAGGTGGTGAGCAGGAGCTGGTAGCTGAGGCGAAGCCGCTCGAAGCCGCGCTCGAATGCCTGCTGCGCCATCTTGAACGGATTTCGCGTGCGCGCATACCCGTGTTGCGGCTTCTTCAACATGTAGAGCGCAAGGGTCGGCACCAGAGTTCGCGAAAAGAAATAAGACGCGAGCATCGCGAATACCACCGCTTCGGCCAGAGGAACAAACAGATACCGTGCGACGCCATGCATGAAGAACATCGGTATGAACACGATGCAGATGCAGAGCGTGGAAACGAGGGCAGGCACCGCGATTTGCTGGGCGCCATCGAGAATCGCCTGGCGGGTCTCTTTGCCCTCCTCCAGATTGCGGTTTACGTTTTCGATTTCGACCGTCGCATCATCGACCAGGATGCCGACCGCGAGCGCGAGGCCCCCCAGCGTCATGATGTTGATGGTCTGATGGATTGCGCTCAGGGCGCAGATCGAAACCAGAATCGAGAGCGGTATCGAAACCGCGATAATCACCGTGCTGCGCCAGCTTCCGAGGAAGATCAGGATCATCATCCCGGTGAGACAGGCGGCGATAATAGCCTCGCGGACAACTCCGTTGATCGAGGCGCGCACGAAGACGGACTGATCGGCCAGCGATTCAATTTTGAGTTCTCTCGGGAGTGTGGTTTCGAGCTGCGGGAGCAGGTCGCGGACACCCTCTACCACACTGAGAGTGGAAGCATCGCCGCTTTTCAGAATCGAAAGCAGCGTGCCGCGCAACCCGTCCAGGCGGACGATGTTGGTTTGGGGGGCGAAGCCATCGGAGACCGTTGCGACATCGCGAATGAAGACAGGCGATCCGTTGATGATCTTCAGCGGAAAATCGTTCATCTCCTCGGCTGTCAACGGGCTCGAGTTGAGATTCACGTCGTAATCGAACTGGCCGATTTTGGCGGTGCCGGCCGGCAAAATCAGATTCTGTTCACCGATCGCCCGCACCACATCCGCCGCAGCCAGACCCTTGGCCTGCAGAAGAGAGGGTTCGAGGCTGACGTTAATTTCGCGTGACTTGCCGCCGTAGGGATACGGAATAGCGGCGCCCGGAATTCGCACAAGCTGCGTGCGGACCTGATTGAGGCCAATATCGTTCAATTGCGATTCCGAGAGTGTCTTGCTCGAAAGCGCCAGCTGGATGATCGGAACAGTCGACGCGTTGTAGGTCAGGATGAACGGCGGGGTCGCGCCCGGCGGCATCTGGCGCACGGCGGTCTGTGAGATGGATGTGATCTGGCTGGTTGCGGCATCCACGCTTGCGCCTGGCTGCAGAAAGACCTTGATGATGGAACGCCCGCCGACCGTAAAGGATTCGATGTGCTCGATGTTGTTGACGGTGGTTGTCAGATTCCGTTCGAAGAGCGACGAGATCCGGCCTTCCATGCTCTCGGCATCCAAGCCACCGTAAGTCCAGACGACGGCGATAACGGGAATATCAATATTCGGGAAAATATCGGTCGGAGTACGAAGAATGACCAGCGGGCTCATGAGCACGATGACCAACGCCAGAACGACGAAGGTATACGGCCGCGAAAGGGCAATTCGGACGATCCACATGGAGGCTCAGGAGAGGCGCAAAACCGCCGGAATGATTATAGATGCTTCGGAAGCCGGAAAGGTATCCTGGAACTGTATTATAGGGCACCAGTTTTTGGCTTTTTTCACTATTGAAACCATCCGCCTAAAATCAGACTATGTACATTCGGGTGAACGATCGGGACAACGTCGGAATTATCGTCCATCCGGAGGGCGTGGCGGCCGGGGTCCAACTGCCGGGCGGACTGACTGCCCGTGAAAAAGTTCCGCAATCGCATAAGGTGGCTCTGCGCGATATTGATGCGAGCGAAGCGATCCTGCGCTATGGCCAGGTGATTGGTTATGCCAACCGCGCTATACCCGCGGGAGCCTGGGTTCGCGAAGAGTTGATTGACATGCCGGCGCCGCCGCCGCTCGATCAGCTTCCATTATCAACCGCCGTACCCGCTGCCGCGCCGCCGCTTGAGGGATATACGTTCGAGGGTTACCGCAATCCCGATGGCAGCGTGGGCACGCGGAACATTCTGGGAATCGCGACGACCGTGCAGTGCGTAGCGCCGACGGTGGAATACGCGGCGCGGCGCATTCGCGAAGAACTGCTGCCGCGCTTCCCCAATGTGGATGATGTCGTCGCGGTTACACACTCCTACGGCTGCGGGGTAGCGATCAACGCGCCCGGCGCGGCGGTGCCGATCCAGACACTGCGGCACATTTCGCTGCACGCCAATCTGGGCGCCGAGCCAATGGTGGTCAGCCTCGGCTGCGAAAAGATGCAGCCTGCCGTTTTATTCAGCACGGATTTTCCCGTACTTGAAAATACGGCCGTGATCCGCCTGCAGGATCAGCGCGGCTTCGGCGAGATGGTGGCGCGGATTCTGGAGGCGGCGGAGAAACGGCTGGCGGTTCTGGACCGCCGGCGGCGCGTGACGTGTCCTGCGTCCGATTTGATCGTGGGCATGCAGTGCGGCGGAAGCGATGCATTCTCCGGAGTGACGTGCAATCCCGCGGTGGGCGCGGCGGCGGACTTGCTGGTGCGGGCCGGCGCCACGGTTATGTTTTCCGAAGTGACGGAAGTGCGCGATGCGATTCATCTGCTGACGCCGCGCGCCGAAACGCCGGATGTGGCGCGGGCGCTGATCCGCGAAATGCAGTGGTATGACGATTACCTGGCGAACGGACGCGCCGACCGCAGCGCCAACACGACGCCGGGCAACAAGCGCGGCGGGCTGGCGAACATTGTGGAGAAGGCGCTGGGCAGCGTTGCGAAGGCGGGAACATCGGCGATTCGCTCGGTGGCTTCCCACGGCGAGAAAGTGAAGTCGAAGGGGCTGGTTTTTGCCGCAACACCGGCGAGCGATTTCATCTGCGGGACCCAGCAGCTTGCCTCCATGAATCTGCATATCTTCACGACGGGTGAAGGAACGCCTTACGGGCTATCGCTGGTTCCTGTGATCAAAGTTTCCTCGCGCACGGCGCTGGCGGAGAAGTGGCACGATCTGATCGACCTCGATGCGGGGCGCATTGCTACGGGGCAGGCGACGGTGGAGAGCGTGGGGATGGAGCTATTCCGCATGATGCTCGACGTTGCGAGCGGACGGAAAACCTGGGCCGAGCAGTGGGGCCTGGGGAATGCGCTCGCGCCCTTCAATCCCGGACCGGTGACTTAAACGAAGCATAAGGCGCTCTGCCATACAATTGAATTCCGTGGCTCCGACCTCCGCCTCAGAAAAATCCACACGTATTCGCTACGTAGTGCTGGCGATGATTTTCATCGTCTCGACGCTCAATTATGCGAGCCGCGCCACACTTTCGATCGCGGGGCCCGCTGCATCGAAGCAACTTGGCATTAACGCGAAGCAACTGGGGTATCTTTTCTCTGCGTTCAGTTGGTCTTACGTCATCGCGCAGATTCCTGGCGGCTGGCTGCTGGATCGTTTCGGATCGCGAAATGTCTATGCGTTGAGCATTCTCTTCTGGTCGATCTTTACTTTTCTGCAGGGGTATGCGGCGCTGTTCACGGCCGGGTTCGCGATCGTGATGTTCTTCAGCCTGCGACTGCTGCTCGGTTTCGCCGAGGCGCCCGCGTTTCCGGCGAACAGCCGTATCGTGGCCGCGTGGTTTCCGGCATCAGAGCGCGGAACGGCTGCGGCAATTTTCAATTCCAGCCAATACTTCGCGACCTTTCTTTTCGCCCCGCTTTCCGGCTGGATCACCGCGCGGTACGGATGGACGTGGGTCTTCTTCGTAACCGGCGCGATGGGAATTGTAGTGGCAGGCGCCTGGATGAAAACCGTGTACAGTCCGGCCAGCCATCCGCGTGTTAGCGAATCCGAACTGAAATACATCGAGAGTGGCGGCGCTCTGGTCCAGATGGACAAACCGGCCTCCGTGGTGAAGGCGAACCCCGGCGGTGGATCGCAGTGGGCGGCCATGGGGCAGTTGCTCGGCAACCGGATGCTGCTGGGTGTGTATCTCGGGCAATACTGCATCACGACCATCACCACGTTTTTCACCACGTGGTTCCCGGTTTACCTCGTACAGGAACGCCACATGTCGATTCTGAAGGCCGGCTTCACGGCTTCGCTGCCCGCGCTTTGCGGTTTCTTTGGCGGAATTCTCGGCGGCATGTTTTCGGACGCGCTGCTGAGAACCGGCCGCTCGCTCACGGTCGCGAGAAAGGTCCCGATCGTTCTGGGGATGCTGCTCTCCACGTCATTGATCCTCTGCAATTTCGTAGCGTCGGAAACTA
>Ga0070658_10004869_pt1 | contig 10935 bp, 6 predicted proteins | sample KBSC13metaG_FD_64664 | JGI IMG/M metagenome (GOLD analysis project Ga0070658, IMG submission 64664) | Corn rhizosphere microbial communities from Kellogg Biological Station, Michigan, USA - KBS C1-3 metaG | ecosystem: Host-associated > Plants > Roots > Rhizosphere > Soil ... | reverse complement strand
GCCAAGGTGATAATCCCGTTCGCGCCGGGCCATTTCTCCGCCTACGGCATGCTATTCGCAGACCTGCGGCGGGACCTCGTCAACACCTGGTTCAAGCCGCTCGATGCGGCCTCGTTCGACGATCTTGAAGCGCTCTTTGCGGCCATGGAGAAGACCGGTGCGAAAGACCTCGCGCGCAGCCGCGACATGATCGTGGAGATGCAGAACGAGCGCGGCGCCGACATGCGCTATGTCGGGCAGGAGCATGCGGTCACCGTGCATCTGCCGATGGAGCTCTTCAAGAACCACGACCGCGCCGGCATCAAGGCGCGCTTCGATGCCGTCCACGAGACCCGCTACGGCTATTCGGCGCCGGGCGAGAAGGCCGAGATCGTCTCGCTGCGCTCGGCGACGATCGGTCTGATGCGAAAGCCGATGCTGGAACCGGTCGGGGCGGCGAGCGAGGACGCAGCAGATGCGTTCACCGGCCGGCGGCCGGTCTACTTCGCTGCGACCGGCGTGGTCGACACGGCGACTTACGACCGCGCGCGGTTGAAGGCCGGCAACCGCATCGAGGGGCCGGCGCTGATCGAGGAGCATGCTTCGACCACAGTGGTCGAACCGAAGGATGTGCTCACGGTCGATGCCTACGGCAACCTGCACATCGATATCTGGAGGGCCTGAGCATGGAAGCGAAAGTGAAGCATAGCCACGCTCCGGGCTCTCACGTCGATCCGGTCGTCACCGAAATCGTGCGCAACGGTCTCATCGCCGCCACCGAGGAGATGAAGACCAACCTGATGCGCACCGCCTACAACATGATCATCTATGAGGCGCTCGACTTCACCGTCGGTCTGTTCGACGCTGACGGCAACACGATCTCGATCGGTCTCGGCCTGCCCATGTTCATCCGCGGCATGAGCGAGACGGTGAAGGCGAAGATCGCGCATTTCGGCGCCGACATGGAGCCGGGCGATATCCTCCTCACCAACGACGCCTACATCACCGGCAGTCACCTCAACCACATGACGTTCACGGTGCCGGTGTTCCACGACGGCGAGCTCGTCGCCTTCTCCTGCTGCATGGCCCACTGGCCCGACGTCGGCGGCACGCTGTCGGGCGCGACGACGGACATCTACTCCGAAGGCCTGCAGATGCCGATCGTCAAGATTTACCGCAAAGGTGTGATCAACGACGAACTGGTTTCGATCATCAAGACCAATGTTCGCCTGGCCGACCGCGCAATGGGCGATTTCCGCGCGCAGGTGGCGGCGGTGAAGACCGGCGAGAAGCGTTTCCTTGAGCTGATCGGCAAATACGGCCGCAACGACGTGCTCGCCGCGATCGACGCGATTATGGAGCACAGCGAGAAGATCGCGCGCGAACGCGTCGCCGCCATGCCCGATGGCGTCTACGAGGCGGAATCGTTCATGGACGACGACGGCGTGTCCGTCGGCGTGCCGGTGCCGATCCGCGTCAAGGTCGTGGTCAAAGGCGACCGCATGACCGTCGATCTCACCGACATTTCCGAGCAGGTCGGCGGTTTCTACAATTCCGGCGTTACCGCGGGCCTCTCCTGCTGCCAGGTAGCGTTCAAGTGCCTGACCTCGGCGCTCGACATGCCGATCAACGAGGGCCAGTTCCGCGCGCTCGACGTCGTCCTGCCGCCGGGCAAGGTGGTCAGCGCGCAGAAGCCTGCGGCCATGCGTATGTGGATGACCTATCCGATGACGGTGGTCGATACGATCTTCAAGGCGCTGTCGCCGGCCATGCCCGACAAGGTGGCCGCCGCGCACCATGCGGATCTCGTGGTCGGACGCGTCAACGGACGGCGGCCCGCCGACAATTCATTTTATATCTATCTCGGCGGCTTGATCGGCGGCGGCTGGGGCGCCAAGCACAACGGCGACGGCATGAGCGCCACCATCGCAATCAATGACGGCGACACGCACAATGGTCCGTCCGAGCAGGTAGAGGCAAAATACCCCCTGCTGGTCGAGCGCTATGCGCTGCGGCCGGACTCCGGGGGCGCGGGGCGCTATCGCGGCGGGCTCGGCACGGAGCAGGTGGTGCAGGCGCTCAACGATATTCGTTTCTCTTCGCAGATGGATCGCGTCAAGTGCAAGCCGTGGGGCCTGGACGGCGGTCATTCCGCCCTTGGCAACTCGGTTGCGCTGCATCGCAATGCCCAGAGTGACGAGACGCATTTCCCAAATGGAAAGGCGATCAACCAGTTACTCAAGCCGGGTGATGCTTACATCCTGCGCTCCGGCGGCGGCGGCGGCTACGGCTCGCCGCTCGATCGCGATCTGACCATGCTGGAGCACGACGTGCGCTGCGGCTATGTCAGCCGCGACGCGGGGGAGCGCGTTTACGGAGCAGTGTTTCGCGACGATGGCACCATCGATGCCATCGCATCAGCCGAGCGCCGCGCCGGGATGAGGGCCCAAGGCTTGCCGGTCGATGAACCAATTGCCGAGACGATCGCGCCGCTGCCGTTCAGCGCGGAGGCGGTCGGGTCGCCTAATCCCGGCTCCGAGAAGCTGTCCGACGAAGAGCGCATTGCGCTGGCGATGAACTGTCGTTGCTGTTCCTGACGCCGACGGCATTTCGTATTGTTCGGCTCATAGCCGTGAAAGGACATGACCGACGAGACTCTGAGTTGAGCTTATGACCCTGAGCGGACGTGGCAAAACTTAGCGCGCAGTCACAATGTGGCACAGAGGATGACGCGAGGTACGGAAAAGGAGTGACGGCGCTGGGCAAGCGAATGGGAGTGGAGTAGTCTTCCCCGAATATCCGTGTCAGAGCCGGCTATGGCCGAAAAGTCAATTTCTAGAACAACCGATATCATCCCGTCCGGCTACCGCCTGCGAATTCCCGGACCGACAGCGGTGCCAGAGCGGGTGCGTCAGGCTATGGCGCTACCTGTCCTCAGCCATCGCGGTCCGGAATTCCGTACCATTCTGACCGACTGCGTTGATATGCTGCGCGGCGTTGCCGGGACCAAAGGCGATGTGTTTCTCTTTGGCGGATCGGGCACGGCCGGAATGGAGGCGGCGCTCACCAATGTTCTGAGCCCGGGCGACGCGATCCTAGTTCTGGTCAATGGGCAGTTCGGCGAGCGTTTCGCCAGCATCGCTGAAACAACGGGGGCGCAGGTCGACCGGGTCGAGGTGCCGTGGGGCGAGGCGTGCGATCCCGCCGAGGTCGCTACGCGTCTCCGCGCGCGCCGCTATCGCGCCGTCGCCTGCGTCCACAACGAGAGCGCGACCGGCGTCGTGACCGACATCGCCGCGATCGGCGCGCTGCTCGCCGGCACCGACACATTGCTCATTGTCGACAGCGTCAGCGGTCTTGCCGGGATCGACGTGCGGATGGACACGTGGGGGATCGATATTCTCGTCGGCGCCTCGCAGAAGGCGCTTATGTCGCCGCCCGGCCTTGCCGTCCTGGCGGTGGGCGAGAAGGCGATGCGCGCCGTCGAGGCTACGACGACGCCACGCTTCTTCTTCGATCTGCGCAAGGCTAAGGCCGCATCGTTGAAGGGCGAGACCGCATTCACGCCTCCGGTCTCGCTCGTTCTGGGGCTGCGGGAAGCGCTCGCGATGATCCACGACGAAGGCCTTCCCAACGTGCTGAAACGCCATCGCCGCATGTCGGAGGCGCTGCAAGCGGGCTGCGTGGCGCTCGGCCTGCCGATGCTCCCGGCCACCGAATTGCGCTCGGCGACTGTCACGGTCGCGCTGGTGCCAGAAGGGATGGAGGGCTCGGCGATCGTCCGGCACATGTACGCCCGCTATCACACCGTCATCGCGGGCCAGCGCACAAGGCTCGCCAATCGCGTCATCCGCTTCGGGACCATGGGTGCGATTGGCGTGCAGGACATCCTGACCGACCTCGAGCAACTGGAAGAGACGCTTCGACACTTGGGGCGATCGATCGCGCCGGGCGCGGGCGTGCAGGCGGCGAGAGCGTCCCTCGAAACGGCCGCGGCCCTACCGTGATTGAGGCGTCTCGGATCGACAGCTATAATCGGTTTTAGCGAGGCGGCTGAAGCCGCAAAAATGGATCGGGGAGGATTGCGATGTCGACGCACCGCGTTGTTGGCTTGCTGACGGCGATTGCCGTCATGGCGTTCGGCGGACTGGCTCATGCGCAAAACAAGGTCGTCGTTTACTCCGCGAATGACTCGAACCTCGACCGCTTTGTGTTCGACGCGTTCACCAAGGAGACGGGGATCGCCGTCGAAGAGGTGACAGCAGGATCCGGCGTCCTGTTTCGCCGCATCTCCTCGGAGAAAGACAAGCCGCTCGGCGACATCATCTGGGGCGTGAGTCGCGCGCTGCTTCAGACTAACAAGGCATATCTCGCGCCTTACGCGTCGAAGAACAAGGACGCGACACCCGCCGATTTCCGCGATCCAGACGATCTGTGGATCGGCACCAATGTCCATCTGCTCGTGATCGCGCAGAACACCAAGCTGCTGCCGGCGGCAGACGGCCCAAAGGGCTGGTCGGATCTCCTCGATCCGAAATGGAAGGGCAAGATCGCGTTCACCGATCCGGCGAATTCCGGCTCCGCCTACACGAACGTCACGATGCTTGTTCAGGATTGGGGCGATCAGGGTTGGCACAAGGTGACGCAACTGCTGACCAACACTAAGGTCCTCAACCGTTCGACCCTGGTTTTCCAGGGCGTCGGCAATGGCGAATTCCCGCTTGGCATGTCGCTCGAATATGCCAGCCTACAATGGGCCGCCGGCGGCGCACCGGTGAAAGTGGTTTATCCGCAGGATGGAACGGTGGCGCAGATGGAAGGCGTCGCCATTATCCGCGGCGGACCGAACGGTGAAGCGGCCAAGAAATTCGTCGACTACATCACCTCGAAAAACGTGCGCGAGGAAATCGTGCGCAAGTTCTTCCGCCGGCCCGCTCGCGACGATCTCGACCTGTCCAATCTGCCCGGTGGCATGCCACCGCTGAAGCAGGTCAAGCTCTTGAAGTACGACGAGGCCGGCTGGACCACGAAACGGGCGGAGACGCTGCAAAAGGTTCAGGACATCGTACGCAGCACGCGGTGATCCGACAGAAAGCCGCGTCCGGTGACATCGATTACGATTGAGCAGGCCGCGCGCACGTTCGGCAGCGTGCGCGCGGTTGACGGCGTCTCGATCGCTATCCGCGACGCCGAATTCTTCACGCTGCTCGGGCCGTCCGGGTGCGGCAAGACCACATTGTTACGCATGGTCGCCGGCTTCTGCGATCTCGATTCGGGCCGCGTCCTGTTCGGCGACAAGCGGATCGACACCCTGCCGCCGCACCAGCGCAACACCGGCATGGTGTTTCAGAACTACGCGATCTTTCCGCACCTCAGGGTCGGCGACAACGTTGCCTATGGGCTGAAGGCGCGCAACGTGCCGGCCGACGCGCGGGCGGACCGCATCGCTCGCGCACTCAAGCTGATCCAGTTGGAAGGACATGAGGGCCGCTGGCCGCACCAGCTGTCCGGCGGGCAGCTCCAGCGCGTCGCCATTGCCCGGGCGATCGTCATCGAGCCGAACGTGCTGCTGCTCGACGAGCCGCTGTCCAATCTCGATGCCAAGCTGCGCATCGAGATGCGCGGAGAGATCCGGCGCCTCCAGAAGACTTTGGGCATTACCGTCATTTACGTTACCCACGACCAGGACGAGGCGCTCTCGATGTCGGACCGTATCGCGGTCATGAGGTCGGGGAGGGTCGAGCAGATTGGGGCGCCGGCGGCGATTTACCAAACGCCGGCGACACCATTTGTGGCGAAATTCGTCGGCGCGACCAACTTGCTCGAGGGTACGGTCGCGAGCCGCTCTGGTGATGTGGTCGACGTGACGATCGCGGGCGGCAATCTGCGCGTTCGCAGCACCACGGCGCAAGTGGACCAGCGTATCGAGATATCGCTTCGCCCGGAGGCCATTCGCCTGCTCGCGCCGGGCGACGCCGTGCCTGCCGGTTGGGCGACTCTGAGCGGGACCTTGAACGGCGTTGAATATCTCGGCGCAGTCACGCGTCTCTATGTCCGGCTCGCGGATGGCGCGCCGCCGTTGCAGCTGACGGTGAGCGTAGCGCCGGCGGACAGCGGTGAGATCAGGGTGGCCTACGATCCGGCCAGTGCCGCGGTGTGGACGGCGGGGCAATGAAAATGTTGCTGCGTCCGATCAGCTTCAAGTTCGTGATCGCTGCAGTCGCGGTCGTATTTCTTCTGGTTTTCTTTGTCGGCCCGGTGCTGCGCGTGTTCAGCGCCAGCCTGTATGATTCTGCAGGCACGACGCTGACCTTTGCAAACTATACGCACGTGCTCTCGAACCGGTTCTTTCTCGACGCGCTGAGGAACAGTCTGATCATTGCCGCGGCCGCGTTCGTGTTCACGATCCTGATCGGCGTGCCGTTCGCGTTCTTCGTCGCGCGCTTCCCGGTTTCGGGAAAGCCGGCGTTACTCGCGCTGGCCGTGCTCCCGCTGGTGTTGCCGTCCTTCGTCAGCGCCTACGCGCTCGTGCTGATGTTTGGACGCGCGGGCGTCGTTACGAGCGAGTTGCGCAACCTCGGCATTCCGTTCGGTTCGATCTACGGCACGAAAGGAATCATCACGACTTATGTACTGACGCTTTATCCGTACGTTCTCTTGCCGACGATGGCCGCGTTCAAGTCGATCGACATGTCGGTCGAGGAGGCCGCGCAGAACCTCGGCGCATCGTCGCTGCGCACGTTCCGCACCGTAACCCTGCCGATCGTGCTGCCCTCGATACTCGCGGGCGCACTGCTCGTGTTCATCGAGGCGATCGAGAATTTCGGCGTTCCGTTCGTGCTGGCAGAGGATAAGCCGATCCTCGCCGTCGAAACGTTCAAGCTGTTCGCCGGTGAGACCGCGACCAATCCGGCGTCGGCGGGGGTCCTCGGGATGCTGCTGATTGTTTGCACGACGATCGCGCTGCTCGTCCAGCGCAACGTTCTCGCGCGGCGTCACTATGCGACAAGCGCCAAGCGCCCGCCGCCATTGCTGCCCGTAGGTCCCTGCATGCGGTGTCTCGCGTCGGTCTATTGCTGGACCATCACGGCAGCGGCGCTGGTACCTTTCGTGGGTGTCGTCATCATCTCGTTCCTGAAGTTCAACGGCCCTGTCCTGCACTACCAGTTCTCGCTCGACAATTTTGCTCAGCTCCTCGAAAGATCCTACCGGCCGCTTGCGAATACATTATTCTTGTCCACCGTAGCAGCGATCTTGGCCACCATGATTGGCGTGCCGATCGGTTACCTGCTGGTGCGTCAGCCGTCGCGTCTGACCGCTTTGCTCGACATCGTCGCCACCGCGCCGTTCGCGGTCGCCGGCACGGTTCTCGGCATTGGTCTGGTGCTGACCTTCAACAGCGGCTTTCTCATTCTCACCGGCACCTGGGTCATCATGGTCATCGCTTACGCGGTGCGTAAGCTCCCGTTCTCGGTGCGCTCGTCGGTCGGCATAATGCACCAGATCGAAGGTAATCTCGAAGAGGCATCGATTAATCTAGGTGTGCCGCCGTTCTCGACCTTCCTGCGCATCACTATCCCGCTCATTCTGTCGGGCATCGTCGGCGGTCTCGTCCTGAGTTTCGTCACAACCGCCTCTGAGCTGAGCTCGACCATCGTGCTCTACAGCGGTCCGTGGACGACCATGACGATGGCGATGTTCCAGGCGCTCGAGGGTACGAGTGCCGGGGAGGCGACCGCGGCAGCGACGATCCTGATCGTCTTCACAGTGCTGCCGGTCGCGCTCGTTTACCGACTGCTGCGTCGCTACGAGCTGTCGACGCTCTAGGAGAGTGTTTCCGATGATCGATCTGAGAAGCGATACGGTCACCTTGCCGACCGATGCGATGCGCCAGGCGATGCGTGACGCCGATCTCGGCGACGATTCGCGCGATGGCGATCCGACAGTTCGCCGGCTGGAGGAGATGGCGGCTCGGGTCACGGGCAAGGAGGCGGGACTGCTAGTCGCGAGCGGCACGATGGCCAATCTGATCGCGCTGCTAACGCATGCGCGGCACGGCGGTGAGGTGTTGCTCGATGCGCAGGGTCACATCATGCGCAGCGAACTGGGCGGCGTCGCGCGCCTCGCTGGCCTCTTTCCCAAAGCCTATCCTTCGAACGCCGGCATTCCGGACGCCGCGTGCTTGCGCGAGCTGATTTATCCTAAGACGGCGAAAGCCCGGATCGCGACCTCGCTGATCAGCATCGAAACGAGCCATAACGACGCGGGAGGTATGGTGCCTCCGCTCGCCTGTCTCTCCGATGTGCAGGACGCCGCCTTAAACGCCGGCGTTCCGATCCACATCGATGGGGCGCGGCTCTTCAATGCAGCGGTCTTTCTCGACGTACCGGCGTCGGAGATCGCTCGCTGTGGCGACAGTGTCGGCTTCTGCCTCAGCAAAGGACTGAGCGCGCCGGTCGGGTCGGTCCTGTGCGGCAGCGGGGCGTTCATCGAAAGGGCGCGGGCCTATCGGCGCATGGTGGGCGGCGCGATGCGCCAAGCGGGAATCATAGCGGCGGCCGGGATCGTAGCGCTCGAGACGATGGTCGAGAGGCTGGCCGACGATCACCTCCATGCGGGGCAGATCGCGCGCGGGCTTTGCGCGGTCGCCCCCGGCCTCGCCGATCCGAAGCGCGTGCAGACCAATATCGTCATGGTCGACGTGAGCACAACGGGAATGCCTGCCGACGTCTGGATCGAAAAACTGGCTTTGCGCGGCATCCGGGCGGGAGCGTGGTCGCGGACGTCCCTGCGGCTGGTCACGCATCGGCATATCGACGCCGCCGCCGTCGGGCAGGCGATTGACGTGTTCCAGTTGATTTATCGCACGGAAGTTCCCCGTTGGGCGTCCTGAAGCGCCCGGCCCGCGGCTTCTTTTTTGTCGAGCTCATTTGGTCGCTTTATGCGGCGCCAGCGCGATCACTGATCCGTGAGCGACGGTCCCTGTTATTGCGCCTGAACTTCCCTGATCACGAGTCTACGGAATTCCAACGTAACCTTCTGAATTGTAGCGACTTTCAACCAGATGCTGGCTTGGGTCGCTGCGCTTTTCCGCCGACATCCCTGTTCTTTTCCCTGATATCAGGGAATTTGCTATGGAGACAGGCTCGACTGCGGCTGCGTCCGCCACCAATCCCTTCAATACCTCAGGCAGACGATGCGCGGCCAAGCCAAAAAAAGGCGCCTTTCAGTAAATCCGGAGGACATGTTGAGAAGCTTGGCCGGACTGACCGGGCCAAGGAGAAATACGCCTGTCGGATCCTTGCCCACCATTCCGTGGGACCCCAAAGCCGAACAAGCGTTGAAGGGATTTTATGATTTGCGCGCGCTTGCGTTGCGCTTTCTCGATACCGAATTCGTTACGGCGATCAGGCCGGCGCATACCGAGCAAGCGAATATGTTCGACGCAGGGCTCGACGCTATGGGCTATGTGGCCTTTGCCTCGAGCGAATACGCCAACTTTCCCGGCATCCAAAAAAATCTTCAGGCGCTGCACAGATATCTTCTTCAAACGCCAAATTTGGAGATCATGCAGTACGACCTGGCGGCGTTCCTGATCGGTTTGCGCGCCGCACGCGAGACGCTGCCCGGATTGGCCGCCAGAACGCTGGATCTGGAGCCTTTGTTGACTGAAGAGCGGATTTTTCAATTATCCGGAAAGAGGCCCTCTGAATTCTCCGGCATCATTCGCCGCCTTTTCGGTAAACGGCAACAGTTTGCAAAATATTTCGATCCGTTGAGCGCGTTGAACGAGGCGGTGGCCGCTTTCTTCCCGCTGCTCCAGCACGAACCCGACAGTTCCAGTCTGGATTATCGCGCGCTGATGGAGAGAATTCGCGCCGCCTCCAAGAATGCAGGCGTCGGTGCGACAAAAGAGCAACCGGTGTCGGATAAACAGTCGCGGAGCGGGCGCAAGCGATATGCGCCGCGCAAAAAACGGCGCGTCGACGGCGAGATTCCAAATTTTGATTATTATCTCCCGGTGGCCGACGCGGTCACAGACCGCGTGACACGCCCCGATCAATTCGCTACCTGGCCCGTCGTGCCGGCCACGATCAAGGATCTTTATCTCCAGCACGCGCGGGAGCTGAGCAAGGCGCAGAGAGCGTGGGATCGGTATGCGAAGGAAACGTGGCCCGCCAGGTCCACCATGCGTTGGCAGATTGTGGATGAAGGGGGAAGCCGGCCCCTTCACCTCGCTCAAGCAGTCATCGATCCTTTTGGCCAGCCGCTGGAAGCAAAGCTGACCGAAACGGCGCAACAGGAGCGCCAGACCGAAGCGATCTTTCTGTTCAATCTGTCCGTCTCGATGCAGGAGAGCGAGCGCTATCTCTTGAGCTTCATGGTCGCCGACCGCTTCAGTGAGCTTTTGACTCGCGGCGGGATTCCAACCGAGATCATCGGCCATACCACGGCCGGCGAGGCGATCCCGCGGGTTACGGGGCGTAACCGCTCCATGCTTTATCTTCTCTTCAAGACCCGCGAGGAACCGCACAATTTGCTGACGATACAGCGCCTATGCAGCGTTCTGGATACGCAGATGCATTATTTGAGCTACGACGGCGAAGCCATGATGTGGACCTATGACCGGCTCAAGAACAGCCCCGCCAAACATCGCCTGCTGTTCGTGGTGACCGACGGCGACATCAGCGGAACGTACGTCAACAAAAAGAACAATGAACGTCGCAACGCCACCACGAATTATTTTCGCGATGTCGTCGCCTTGATCGAGACCGAGAAGTTGGTCGACGTTATTGGCGTGCCGATCAAAGCCGACCTGGACGGGATTTTCAGTCGCTCGGTACGAATCGATTCGATCGATGACATTCACAAAAAGCTCAGTCCGTATGTTCTGAAATTGCTGCGCGAGTTCAATAACGATGAAGGAGACACCGCCAAAGCCCGTCGTTCGCGAAT
>Ga0070658_10004868_pt1 | contig 10935 bp, 6 predicted proteins | sample KBSC13metaG_FD_64664 | JGI IMG/M metagenome (GOLD analysis project Ga0070658, IMG submission 64664) | Corn rhizosphere microbial communities from Kellogg Biological Station, Michigan, USA - KBS C1-3 metaG | ecosystem: Host-associated > Plants > Roots > Rhizosphere > Soil ... | reverse complement strand
ATTCGCCCTTGCTCGCCGGCAAGTACTTCAAGGAAATTCCGTTGGCGCCGGAAGTTTCGCCAAAGCACTACCTGGACATCGTGGCGGACGGGCCGGAGGAGTTGGAGCTTCCACCCGCGCGCATCGAGAACTTCAGCAGGCTCGTACGCGAGACAGGCGCTCTCTACCAGAGCAGACATTACCGCGAGTATCACTTCCTGGTAACGCTCAGTGACTCGGTCGCACACTTTGGGCTGGAGCATCACGAATCCAGCGACGACCGGATTGCCGGTAAGACGTTCATCGAGAACGACAGGTTTGTGCTCTCGGCTGACCTGCTGCCACACGAGTTTACGCACAGCTGGAATGGAAAGTATCGCCGGCCCGCCGGGTTGGCAACGCCAAACTACCAGAAGCCCATGCAGGACGATCTGCTTTGGGTGTATGAGGGCCTGACGCAGTACTTCGGCGATGTGCTCGCTGCGCGCTCAGGCTTGATGACTCCGGACCAATTCCGAAGCATGCTGGCGAACACGGCGGCGAACCTGGACAACTGGCCCGGGCGAACATGGCGCAACCTGCAGGACACGGCGGATATGGCCCAGGTTCTCTACTTCTCCGGTGGAGGCTGGAACAACTGGCGGCGTGGGGTGGATTTCTACGCTGAAGGCGAACTGATCTGGCTGGATGCGGATGTAACGATTCGGAAGCTGACGAACGGCAAAAAGAGTCTGAACGATTTCGCGGCGGCATTTCATGGGTTGGGCGGCAACACAGCCCCGAAAGTCGTGCCGTACACGTTTGAGGATGTGGTGGCCGCGTTGAACTCGGTTGCGCCGTATGACTGGGCTGGCTTCCTTCGGCAGCGGCTGGAGTCGCGACAGGCACATGCGCCGCTGGGTGGCATTGAGAACGGCGGTTACAAACTGACGTATAGCTTTATGCTTGGACCGTGGGGTGACGCGGAAAACACCGTGCATGAGACACCGGACTTCTGGTACTCCGCCGGATTGCGGGTGAACGCCACCGGCGAGATCAGCGACGTGCTGAAGGACGGCGTGGCCGATAAGGCGGGGGCGGCGCCTGGCATGAAACTGATTGCAGTAAACGGACGTGCATTCACGCCGGCTGTGCTGCGCCAAAGTTTGAAGGAGAGCAAGGACGGTGGACCGGAGCCGGAGTTGATCCTGCAGAATGCTGGGTACTTCCGTGTCATAAAACTGGACTATCACGGCGGCGAACGCTATCCGGCATTGGAGCGTGTGGCGGGAACGCCTGCGCTGCTGGACGAGATCATTGCGCCCATGGTGCAGTAACGCGCTATTGGGTTGTTGATTCGAAGACGGCGAAGCGGTGTTCGAGCTCCCATTGCTGCGCAGCTTTGTCGTTGGCTTTGAGGAATCGAAGGCAGGCCCCAGTGGGTGACTCGGCGCCGAGTTTCTGCCCTGCGCAAGCGCCGTTGGTGCCGCCGAAAATGTCGGGCTTGGCCCAGAGGCTTTCCCCCGCGAGGAAGCTGTGCTCGATGGAGGTACGGGCCAACTGCTTCAGATCGAGATAGCCGAGGTGATACTCGAGCGCTGCCCGCGTGTACTCGTGGGTGATATCAATGCGGGAGACACCTTCGTCATCGGTGGAAAGCGCTACCGGCACGTGTGCCTGGCGGTAGAGCGGCAATGGATGAAACGGCGGCACGACACCGAGAATCACATCATTTGAAGTGAGGTTGATCTCGACCATGATGTGGCGGTCAGCCATCTGCTTGAGGAGCGGGGAGGGATCGGTTTCATACATCACGTCCACACCGTGGCCGATGCGTTCGGCGTGGCCGAGCTCGACTGCCTCTCGGATATGGAAGCTGGTGCCGTTTGGCGGAACCATGCCGGGCGCAAGCTCGCCCGCATGCAAGGTGATGTGGACCTTGGGATAGGCGCTGTGGAGGTAGTCGAGCATGTGCATCTGCCGACTGTATTCACTCATGGCGGTATAGTCGTCCTCCGGCTGGACGAAGTTGAGACCGACGACGCTGGGATCGGTGCTAGCAACCTCAAAGCCGAGCAGCGTTTGTGCGAAGACCTGCTGCGGCGGAAACGCGCGGAGGATCTGGTAGATAAAACGGATGGTGACCGCACAGGCCGGCTTCGCGCTTGGTTCGCCGCAGTGCTCGATGCGGTTGCGCGCCGCGAGCGCGTTACCGAGTTCCTTCCGGTCGACAGCCGCCTCGTCGCGGACTGCCCCGGCAAGCAGTTTTTCGCGCAGATCTGAGAGTTGTTGGGCAGATGTTCCTGCAATATCGCCGTGGGAGCCCGGAACCGGTGTGGTTGGCCAACCAAGAGCATAGCCGAGCTTTGCCGAAGCGGAGAAGCTCGGCGTCACCATGATCTCCAGGTACTGCTCGTTCTGAGCAGCGGCACGCGAAGCTACTTCATCGAGCCACTCGGCTGTATGGGATTTATCCAGACCGCCGAAGCGCTCAAACGTCGCGAAGAACTGGTCGTGGCCATTGACGCCTGGGGTGGGAACGAACGCGCGCATAGAAAAGGAGTCGACCAGCGCGTCATAGAGCTTCTGGTCCTTCAGAATGCTTGCAGCAGAGACAGTCCCTTCCGCACACGAGCCCGCAGGAGTGTGCGCGGTGTCACGAACGAAGCTGTCTGTCTTCGGATTGACACAGATGCCGTCCTGCACAGCGTCCGCGATGAACGATTCGGCATAGACAGCCCCCGATAGATGCATGTGGAGATCGCCACCCTTGGGCATCCTGCGCAGGAAGGCGTCCAGTGCCAGCCCATTGGCCGGGCCGATGCGGGCCTTTTCGAACGCTTTGATTGCTCTGGTTTCGCCAGCAGTCGCGACGGTGCTCTGTGACTTTTGGGCGAGAGCTGGTAGGGCGTGCAATGCCGCGAGGCTCAAGCACATGCTCAGCAGTACAGAACGTCGAACAACGTCCATGCTGGGATCTCCTAAAGTGAGAGTGTGTAGAGAACCAGCATAGCGCGTGCTCGTTTTGCGGCGGTGCTGGCACGCTTGGGACTGTAAGAGACGAAGATTTGGCGGAGCTCGCGCGGGTTGCTATACTTGTCTGAACGCTTGGATCGGCAGAATATCGCCGAATAGCTGTCGGGCAGTGATGTTTCGCGGTCCGCGGTAAGTCAGATTGACTCCCCGATACGGTGGTTTCGGATAAGGTCAGCTGAGTCGCTCCTTGACGTTGCGCTCGGGCGCTCTTGGCTGCCCCGAAATTGCACAGAAGCCAAGGCCAGGTAGCTCAGTGGTAGAGCGCGGCCCTGAAAAGGCCGGCGTCGGCGGTTCGATCCCGTCCCTGGCCACCACATTCTGAATGACCTACGGGAAATTTACCGCCTGGATTCAGGGATTCGGCCCAGGCGTTGATCGTGATCCAGCAGCAGATCACATAGGTGGTGGGCTTCCGCCTCAAAATCTGGACTGTCGCTTGGAATAAGAAGCCAATGGCGAATCTTATTACCCAGCAAATCGATAGAACGAATAGAGGGAAATTCGCGTCGGAGTTCTGGATCTGAAGGGTCAACCTTTTCTGAAAGAACAAGCCAAACACCATTATCTGTGGGAGATTTTTGGTGATTCCGGAGCATGCAGACAATCCGATCGTCGATGTAGACGGCGAATCCAGAGAACATCCGGCGCGCTTCGGGGTTTAAGGGCGCGAGCGCTTCCAGAACAAATGCATGCGGAGGCTTCTGCTTTGGCTTAGCTGGGCGAGGCATAGGCTATTCAGATTGGACCATAACAGGTCTCCCTGGAATTCATCTCAGTTGATATTAATCGGGCGTCGGCGCACGCGGCTAACGCGTCACCGGCTATGCCTTACTGTGATCGGCGAGCCATAGAGGGTCAGAAGGGGATGGTGAATGACTGCGCGAACTTCGTAGGAGCCTTTTTGCGCAAGACCTTCGACCGAGGCGGTAAAGGGACCAGGCCTGGAGACCGTCTGGGTTGGCGTCTCAGTCCAGGCCGAGGTGCGCGAGTTGACGTCTTCCCCCAGGATTGAGCGGTATTCAAAGCCGACTTCCAGTGAAGAGCTGTCGCCCATATCGAGCACCTCGCCGTGCAGTGTCTCCTGCTGACTGTCGGGGCTCGTGGTGGACCCCATGGTCTTCACGTGCGGCGGAGTGAAGGCCGGCTCTACGTTGGTGATCTTCAGCACCACCGGGTTCGGCCAGCGAAAGTTGTCCTGCAGTCGCTGGGCCTGCAGGGCGCGCACATGCAGGCCGTCCTTTTCGTCGTGCCAACTGGATTTAGGAGTGATCTCTGGGTGGTATTCCGCCACCTCATCGTTCTGCCCCAGCACAGTGATCTCTGTCTTATCGGTGGCACGCACTGAGTGCAGCGTGAACTCCTTCCAGCTAGCGCGCGGCCAAGGGGAATTGGATTCTACGATGGCGTACAGCGTATTGGTATCTTTCTTTTTGGTGAACCAAATGTCGCCTTCGTTAGTGATAACCCAGGGCCGCACTCCATAAATGGCGTCGGAGTTGACGAACATCCAAAGGGCAATCTCGCGCAGGCGCTCTTCTTGTTCGATGGGCAGCTCGCCATTAGGCTTCGGGCCCACATTGAGCAACAGGTTCCCGCCCTTCGCGCGCGTTTCGATGAGCATGCGAATCAACTCGCCGCCCGATTTGTAATGTTCGTTCTGCGGCTGATATTGCCATGCTGTGCCCATGGTCATACACGTCTCCCACGCGGCATCAAGCGGCATGCCAGGAATAGTGAGTTCAGGAGTGCTGATGGCGCCGCGAGTGACGACGATGCCAGGGTTAAGCTTCCAGGCAAGATCTCGAAGACCTGCGGCCTCGCCATCGAGAAAGAGCAAGTCGATTCTGCCGTAGTGCGTCAACAGTTCGCGGAGCTGGGTCTGGTCATATTGCATCAACCCCGGGTTATTGCGCGGCTGAACCCCGGGGACGGACCGCTCAATCCTCTTCCGGTGCTGATGCAGCCACCAGAAATCATCGGGGGAAAAGTAGACGCCTGTGGCGATCCCCTGGGAGCGAAAGGCGTCGAACACCTCCTTGGTGATATCGCGGTGGAACGGGGTATTCATAATGCCGAACGGCGTCGTGGTAGTGTCGAACATTGCAAAGCCGGAGTGGTGCTTAGTCGTCATCATGACGTAACGGATGCCCGCTAGGTGCGCAAGCCGAGCCCAATCGAGAGGATGAAACTCATGCGGATCGAAAGACTTCGGCAGGTCCGTGAAAAAGCGTTCCGTATACTCCGGGGAAGCGCCAACCAACGAGTGGCTGATGACGACGCCAAGCTGGCTATCAACGCTCCAATGGATGAAGAGGCCAAAACCCTGATCGCGGAACCACTCCATCCGCTCCGGTTTGTTCAGCGATCCTTTGTCCGGCTCGTCGACAGCGGCAGAGCAGGTAGAAACTGCCGAACCAAAGGCCATGAGTAGCGAGAGGATACGAGAAAGAAGTCGCGTTCGACACATACTAGGTCGCTCCATTTCTTTGCAGATTATCCATCTGCTGGGTCATGCACGAATAACCACTTATGAAATCACAATTTCGTATGCAGAAAGTGTAACGTCGCCAATGAGTGACGCTTCCTAACAGCATCCGATAAGCGGGTCTCTCGGTAACTAGGCGCCTCGACGGGGGACCTCCTCGTAAAAGGCGGCGGACCGGTATACACTAGCTCCGGCGCGCAGGGCGCCGCCCGTCCGCGGACAGGACCGAGTCCACCTGTGAAGCGAACAATCGCAAGAATTCTCACGAATCTCCTTCTCGCCCCGGCAAAGCGGACCACGGGCATTACTCCGGAGGAGGTCCGTTATGGCTAAGCGCCACTTTCCCGTTCGTCCCGATCTCGATCAACTCAAGCACCAGGCCAAGGAGTTGCTACATGCGGTGCGCCGCAGTGACCCGGGCGCAGTTGCTGATTTTAACGAGTATCACTCCAAACCGATCGCTCCCGCATCGGTTCGGCTGGCCGATGCGCAACTCGTGCTTGCACGCAGTTATGGCCTTCCTAGTTGGCCTCGTCTGGTCACAGCATGCCGTCTCACCGACGCCATCTGGCGCGGCGATGTCGAAACGGTTCGTGCTATCGTGCTCCGCGACCGGCGTCTGCTGGACGAGGACGCACGCGGAGTGAAAGGCAATTGGGGTCCGCCCATGTCCTATGCGGCTAACCTCGGTCAGGACGCCATCATCGAGATGCTGCGCAGCCTTGGTGCTTCCGACATGCAGCAAGCCTTCGGACGGGCCTGCCTGCAAGGTCAGATCGACACTGCGCGCAAGCTGCATGCCATGATGGGCGGTCCGCGACCGGCGGACAATGCATTGAGCGGACCTGCATACACTCTCAGTGTTGCAGGGACGGCGCTGCTGCTTGAGCATGGCGCGCGCTTATATGACGAGAGCGGGAACCAACTTGCACCCGTCGATATCGTGCTCGAAACAGACAGCCGCAATCCGGCGGCCAAGCACCAAATACTGGAGCTATATGTCGAGTATGGATTCAAATTCATGGATACGCCAACGATGGCTCTGCATCGCGGCCGCATTGACCTGCTCGAGCAGCACCTGCGCCGCGACCCGGCTCTCCTTAAGCGAACTTTCAGTCACGAGGAGATATATCCGCCTGAACTCGGATGTCACGACGAGGTGCTGGCAACGCACGGAACTCCGCTGGCGGGAACGACTCTACTGCACATGTGTGTTGACTATGACGAAATCGAAATCGCCCGCTGGTTGCTCGATCGCGGCATGAACGTCGATGAGCAGGCCGCAGTTGACGCTGAAGGTTTCGGCGGTCACACGGCTCTCTTCGCTACCGTGGTATCACAGCCAAGCTTTTGGATGAACCACCGCGGCCTTGTTCCCAATGCGCCGTTCACACAACTTTTGCTTGACCACGCAGCCAGCCCAAATGCTCGCGCTTCGCTGCGCAAACAGCTCCATCCCGGATATGGAATCGATGGGATGCATGAGTATCGAGATGTGACTCCGCTCATGTGGGGTGAGCAATTCCACTTCAGAAAGCTTGTTAACACGGCGGCAATGCGTCTGATTAGCGAGCGCTGCGGACATGTAGGGGAGACCATGCCACATCCGTGATGTGCGCGAAATCACCGAACTTTCAATGACTACGGGATGATCCTTATTGCCTACAACTGCTGTAAATGCCTGCCAGCAACGCCACAGATCAGATGCGCAGGAAGATACGCCTGCGGTAGAACGGAAGCACCAGCAACCAACAGACCAGCACGAACAGCAGCGAATAGACGAGAGAAGCCCAGGCCGGATCAGGAATGACATGAGTGATGTGTCTATATGCGGCGACCTTGGCGCTTACTCCCGAGATGTGCACGGTGCGTACGATACTGTCGCCGAGTTCAGAAATCATGTAAGCCAGTATGGCGTTGGTTCCGAACACGAGCAGGGGTCTGTACAGCAGCGGGTGCGACCCGGATTCCGGGCGCACTGACGATGACGCACGGCGACCGACGCGCCAAATGTCGATAATCGCGATGGATACGGCGAGGCAGAGAAGGCTCCAGCCTCCGGCATAAAGCGCGTACGAACTCGTCCAGAGTTTCTTATTGATGGGAAAGTAGGGAGACCAGGAAAGTCCCGCGATGAGTAGCATGATCCCCGCGACCGCGAGCACGGCAGCTTTACGGCGAATGGCGTATTGTTTGCGGAGCCACAAACCTGAGAGCATGCCGAACAGTGCTGTGGCGATTGCGGGCATGGTGGAGAGCAGGCCTTCCGGATCTCGGGTGCGCTCGTACAGATGAGGCGAACTGAAGATGTAACGATCGAGCCAAGCGGCCAGATTGCCGTCCTGATCGTTAATGGGGACATCGTGGGTAGGAATGCCATAACCCGGCACGGGTACGAAGCGCATCAGAAGCCAATAGGCAGTCAGACAGGCGACTGCCAGCACCAGTTTGTCCTTCCAGCGGGGTGCAAATAGATAGAGCACCGCAACCGCGAAATAGCAGATGGCGATGCGCGGCAGCACCCCGTAATACCGCGCGGTGGCGAGACGGAAGAACGGAAAATTGTTAACAACAAAGCCGAACAGAATGAGCAACAATGTGCGACGCGTGACATGCAGGAAGAGTTCACGACTGCTGGCACCGCGCGTCAGGCGCGACTGAGTAGAGAGGACTGTCGAGAGGCCCACGAGAAAGAGAAAAGTTGGAAAGACCAGGTCCGTAGCTGTGAATCCGTTCCATGCGGCATGCTTGAGCTGCGAAAAAGGAGCGGGACCAACCTGATCGTTGACTAGAATCATGAAACCGATGGTGAGGCCGCGCAATACGTCGAGCGAGAGCAGCCGCTCGGAGCCGGTTTTGTGAACGCTGCGAATAATGTCGGAATCGATAGTGGACGCGATGACCGGATCGGCGGTTTTCATTGGGACCTTTCCGGGCGAGGCGTCGAGCCTGGAGCGACGCCGAGGCGTTGTGCAATGGCAAGGCTGATAGTGTACGTGTCTCCGACGGGTTCAGTCGAAAACTTCTCTCCAGAGCGGTTCCACTGATCACCGAAGGCATACCAGTCTATGGGAGCGGGCTGCTTACCGGTAGCAAGCGCCGTCTCGAGGGCATCAAAATACATTTTCCAGCGTGGCATGTAATAGCTGGAGATCAGGCCGGACCAGTCGCGGTTTCCGTACTCGTGCAAACTCTCGCTGGCAGTGCGGTCGCCCCATGTGGTGAGGATGGAATGCGCATCGTATTCGATGCGTACAAGGTCCTCGGGAGAGGAGGACCACGCAGGAACGTAGCTGAGCCACCGGCCGAGAAGAAAGTACTCATTGGTGCCAAGCAGCTTATCCTCCAGCGTCATATCCTGCATCCACTCGACGACTAATCTGTGGAGAGTTTTGCGATCTTTTCCCTCGTACGCTGCGCGGATGAGCGGTAACAGACGTCGTGACTCGTTCGCCAGCACTTGTCTGGTGATATCGGTGAGATCGTAGCGGTAGCTTGGCAACGCACGAATGGCTGGCGCGACCTCGAGAAGTTCGGTCAGTGCCGGTTTGAGGTCTTTTGCTTGATAACGCATCACGTCCGGTGCCCAGTGACCGGTGCGCGTCGCTGTTAAGGAGGGCTGCGCGTTGAAGAGAGACTCGTGTGCGGCATCGCGCTCCCCATGCTGCCGGTTTCCATCCGCTCGGTAACCGTAGACGGTGTGCTGAATAATATGCCACGCCTTGAGGGCGTGCGGGTCGGCGGTACCGTAGCGTCGAAGCGCGTAGCCGGCCGTCCATTCATCAAGGTCCACAGGTTTTGTGCGCCAGGCCATTTCAGAGTACAGATCGAATGCGAAGGGATTTGTATCTAGTCCTTCGGTGAACAGCGCGGTCCCTGCAAGATGGCTTCCCGGTCGAATGCCGGCAGGAGGCATCCGCTGTGCGTAGTCGAAGAGTGGTGCGCCCATCGTTGTCCGGCCGCCGAACTCCCAAAGGCCACCGAACAGCCATCGTGCGCCTCTGAAATCGGACTCACGAGTCGCGCGTGGGATTCGCCCCTGCTCGATATCGGCGATCAGAATGTGCGACCGGTCAACCGCTGCAATCAATTCGGGGCGCGGGTTGTCCTGCCAAGCCATCATGAACCACAGCGCGTTAGGATGTGCCGTGTTAAGCGCCTTTTGGATTGCTCGCGCACCATCAGCCACGGGTACATTGCCAGCCTGGCCACCCTCCTGGAACGTCTCCATGTCATAGAGGGAACTCTCGCCGAAGAGTTCCTGCTGGTGCTTGTAGAAAGCGGCCGCGAGCCGATCGAAGGCGGGGTCACGCGGATCAAGCCAACCGGGCCGCTGGAATCCGTTCCATGGCTGTTTTTGGACGATGACGTGCGCGCCGGGTACACGCTTGGCGAAGTCTGCCGGGACGACTCCCCAGAAGCCAGGCAGGACCGGAGTAATGCCAAGGGCGCGAAGTTCATCTATGATCTTTCGGGCCGAAGCGGCACGTTTGGTCATCAGTGAAAGCGAGATGGGCTCTACAAAACAGCACATGTTGCCCATCCATTGCCAGTTCTGGTGAGCCGGATGAGTAATCCATTTACGGATGTCGACATCGGAGTAGCCGATACTGCGGAAGGCTTGGTAAACGGCAAGGTCGTTTCCGCGCTGGATGAGGATCGCGTTGAAGCCGGAGAGAGCCAGGATATCAATCTCATGTTGCCAGCGCGCGAAGTCCCAGTACGGAGTGGTATACCCATCCGTATTCTCGTTGAGCGCGTAGCGAAATGGATAGGGTGCAGCGCGCGTTATTCGGGTTCTAACGGCGGGCAGGAGCAGGCCTGGAGAGCCAAGTTGACTGCTATTGGTCGAGATATTGAGATGGGCGATGTACTTCAGATACCAATTGACGCCAAAGAGCAGCGTGGGTATCGTCGCGGCTTCCACGTGGATGTCACCCGACGCACCGTGGATTCTGAAGCCGTCCGACTTGCCGTCATAATCCCCGGCTGCAAGGGAAAGGTGAATTTGCGACGCAAGGTGTGGCATAACCCGTTCAACCACAGCTCGGGCCGACGCAACAGAATGCGTTGCATATGTGTTCTGCTGTGCAGACGTAGCAGCTTCGCAGACAATTGCGCCGGCAAGGATTACCAGTAAGCGCCATAAAATCATGCACAACACTGTAACCAGTAATATGCAAAGGCGCTAGCGCTGCCCGCTTCCGATAGTGCGCCGAGGAGAGTTGCGAGGGCGAACAGAAATCTGGCCAAGACCCTCCCCTTTGCGAGAGTGTTCAATAAGTCGCCTGCAACCTTGTCGGTGGTAACTTGCCGGCTAGTGCTTTGTATGGTTGGCCATTTTGTCTATTTCCGAACCCGCCAGAAGAAATGCGCCGGCGCCATAGACCCAGCTTGAGCCCGGTTGCAGCGCCCCCGGCGCCGCTCCGATCGGTTGGATGAGCCCGAGCCTTCCG
>Ga0070658_10004867_pt1 | contig 10935 bp, 8 predicted proteins | sample KBSC13metaG_FD_64664 | JGI IMG/M metagenome (GOLD analysis project Ga0070658, IMG submission 64664) | Corn rhizosphere microbial communities from Kellogg Biological Station, Michigan, USA - KBS C1-3 metaG | ecosystem: Host-associated > Plants > Roots > Rhizosphere > Soil ... | reverse complement strand
GCACGCTCGGCATGAAGGGCCAGGAAGGCCTCATCCGCGCATACGGCCTGCGCGAGATCGCGACCGGCGTGGGCATCATGAAGGCGAAGGATCCGACGCCGTGGATCTGGGGACGCGTGGCGGGAGACGCGCTCGACATCGCGACCCTCGCGAAATACGCGACCGATGGCCACGCCGAGCGGGGCAACGTCGCCATCGCGCTGGGCGCGGTCGTGGGCGCCACCGCGATGGACGTGATCACCGCACAGGCGTATCCCGCGCAGCAGGAGCAGGCGCAGGAAGCGGCACGCGATTACAGCGAGCGCAGCGGCTTTCCGATGGGCGTGGAAGCGGCCCGCGGCGCGGCGCGGGATTTCAAGCCGCCCAGGGATATGCGCACGCCGGACGCTATGCGCCCGCAGACCCTGCACTGACCGGCGGCAGGAGACGCCACGCGACCAGGTCGCGCAGCGACCAGGCGAAGGAGGAGGCGCCGAAAACCGTGAGGGCCCAGCTCGTCCATCCCGCGGGGGCAGGCTGGAGCGTCGTCGGCTGCGCGCCCCACGCGAGCAGGACCGGAATCAGCAGCGCCACGATGAAGCCGAAGTTGAGCGTGAGGAACACGTGCAGCACGCGCTCGTTCTGCGGCAGGACGCGAGTGCGGTTCTCGACGAACTCGTCCGTGGCCGTGACGGCGACCTCGAGCAGCAGCAGCGCGGCGATCGCAAGGGCCAGAGCCCCGTGCCACTCGAACCAACCGAGGCCTACGAAGAGCGCGCCATACGTGGCCTCGCGCACGCTGTGCAGCCCGATCTCGCGCCGCGCCGAGGCGCGATGCGGCAGCTTCTCGATCAGCTCGTGGTTGACGAGCGTGTCGAAGCCGCCGAGCAGCGCCTGAACCAGCAGCGCGTACGGCAGGATGTGTTCGATGCTCATGTGCTCTTCATCCTCCAGCGCAGCAAGCCGGCGGCGTAGGCCGCGTAATACGCGAGCAGCGTGGCGACGATGAGCAGCGTGAGCGGGCTGCGCATGACATCCTGCGAAGCGCCGCGCAGCGGCGTTCCGTACATGCGGCCCAGCTCCACGAGGCGCCAGACGATCCGTCCCGCGAGCACGAGCGTGAGCGCGATGCCGATGCGCGCATTGGGCGTATAGAACCAGCCCTCCTCCGTGTGCTCGAAGCGGGTGAGGCGCAATCCCCATATGGCGAGCCCGATGCCGATCGCCACGCCGCCCAGAAGCGCGAGCAGCGCCTCACGGCTCGCGAACGCGGCGCCCAGGCCCAGCACCGCGAGCAGCAGCGGCAGGGCAACGACCGAGACCCCATGACGCCACTTGCGCGAAGGCTGGCGTCCGATGAGCTTGCGGGTGCGCCGGTAGAGCCGCCAGCCGATGAGCAGCACGAAGGCGATCGCGAGCACGACGGATCCTGCGCCGCTCATGGATTCTCCACCGCCGCGGCGGGCTCACGATCCCGAGGCACGAGCTCGCGATATTCCTCGAGCGTCCCGCCGGCCAGGGGCTTGGCCATCACGCGCAGGTCGTGGCGCAGGGTGCCCTGCGGGTAATCCCACCGGCGCGCCACGTCCGCATAGCCCGCGCGTTCCCAGAATCGCGCCGCACGGCCGTTCGAGCCCACGACACCCAGGCGCAGCCATCTCGCCCCTTGCGAGCGCATCCACGCTTCGAGGTGCGCATACAGATCGCGGGGCACGCCGGTCCCGTGCAACGCATCGGCGACGATGAAAAAGCCCAGGTTCCATACGCCGCCGGAAAAGAGATCCGCGATCATCTCCGCCGCGCCGACGATCGTGCCTTCGCGATCTCTGAACGCGACCACAAGCTTGCGCGTGAAGGGCCACGACATCGGTGGGAGTCCATGCAGCTCCTCTCGCGCGCGCGACGGCGCCGGCGCCCCGCCTTCCACGAGCACGAAGTAGCCTGGATTGCGCTCGTAGAAGGCCTGCAGCTCGGGAAGCCCCTCCTCGCGCACCTGCCGCGCCTCGAAAGCGCCGCATGCGAAGGCCACCGGATCGCGCGACACCCGATACAGCCAATGCGGGCGCAGCACGTTGCCCTCGGCGATCGCGGGGTGCTCGAAGGAACCGGCGCGCGACATGCCCAGGCGTGCCATGACGGCCTGCGAAGGCTCGTTCAGCTTCGCCGTGAGCGACACGATCTCGCGCAGGCCGAGCGTGCCGAACCCGTGATCGAGCGCCGCGCGCGCACCCTCCGTCGCGTAGCCATGCCCCCAGTGCGCCTTGGCGAGCCGCCATCCCACCTCGACGCCGGTGAACGGCATGATCGCCTTCACCGGCACGAGGCCCACGATTCCAACGAATGCTCGCGCATCCCGCGTCTCTGCCGCCCAGAACCCCCAGCCGTTGGCATCGATGTGCGCACGCATGCGCTCCATCATCGCGTCCGACTCCTCGCGTGTGAGTGGCGCGGGGAAGTAGCGCATCACCTCCCGATCGGCGTTGAGGCGGGCGAGAGGCTCGCGATCGGCGTGCGTCCATTGCCGAAGCCGAAGCCGCGCGGTCTCGATCGTGGCCACGTCAGGCGGCGCGGCGCGGCATGTTCACTCCTGCGGCGTGCGGTCCTTCATCTCCTGCTCGATGAGCTGCAGGAGGACCTCGAAATCCGCGGGCTTGGTGAAGTGATGGTCGAACCCCGCCTCCCGGGCCTTGCGCTTGTCCTCCTCCTGGCCCCATCCGGTGATGGCCACGAGCAGGACGTCCTCGCCGCGCGTGCTGCGGATATGCCGCGCGATGTCGTACCCCGAGAGCTTCGGCAAGCCGATGTCGAGCAGGGCCACCGCGGGCGCGAACTCGTCGGCCGCCTCGATTGCTTCGGGGCCGTCGTACGCCACGCGCACCTGGTAGTGCATCACGTTCAGCAGCGTGGCGAGGCTGTCCGCGGCATCCTCGTTGTCGTCGACCACGAGGACGCGGCGGTCGGTTGCGGAGACTGCGGCTTCCATCGCGCGCACTTTACTCCCGGAGCCGGGTTGGTGCGAGGAGATCATCGGATCTCCGCGAGGAGGCTGTCGATCGATTGCGCGGATTGGCTCACGTATGCGCCTGTGAAGAGATTGGCGTGGTTCAGCAAGTGGTAGAGGTTGTAGAAATTTCGACGTACAGGGTACCCCACATCGAGCGGCGAGTGCGCGCGATAGGCCGACAGGAATTGGGATGGAAATCCTCCGAATAGTTCCGTCATCGCGACATCGGCTTCGCGGTCGCCCACATACACCGCAGGGTCGAACAATACCGGTTCGTCATCGGCCATCGCCGCGGCGTTCCCGCCCCAGAGGTCTCCATGCAGGAGCGAGGGCCGCGGGGCGTACGCGCTGAAGAATGCCTCGCAATCGGCGAGCAGCCGCTCCCCGCGATCGATCAGGCGCGAGGGCAGGCGGTTGCGTGCGGCAAGCCGCAGCTGCGCGTGCAGGCGCTTTTCGCGCCAGAACGCGAGCCAATCGTCGCTCCAGCCATTCGCTTGTGGCGCGGCGCCGATGAAGTTGTCGCGCGACCACCCGAAGCGCGCCTGCGGCAGCGCGTGCAATCGCGCGAGCGCCTCGCCCAGGCGCGTCGCCGCGCGCTCGCCGAGCGCCACCAGCTCCAGCCATTCGAGCACGAGCCACGCATCGTCGCCATCGTCGCCGCGCGCCACGACGCGCGGCACGCGCACCGCGCCCGCGGTGCGCAGCGCCTCGAGGCCGTCGGCCTCCGCCTCGAACATCGGCGCCTTGTCGGCCGTATTGGCTTTGGCGAAGTAAAGCTTGCGGCCCTCGGAGGTCTCGCCCTGGAGCCTAAGCGCGGTGTGGATGCAGCCGCCCGCAACCGGCTCGACCGAGAGGAGGTCGAAATCGGCGCGCGTGGTGTCGACGATGTCCTGCGCGATCGCGTGCGCGACCGCCGGGGCCTTCACGCGCCGCGCATCCGCTCGAGGCCCTGCGCGAGGTCGTCGCACAGATCCGCCGGATCCTCGAGCCCGATGTGAAGGCGGATGAGCGGGCCCCCTTTCCACGGCCTCGCCGTGCGCATGCCGCCGACATGGGCCGGCACCACGAGGCTTTCGTAGCCGCCCCAGCTGTAGCCGAGCGCGAAGCACTCGAGATGGTCCACGAACGCGGCCACCTGCGCGCGGCTGGCGGCCTTGAGCTCCACGCCGAAGAGGCCGCTCGACCCGAGGAAGTCGCGCTTCCACAACGCATGACCGGGATCGTCTTCGAGCGCGGGATGAAGCACGCGTGCGACGGCCGAATGCGAGCGCAGCCAGCGTGCCACGTGCAAGGCGCTTGCCTCGTGTTGCCGCAGGCGCGTCTCGAGGGTGCGAATGCCCCGTATCGCGAGGAAGAGATCGTCGGGGCTCGCCGTCTGCCCCAGGTCCCGCGAGGCATCCCGCAAGCGCGGCCAATGGGCTTCGTTCGCCACCACGGCGCCCAGCAGCACATCGGAATGACCGCCGGGATATTTCGTCGCCGCCTGCACAACGAGGTCGGCGCCGTGCTCGAAGGAGCGGAACAGCACGCCCGTGGCCCACGTGTTGTCGTGGATTACCGCCGCGCCGCGTGCATGCGCGATGCTCGCGATCGCCGGAAAATCCTGCACCTCGAATGTGAGCGATCCCGGGTTCTCGAGGAACACGACGCTCGTGTTGGGCCGCATGAGCGCCTCGATCCCGGCACCGATCGTGGGATCGAAGTATTCAGACTCCACGCCGTAGCGCGAAAGCAGGCGGTTGCACAGGCGCCGCGTGGGTCCGTAGCAACTGTCCGTGACCAGCACGTGGTCCCCGGCCTTCACGCAGGCGAAGAGCGCCGCGGCGATCGCGGCGAGGCCGGTCGGATAGGAGGCCGCGCGATGGCCGCCCTCGATCTCGACCATCAGCTCCTCGAATGCCGCACGCAGCGGCATGTTCACGATGCCGTAAGTGGGCACCACCTCGTCCGCGTCGAAGCGCCTCTGCACGGCCTCCATCTCCGACATCGACGCGAACGTGACGGTGGAGGCGCGCGTGACCGGCAGGTTCACCGTACCCGGCTGCGCCGCGGCACGCCGGCCGCGCTGCGCGAGGCGCGTGCGCAGCTTCATTCCGCGATGGGACGCACGACGGCCTTGACCTCCACCGTGCTTCGCTTGCCTTTCGCGTCCACGATCGTGAGGACGAGCGGCAGGTTGTCTCCGGGATGCAGGGGACGCGGCATGTCAATCAGCATCACGTGATCGGCTCCGGGCTTGAGCTCCACGGACTTTCCAGCCGGCAGCGCGAGGGCTTCGAGCGCGTCCATGTGCGCGACGCCGGACATGATCATCGAGGTGTGGAGCTGCGCGCGCCGGGCGGCAGGCGAGGCGACCGACACGACCTTCGCATCTTCCGTGCTCTTCAGCGTGAGGTAGGCCGCGGTGCTTTTCTGCCCGGGCACCATGCCGCGCGCCCACGCGTTCGTGACGGTGACCTCGGCGTGCGCCGAGAGCGCGAAGGCGAGCGATGCGAGAAGGAGATTACGCATGCGCAAGCGAGGCTTCCTTCGTGCGGACAGTTCCGATCGCCGACTCCATCTCGCGGCGCAGCTGCACCGCCTGGGCGTTGGCGTCGAACTCGACATCGTCCCAGGAGACCACCTGGCCTTCGGTGATGTCGCGCTTGAGCTTCACCTTGTGCGCGAGCCCGATCGGCAGCGCACGCTTCGCCGCGGAGTCCGCGGCGACCATGAGCTTGCCCCAGACCGTGTACCCGCCCTCGCCGTCGAGCATCTCGCCCGCCCGCAGCGTGCGCTTGGCGGTGGCGACGCAATCGCCGCGCCAGCCGGTGGCCGCTCCCGTCGCCTCGCGGCGCACCGCCACGCTCGCGACACTGATGCCGAGCTCCAGGCCGATGAGGTGGCTGGGCTTGTACATCGAGGCGTATTCACCGCTCGCGTCCGTCACGATGCCGTACTCGCTGAAGCATCGGCGCACGTATTCGTGCTCGGCGGCGAAGGTCACGTACACGCCCCAGCGCAGGTCGCGGAACACGGGACGCCCGTCGCGCTCGAGGCTGGAGATCACCTCGACCTGCCCGGCGTGGTGCAGCAACCCGCCCGCCGAGCGCGGACGCAACACCCGCGCGATGTCGTCGACGCCGCAGGGTGGAAATTCGAGTCCCTCCGGCGCGGGGGTGAGCCCGGTCGCGTTCGCGACCGCCGCCATCTCGATGCCGCTCTTGGTGCCGTCCAGGAACGAGTTGAACATCTGCGCGTTGAAATCGCCCTGGGCCACCATCTCGTCGGTGAAGCCGTAATGGCCCCAAACGGTCTTCGGGGTCGAGGCGTGATAGGCCGGCAGGTATTTGGTGCCCTTTCCCCCCGCGACCACGGTGAATCCGGCGGCGCGCGCCCAGTCCACCAGCTCGCAGATGAGCGCCGGCTGGTCGCCGTACGCGAGCGAGTACACGATGCCCGCCTCCCGCGCGCGCTGCGCGAGCAACGGTCCCGCGAGCGCATCGGCCTCGACGTTCACCATGACTACGTGCTTGCCATGCCGGCAGCACAGCAGGACGTGCGCGATCCCCGCGGCGGGACTGCCCGTCGCATCGATGACCACCTCGGTCGCGGCGTGCGCGATCGCTCGCTCCGCGTCGTCCGTGACGAACGTGCGGCCGGACTTCACCGCGTCGTCGAACGACGTGGCCGCGTAGCGATCGGCCTCCCATCCGACGCGCGCAAGCGACGCTCGCGCCCGCTCGGGCGCCAGATCCGCGATGGCGAGCACGTGGATGCCCGGCGTGCGGCGCGCCTGCGAGAGATACATGGAGCCGAATTTTCCCGCGCCGATGAGCACGACACGGACGGGACGGCCGGCGGCGGCGCGTTCCTGGAGCAGGCGATGCAGGTTCATTGCGGCGCGGGTGCGATCGCAGCGGTTACCGCTGCAACCGGCACGGGTCTTGTGAAGGGGAGCACAGCAGTTTACCGTCTCCCCGGGGAGAATATTCCGATGAGCCTGCCGACCCTCGCGCGTCCCGGCCTCGAAGCGCGCGTTGCCGCCCTTCGCCCCGGGCTCGATCTGCTGGGGTTGCCGGCCTGCGTGCTCGATACCAAGCTGCGCTACCGCTACGTGAATGCGGCCTACGCCGTGCATGCGGCGAACGAGCCGGCGCAGATCATCGGGCGAACGCCCGAGGAGATTTTCCAGCGCCCCGTCGACGACGAACGCCGCCAGCGGCTGATGACCGCGCTCGCCGGCGAGCCCGTCGTCTACAACCGCCGCAATCGCGAGGGACCCAATGCCGGGCGCTGGGTGAGCGCGCATTACTTCCCGTTGCGCGACGAGGGCGGAGAAGTCGTGGGCGTGCTCGTTGTGCTGGTCGACATCCAGCCGCTCAAGCAGGCCGAGGAGACGCTCGCCGAGCGCGAGCGCCAGCTCTCGCTGGTGATCGACAACATCGGGGTGCCGATGTCGTACATCGACCGCGAGCGGCGCGTGCGCTTCACCAACCGCCCCGGCCTGGACAACATGATCCAGCCCGACGTGCTCGGCAAGCGCATCGACGAAGTGTTCGACCCGGAGGCGCTCGCGATCGCGCGTCCCGAGCTCGACCTGGCTTTCGAGGGACGCAAGCGCGTCTACGAGCGGCTCGCCACGACCCCGCAGGGCGAGAGGCGCTGGGTTCGTGTGCACCTCGTGCCGGACATGGATCCCGCGGGAGAGGTGCGCGGCATCTATTCGCTCGTGATCGACGTGGATCCCGACCACCGCCTGCGTGAAGCGCTCCAGTCGCAGGAAGGCCGCACGCGGTTCTTCTCCGAGAACATTCCCAACCCGATCGCGGTGACGGGCCCGGACTTGCGGCTCGTGTTCGCGAACAAGGCCTTCGCCAGGCTCCACGGCCAGCCGCTGGAGTCGCTGATCGGCTGCGTGGTGGCGGACGTGCTCGGCGACGAGATCTTCACCCGCGTGCTCGAGCCGAGGCTCGAGAAGCTGCGCCGCGGCGAAGCCTGCCACTACGAGCGCCTGATCGGCTACGCGGGCGCGCCGCCGCGCTGGCACATGGTGCGCCTCACGCCGATCACGGATGAGGCCGGTGCCTTCAACGGCTATTACTTCGTGGGCACCGACATCCACGACATGCGCATGGCGCAGGAGCGCTTGCGCGAGCAGGAGGCGAGGCTGCGCCTCTTCAGCGAGAACATCCCCGACGCGGTCTGCTACCTCGACCGCGACCGCCGCATCCTCTTCGCCAACCGCCACTTCGCCGAGCAGCGCGGGCTCAAGCCGGAGGACATCGTCGGCAAGACCAGCCGCGAGCTGCTGGGCGAGGACGTCGCCGGCTGGATCGCGCAACGCACGCAGAAGGTGCTCGACAGCGGCGAGGTAGCCACCTACGAGCGCGTCCTCACGCTCGCCAACGGACAGCGCCGCTGGATCCACGTGAAGGCCGTGCCCGGCTTCGACGAGGCCGGGAGCATCTCGGGCATGTACGTCGTGGCCCACGACATCACCGAGGTGAAGGAGGCGCAGGCGGCGCTCGCCGCACGCGAGGAGGAGCTGCGCTTCTTCGCGGACAACATTCCCGAGGCCATCGCCTACGTGGACCTCGAGCGCGGCTGCACCTTCGTGAACAACCTCTTCCTCGCCACGCGAGGCTTCACTCGCGAGCAGACGATCGGCCGCTTCCCGGAGGACGTCTATCCGGCCGCGGTGCTCGAGCTGCTGCGCCCGCACATCGCGCGCGTGACGCTCGGCTTCGAGAGCAGCTTCGAGCGCCTCATGCGGCTGCCCGACGGCGAGCATCGCTGGGTGCGCGTGCGCCTCTCCCCACGGCGCGACGCGCAGGGCGTCGTGCGCGGCTATTACACGGTCTCGACCGACATCCACGACATCAAGAGCGCGCAGGCCGCCATCGAGGACAAGGAACGGCAGCTGCGCAGCGTGATCGACTCGGTGCCCACGCCGATGTGCTTCGTGGACGAGGAGGCGTGCTATCGCTACGTGAACGACGCGTTCCTCGACTACATCGGCAGCCGCCCCGAGCAGGTCATCGGGCGCACCGTGCGCGAGGTGCTGGGCGACGATCGCTGGGTGCTCATGGAGCCGGTGATCGAGCGCGTGCGCCGCGGCGAGACGCTCGCCGTGGAGCGGCTGGTGCGCTTCGCCGACGGGCGCAGCCGCTGGATGATCGTGCGCATGACGCCGCGCTTCATCGATGGCGCCTATCGCGGCTACTACGCGACCACGAGCGACATCCACGAGCAGAAGCTGGTGGAGCAGGAGCTGCGCCGCACGAACACGCTGCTCTCGGCGCACTTCGACAACACGCCGCTCGCGGTGATCGAGTGGGACACGGAGCTGCGCATCGTGCGCTGGTCCGGCCAGGCGGAGCGGATCTTCGGCTGGAACGCGGCCGACACCATGGGACGCGCGTTGCAGGACTGGCGGCACATCTACGAGGAGGACCGCGACGGCGCGATCGCGATGATCCGCTCGCTCTTCGACGGGCGCGAGCGCCACGCCACGCTCCTGCATCGCAACTACCGCAAGGACGGCTCGGTCATCTGGGTGGAGTGGCACAACTCCGCGCTGCGCGACGAGAGCGGGCGCGTGATCTCGATCCTGTCGCTCGCGCAGGATGTCTCCTCGCGCATCCAGGCCGAGGAGCGCCTGCAGTTCATGGCCACGCACGACGGGCTCACCGGGCTCCCGAACAGCGTGCTTCTGAACGACCGGCTCGAGTCCGCGCTGCTGCGCTCGCGCCGCTCGAAGATGCGCGTCGGCGTGATGTTCCTCGACCTCGACCGCTTCAAGGACGTGAACGACACGCTCGGGCACCGCGTGGGCGACCAGCTGCTGAAGGAGCTGGCGCGGCGCATCCGCGGGGTGCTGCGGCAGAGCGACTTGCTCGCGCGCATCTCGGGCGACGAGTTCATCGTGCTGCTCGAGGACGTGCACGAGCCTTCCGCGCCCGAGCACGTCGCGCGCAAGATGCTCGACGAGGTGCGCCGCCCCTTCCAGGTCGAAGGCCACGAGATCCACGTGAGCGGATCGATCGGCCTCGCGGTGCATCCCGAGGACGGAGACGACGCCGAGACGCTGCTGAAGAACGCGGACGCCGCGATGTACCACGCGAAGGAGCTGGGCCGCAACGGCTTCCGCCCGTTCTCCGCGGAGCTGGGCGAGCGCCGCGCGCATCGCCTGCAGATCGAGCGCGACCTGCGGCGCGCGCTCAAGCAGGACGAGCTCGAGCTGCATTTCCAGCCGATCCTGGACCTCGTGAGCGGCAAGGTGCGGCGCGCCGAGGCGCTGCTGCGCTGGCACGATCCGGACCGTGGGCTGGTGCTCCCGCAGGGCTTCATCCCGCTCGCGGAAGAATCGGGCCTGGGCCAGGAGATCGGCCGCTGGGTGCTCGCCGCCGCATGCAGGCAGGCGCGCGCATGGCGCGATGCGGGGCTGGGCGACATCGTGCTCGGCGTGAACCTTTCCGCCGGGCAGCTGCGCGACACCTCGATGGTCGGGGACTTGCGCCGCATCCTCGAGGACACCGGTTGCGAGCCCGGGTGGCTGCAGTTCGAGATCACCGAGACGAGCATGGTGCGCGACGTCGAGGGTGCCAGCGTGGTCCTCGCCAAGCTGCGCAGCCTCGGCGTGCGCATCGCGATCGACGATTTCGGCACCGGATATTCCAGCCTCTCGCACCTGCGCCACCTGCCGGTGGACGTGCTCAAGATCGACAAGAGCTTCGTGGCGGACGTGGATGCGCCGGGCGCATCTTCACTGGCGCCGCGCGATCGCGCCGGCGGGGAGGCGATCGTCTCCGCGGTGATCGGCCTTGCGCGCGGCCTCGGCATCGATGTCGTCGCCGAGGGCGTGGAGCGCGAATCGCAGCTCGAATTCCTGAAGCGCGAGGGTTGCGGCGCCGCGCAGGGCTACCTGATCTGCCAGCCGCTGCCGAACGACGAGTTCGTCGCCTGGCTCA
>Ga0070658_10004864_pt1 | contig 10938 bp, 7 predicted proteins | sample KBSC13metaG_FD_64664 | JGI IMG/M metagenome (GOLD analysis project Ga0070658, IMG submission 64664) | Corn rhizosphere microbial communities from Kellogg Biological Station, Michigan, USA - KBS C1-3 metaG | ecosystem: Host-associated > Plants > Roots > Rhizosphere > Soil ... | reverse complement strand
TGCCTGGCTGGTGCGGTGTGGCATGGCTGGGGCTGGGAACAGGCTTGGGCTATGCGTGGTGCAATGTTCCGTTCGTCTTTGCCTCCACGCCCGCGCATCAGGCGTGGATTTCTGCAGGGCTGGCGGTGTTTGGAGCGATCTGCCTGCCGCCCCGGGGAACGGTGGCAGCAGAGGAAACGCCGCGACCTTTTCCCTTCTGGGGCGTGCTGATCCTTTTCACCGCACTGGTATGGCTGGATTCCGCCGCGTTTTTCGTCATCCAGCATGTGGAGGAGCTGAAGAAAGGCACGTGGGGGGACTCGCTGCTCTGGCGGAATAGCGCCATCCATCTGCTGGCGGCAGTGCTGGCTGGGCTGTGGTTGAAAAAGGGACCGCTGCGTCTCCTGCCGGGACTGGCGTGGGTGATGCTGGCCATTGCCGTGCTGGCGGTGGGGCAGGTGGATGCCCGGCCCATCGCAGGCTGGCTCTATCCCGCGGCGGTTTCCCTTTACTCCACAGCTCTGGTGGCGTGGCCGGGATTTTTCAGCGGCGTGCATGACCCGCGCCGCATCACGTGGCGGGCGGCGTGGTTGTATGCCATCGCCGGATGGTTCGGCTCCGCGAATGGCATCGGCATGGCGCAATCGCTGCAACGCGTGCCGGTGGAATTCATCCTCGTTTCAGGTGTGGCGGTCATTCAGGTGATGCTGCTTTCCGATCTGAAACGCTGGCGCATCCTGCTGGCGGTGGCGGCTGTGATGATGGTGTATTTTCTAACACCCAGAAAGGAACTCCCACCCGGCGAAACCGCCATCGAGCGCGGCAGACAAGTCTATCTCTCCGAGGGCTGCATTCACTGCCACTCGCAATACGTGCGCCCCGGCTCTGTGGATGAGGAACGCTGGGGGCCTGTGCACGAGGTGCGGGACACGCTTTCCGCGCACCCGGTGCTGATCGGCAACCGTCGCCAAGGGCCGGATCTTTCCAATATCGGCGCCCGCCGCTCCACTGCGTGGCTGAAGCTCCATTTCATCGATCCGCGTGCCTTTTCGCCGGCCAGCACCATGCCGTCCTACGAATCCCTGTTCGACACCGGAAGGGGCGAGGACCTCATCGCCTACCTGAAACATCTGGGGGAAGAGCAAACATTGGGCCTGCAGGAAAAAATCGCCGCTTGGCAGCCTTCCACGGAAGCGGCTTCTGCGGATGGAAAAGCGCTCTTCGCCAGCCAATGTGCTGCCTGCCACGGGCCGGAAGGCTATGGCAATGGCCCGCAGGCGTGGAGCCTGGCCAAATCTCCCGCCAATCTCAAAAATGGCCCATTCCTCTGGACCCCGGAATTCGCCGATCACCGCCTGAAAGTCGCCCGCATCGTCAAATTCGGTATCCCCGGCACCGACATGCCGGGTCATGAAACCTTGAAAGACGACCAAATCCTTGCTCTGACCGACTACATTCTCTCCCTCCGGAAGACTGATTGAGATTTCCTTAATTTTACGCTTCCCCCCGGCCCGGGAATGGAAATACTCCGCCCGACTCCGCGTAACGCAAGTCGCCGGCTTAGCTCAGTTGGTAGAGCAACTGATTTGTAATCAGTAGGTCAACGGTTCGAGTCCGTTAGCCGGCTCCATAATAATCAATAAGTTATGGAGATTTGAGTGATTGGGAAGTGAAACTGTTGCCTTAACGGTGCCCTTACGAAAAAGCCCCGCCCATGTGAGGAAGAGGGCTCTCGTATGCCGGTGGTATATCAGCGACGAGCCTTCTGTTTTCTAAAAATCCCTCTGCTCCCGGCAGGTTTCGGCAGAGAAGAAAAGAAATGTCACAATGCTCATTCGGCTTGGAAAGCAATTATGTGGACTGGCTGACAAGTAATATGTGAAGGCGGAAGCTGAGGTTACTCAACGGTGTTACCGTTGGCTTTGGCCCCCGAAGGATGAAGATTTATTTAAAAAGAAAATCGTATTATTATCACCCCTCAGTGAGCAAATCACTACAGATAAGGCTCAAATGCTGCTGGAGGCTTTTCGCTGCTTGGCCAAGAATTTGAGAACCGGGGTAGTATTCTGAAAGCATGGATACCATAAGACTTAAACTAGGATTTAAATTCACGTTCTTATCTAAAACGGCCATAGCAGAGGCAGTAAGTAATTCGACCATAATGTCACATTCTTCCCACATACACACAGAAAATCGTGCTGATGCCTTTTTCTCAAGAAATTGGCTTTGGAAATCCTCCCTCAGGTAGTCATCAGGGCAAAAGGACCCGCGGTTTCTTCCCAAAAATGAAACTTTTTCGAATTGTGCAGTAATATCTGGATGAGTTCCAAAAGACACTGACAGCACACTGCGGGGATAAGAGGAACTAGGTGGTAAATCAAAATAGTAAAGCAATCTCCCGGTGTTGTTTGGATCGTTGGCCTTAAATAATTTTATTTTATCAGACATTTTATTTATCTATCAATAAGTTATATTAACTGCAAGTTGGGGCCAGCCTAGGAATTTGAGCAGTCTCTTCTCTCAGCCATAATGGGATAGGTGAAGAACGGAGACACAAACAAAGTGAAGTCTATGGAGCCTGTGCGGGTTGAGCCGGAAACACTGAATGCTGAGGACGAGATATTTCTATAGGAGAAGGCGTTGGCTTTGCAGCGAGTTGTGGATGTAGTAAACAGGTCCAGAGACAGCTAGCCAGAATGACGATTCCTACTAAAGCTGTGATGGTCTTAATCAGCCAGAATCCTACTGCTACGTCGTTAAACCAACCTGGTGGATTTATCTTTGCCTTCAACGAAAAGCCATTCTTGCTTTTATGGTTATTATACAATCCCCATGCAACCGCCTGGAAAAAGTATTGGCTTAAATCCAGAGTCAACGCTGTGACAAAGAATAGGAATGCCCAGCCAACTGAAAGAGAATATTCAACGGGTGATTTATCTCCTACGCGAATTGCCCATCCTACAGCGATGCCCCCTAAACAGATTGAGCGTACTAGTGTACTGACTGTTCCTGAACTAGAGTAGTATTGCTCACGAACATCTGCTAATGTGAGGCTCATTTATTAGGATTTTTCGGTCCAGTATTATTGATTTTAGCCGACCTGGTATCCGAAAAATGTTGCGATTCATTCAGGCTCTTTTTGATAGCTGGTGCTGCCTTTGATGCTGCCTTAGCTGGCGGCTTGATAATTGGTTTGGATGATGGCTGTGATTTTTTTGAATTATCTTTACTCATAACTTGAGAGACTCTCTACCAGAACGAATCTCTTTGATCAAGAGTAAGAGGGGGCACTCCTCATATTTGTTCCTCAGAAAGAAATCCACACTTCTGGAAAAGTGAAGAGCGGAGACACCAAGAAAGAAAAAGGCGTCGAATACTCAAAGCATGTGGTAAAGCTCTGCCGGTTGGGTGCTACCAATAAGGAAATTGCTGATTTCTTCGGGATTTCTGTGGCTATCCTGAATACTTGGAAGAGGATTTCCGAGTTTCTGGAGTCCCTAGAAGAAGGCGAGGATGCTGCAGATACTCAGATAACAGACCGTTTCTTCAAGCGGGCTACAAGGACATGAAGTTTGTGCCACTGGCCTGGCAGTCAGATCACTGCCACCATGTGTTCGGTAACAAAAACTGCTTGGACTTGTGGGGCAGGTGAAGAATGGGACGTGCTTGATGCTGTGGAAGTGTTGGGTCAGAAGTTCGACCTGCCGGAGGGCGGTGACGTTTGGGTTTTGATAATACTTCAGGTCTAGGCTTTGGCACTCACTCCGTTCTTCAGAATTTCCCTGCGGGTGCGGAGGCCCTTGAAAATCGCCTGCACACCGAGGATGGGGAACAGGAGCACCAGCAATCCACCTTTGCCAAATGGGTCCATGCGGGCTCCCTTGGGAAGTGCCACCGATGGATCTGAAGACAGATAGGTGACCTCAAGCTTTTCGTTTTCCCGCCAGGAGGAACCACTTCGGTAAGCGGTGCCGTGCCTGGTTCTGCCATCTTCCGTCTGATAGGAAAAGGTGCATTCATAGACCGAGCTACCGTTGTCCTTGGAGTTGGTTTTCTCTGCTGTGACGACTTTTCCCGGCACGCTTTTGACGGGGCCCCTTTCGAGCTTCCATTCACTGATGACATGCAGCGGGGCAAAGACGGATGCCAGGAACAGCCCAAAAAGCGTCACTAAAGAACCAACAATCAAGGTATACTTAACTAAGAGAGGAGGTGCCGCCTTTGGATCCGATGCTGAAATCCCGCGTGGAGACGGGCTTTGAGGAAGGCCATCCAACTCGTCCAGTTGTTCCTGCCGGGGAAGGGAGATCGTGCCACCATTACGATTTTTTCTGCGCAAAACTAGAATCGAGATGATCCCTGCAACTCCAATCAAGGGGAACATCAGCACGATCAAGGTGTCCTTACCGAAGGGGTCCATTCGTGCGCCTGTGGGACAGGCAATCGAGGCATCGCTCAAAAGATAGGTGACCTCTACCGGTGCATTTTGGGCCCATTTCGAGCCCGTGGTGTAGGCGGTTCCCCGGTGCGCTACGCCATTCCGGCTTTCATAGGAGAACGTGTATTCATAGACGTTTTCTTTATTAATGGACGAGTTGGTCTTTTCTTCCGTGAGGATGCGGCCGTTGGCTTTTTCAGCAGGTCCTTTAGCCAGCCTCCACTCCTCGATCAAATGGGTGGGCGCAGAGGTCCAAGTCGCGACTAAGCCCATACAAAGAAAAGAGATGAAAATTGTTAGGAGTTTTCCGGTGGGATTTACTGTTTTCAAGAGGTCGGCACGTGTGGATTTTTTTGGAAGACGACAGCAAAGAATAGGCGAACCGTCTGGAATGCTTGCAATCTGCAAAGCAATACCGTGTGGCGTCTAGCAGTAAATGCCGGAAGCCTCTGGAAGTATAAATCCTTGGAAGTTTATTCCCAGCTGTTCACAGGTTATTCACAAAGGGAATGGAGCCATGGATCTTTATTTTACGTGGCGGCGGATTTCCCGCCACGCCGTGCTGGGTTCCATGAAGGCATGGCGGTGGGAAACCGACGCCACGAGGCTTATGGCTGCATGGCTGCCAGGAGGCTTTCGAGATCGACGCTGACGATGGCGGTGGCCTTGTCGCTCATGGCGTAGGGGAGGATGATGCGGTCTCCGTGGAGCAGGGAGCCGCAACTGTAAACGACGTTTGGGACGTAGCCTTCGCGCTCGATGCCTTCCGGGGAGAGGAGGGGCTTTTTCAGTCGTCCGATGATTTTGGTGGGATCATCGAGATCAAGAAGTACGGCACCGATGCAGTACTTCCGCATGGGGCCGACGCCATGGGTGAGGACGAGCCAGCCAGCCTCTGTCTCGATGGGGGAGCCGCAGTTGCCTACCTTCACGCATTCCCAGCTTTCCTGAGGGCGCATGAGGATCTGGGGATCGTTCCAGTAGTGTGGATTTTCGGAAAACATGATGAAGAGATTCTCATCATCCTGGCGGGAGAGCATGGCGTAGCGGCCATTCACCTTGCGGGGGAAGAGGGCCATGCCTTTGTTCTGTACGGCGGCACCATTGAGGGTGATCACGCGGAAGTGGAGGAAGTCCTGCGTTTCTATCAGTTGCGGAAGGATGGATCTGCCATTGTAGGCGGTGTAGGTGGCGTAATACATCACTGCGCCATCATCCTCTACAAATCTAACGAAGCGAGCATCCTCGATGCCATTGCTCTCATTGGTGGAGACGGGGAAAATAATGCGCTCACTCACGGCCAGCTTTGGTGAAAAGCGCAGCTCGTAGTTGGAGTCTGCCAGCCACTGGATGCACTCCAGGGTGCGTGTCAGTTCGTGGGTGGCGGGTTGGTTTTCATGGCGGACGGTACCTACGCTTTTATTGAGGTCACTGCGGTTGAAATGATCCGCCAGTGGTGACATCAGCGCGGTGACGTAGTGGTTTACGAAACCCATTTCCTGGAATTTGTGGAGGAAGCTTTTTTTCCGGTAGTTGGGATTGGTGAGGATTTCCGGCACGGTGACGTAGGGCGAGATGGGATCCAGAATGACGGTGCCATCCACGCCGATCATTCCCTGGCGGAACTCGATGGAGGAAATGTGGCCTTCTCCGGTGGCCCGCAGGCTCATGATGAAACGGAGCGCGCCCTCCTGCACATCGCTCTGATCAGGATGTGGGATGATGGATGGATTGAACAGGGCGGCGGATTCCAGCGAATATTCACCGGAAAAGATCGAACCTATCAGCAGCTCCCGGGACCGGGTGAGCGGCTTTTCGGAAACGACGTGTGGTTCCACACGGAGGTAGTGCTGGAGCAGCTGCGCCTCGATATCGAAGTGGCGTTTGCTGAAATTTTCGTGAACCTCGCGCAGTGCCTTTTCCACTTCCTCTTCGGTGAGGGCGAGCGTGCGGGCAATGATGGCGTGCAGCCGCTCGTGGCTGGCGGGAATGAAGGGTCTGATGATCACCCGCGCACTTTCCGGCAGCAGCATGATTTCATGCCGTTTGAGATGGATGGATGTCATAAGGTGATCTGATGGGGGTGAGCGATGAGGTGCTCTGCGTAATTCATTTCCGCGAGTGACAGATGGAAGGCGAGCGAGGATTCCGCCCCTTGGTTTTCATTCACGCGATCGATGTGCAGGCCATCGCTGCAGCCGCCGGACTTGGAATCATAGAGTGGCAGCCCCAGATCATTACGACCGAGGAACCATTCGAAGGCGCGCTTGGCTTCATTGAGCCATGCGGTGTCCTGCGTGACGCGGAGGGCTTCCAGGCAGGCGGAGACCATGGCTTGCGCCTCGACGGGTTGCTGGTCGAAATCCGCCCTGGCACCATCCTTGATGTAGAATCCATTACTACCCACAGGACGGAAATGTCCGGCCTGGGTTTTCTGGAGCGAGGTGAGCCAGCGCAGCGATTTGAGGCCGATTTCCAGCACGGCCTCGTCCGCCATCCATTTCCCACTGAGAATCATGGCCTGGCAGATGCGTGCATTGTCATACGTCACGGAATCCTCGAACCACTGCCAATCATCGGTGGCACTGTAGCCCCAGCGCTCGACGAGTCTGGCCGTTAGAATGGCACGCATTTCGTGCAGTTCCGCCTTTTCCGGGAACTCGCGCAGGTATTCGTGAATGCCGATGAGGGTGAAGGCCCACGAGCGGGGCGAGGTGAAGGTGGCGACGATGGGCAGTGCCTTATCGAACAACTGCACGCAGAGATTCCGGTGGCCATCATTACGGGTGCGGCCGGTGCCTACGCCGAGTGACCAGAGGGCGCGGGCGTGGCTGTCCTCGCTACCGGCGTCTTCCAGCCATTGTCTGCCATGGCTCATGAAATTACGGAAGCGCCCGCTATCGTAGTCCAGTGCGGCTGCTAGAAATGCAAGGTAGCTGCTGGTGAGCTGGTCCAGTTTCTCGGCCGTTTGGTCGCGGCCCAGTTCATTGAGCAGATTGCAGAGGATGAAGGCCCGTGCATTGTCATCCGTGCAGTAGCCTTCGTGGAAATTCGGGACGTTGAAAATGGCGTGCTGGAAGATGCCGGTGCCATCACTCATGCGGCGGATGTGGTCGAGGCGCAGCAATGGCAGATCATAGGGTCTGCTGGCCAGTGTCCATCCGGCGAAGGCGGTGCGCGGTGCGGAGCGGCGGTCTGCGCGGGCGTGCTGGAAGGTTTTCAAATAACGTTCCGCCACTGCAGGCCAGATGGTTTCCCTGCCTGCCGCATAGGCGGCCTGGCGGGTCCGCTCCATCCGGGCAGGGTCATCCAGGAAGGTGCATACGCCATCCGCCATGCCCTGTGGATCACGGAATGGGACGAGGATGCCGCGATCTTCCGCCAGCAGTTCCCGCGCATGCCAGTAGGGTGTGGAGACGACCGCCTTTCCTGCGCCGAAGACCTGGGCCAGTGTGCCGGAGGTGATCTGGGCTTCGTTCAGATAGGGTGTTAGATAAATGTCCGTTGCGCCGATGAATTCGGTGAGGTCTTCCGGTGAGACGAAGCGGTTGTGGAAAATCACATGCTCCTTCACGCCGCGTTCCTCGGCCAGACGTTCCAGGCCCAGGCGGTAGCTCTCGCCTTCACGGGCCACGAGGTGGGGGTGCGTGGCACCCAGAATCAGATAGACGACATTCGGGTGGCGGCGGACGATTTCCGGCAGGGCCTCGATCACGTGCTCAATTCCCTTTCCGGGACCGAGCAGGCCGAAGGTGAGCAGGACCATACGCCCTTCCACGCCGAACTGGGCCTTGAAGGTGGAGGAATCGGAAAAGGGAACATCCGGGATGCCGTGGGGAATGACATCGATCTTGTCGTCGGAAACGCCGTAGGTTTCACGGAGAATTTCCGCGCCTTTCCGCGCCATTACCACCAGCCGGTCGCTGCGGAGGGCCAGCTCTGCCATGACCTTGCGCTGTGCGGGATTCGGGTCCGTGAGCACGGTATGAAGAGTGGTCACTACGGGCATCCGCACTTCCTTGAGGAGGGACAGCAGATGGCTGCCTGCCGGGCCTCCGTAGATGCCGAATTCGTGCTGCACGCACAGAATTTCGGAATTGTTGAAATTGAGGAAATCTGCTGCCCGGCGATAGGAATCGAGATCCTTTTCCAGAATTTCGAACCGCACGCGCGGCGGGTAACGGTAGCCTTCCACCCGATCGTTCACCGCTCCGGCAATGCACTCTGCCGAAGGAATGGCGGTGCTGATCGCTTCACACAAATCGTGGGTGAAGGTGGCGATGCCACAGCGCCGGGGATCGTAACCGCCCAGAAAGGCGATCTTCGTGGGCGAGGAACCCGAGCTCAAACTAGCCCATCCAAATTCACCAAGGTAATCATGACCCACCGTAATCGATAAAGCCGGGACAGCAAGGGGTTGTTTCCACGGCTGTGGGTTCCGATGCTTCCGGGGAAATCGCTACGCGAAGCATGGCGGAATGAATTCCGCAGTCCCGGTTCATGGCATGAAGCCGTTAGGCCATCGGGTCGCGTCCAGCCGGACTGGTTGCGCGCGAACTGTAGATGATCAGTGGCTTGAGAGATTATTCCCCTTTGTTCACAGGTTATTCACAAAAGGAATGGAGCCAATGGCTTTTTGTCCAAGTGGCTGCGGTTTTCAACCGCCACGCCGTGCTGGATTCCGTGAATGGCATGGCGGTTGGAAGCCGCCTCGGTAGCATCTACGGCAGGTTGCTGGTTTGGTTTTTCTTTTCCTTGCGCGGTTTCAAGTAGGTGCGCTCGATGAACTCGATGATGGTGCCGGCGACGTCCTTTTTTGAGGATTGCTCGATGCCTTCAAGGCCGGGGGAGGAGTTCACTTCCATGACGACGGGGCCGTGATTGGAGCGCAGGAGATCGACTCCGGCGACGTGGAGGCCCATGGCCTTGGCAGCGCTGATGGCGACGGCGCGTTCTTCCGGGGAGATTTTCACTTTCTCGGAGGTGCCGCCCCGATGGAGATTGGAGCGGAATTCTCCCTTGGCCGCCTGCCGTTTCATGGAGGCGACGACTTTTCCGCCGACGACGATGCAGCGGATATCCGCGCCCTCGGCCTCCTTGATGAATTCCTGCACGAGGATGTTCGCATTGAGGCCCTTGAAGGCTTCCATGACGGATTCTGCGGCATTGGTGGTCTCTGCGAGGACGACACCGACGCCCTGGGTGCCTTCGAGGAGCTTGATGACCAGGGGCGCACCGCCGCACATGCGGATGAGTTCTCCAGAGGCATCCGTGTAGTGGGCGAAGCCGGTGACGGGCAGGCCTACGCCGCGCTTTGCGAGGATCTGGAGGGAGCGCAGCTTGTCCCGTGAGCGGGCGATGGCCACGGAATCATTGAGGGTGAAGACGTTCATCATCTCGAACTGCCGCACCACGGCATTTCCATAGAAGGTGTGCTTCGCGGCGATGCGGGGGATGACGGCGTCTGCGATGAGTTCCTCCCCATCCACGTAGATGCGTGGCTTGCGGGAGGTGATGTTCATGTAACAGCGCAGGTAATCGACCACGCGCACCTCATGCCCGCGGGCTGCCGCTGCGCGGACAAGGGCATCTGTGCTGTAAAGCTTGGGATTCCGGGAAAGGATCAGGATTTTCATGCGGTGTGTGGTCCCTGGAGCTATCGTCCACGGTTGCACCTGCGTCCAATCCTTCCTCAGGGTTTTGGTCAATCGCAATAGTGTAACGAGCGTGTGACAGGGGACCAGTGGTGGCCGTTTTCCGGTGATCTGGGCAGGAAATCGGCTGGGTGGGTTTGCGAAATCAGTAGCTGAAGGGGCTTATCCAGCGTCCCTTGGAATCGTAAAGATCGTGAGTGCGATATTTCAGGGACTTGTCGTAATAAACGACCAAGGTGCGGGTTTTTACAGAATCTCTAGCGATGAAAAAACGTGATCATGGGAATCGTTAAGACTTCTGAAGTGCCGAAATTGATGTCACTCAACATGGCCAGAGAACAGTCGTCGTGAGGTTTCTGAATTTTCCCAATCACGCGGAATGCATCGTAGCTATATTTGGGCATACGATCGTATGTGTGTTTGTTTTTACTGCCTGCGTAGTAAGTCTCGATGGGAGTGCCGATTTTTTTCCTCACTTGCGCCTGGGATTGGCCCGCACACAAGGTGGTACGGTATTTTCCGGAATATTTGTCCATCCATGATGAAACGCAACTGGTGTGGAGTGTGCAAAGGATGATTAGGAAAGTGGCGGAAACCAGACGCTGTGGGAGCAGGAGTGAAGTGATCATGAATGGCAGGCGGCAGCTGGATGCATGAAGGTGAATGATCGGCTGTGGTTGGTGGATTCCTGGCCTGCCTCCGCCGGACGCCTCGGAGTGTAAAGTACGGAGACATAGGTAACAAACGTACGAGGACATAGGTAACACTTTTTCACTCGTTCAGCAGACGATTCTGATACCCTTTGTCCTTCACCGCACGCGCCGGATCGATCACTCCCAGCTTCTTCCAGCAGTAGTAAACGTCGTA
>Ga0070658_10004860_pt1 | contig 10942 bp, 7 predicted proteins | sample KBSC13metaG_FD_64664 | JGI IMG/M metagenome (GOLD analysis project Ga0070658, IMG submission 64664) | Corn rhizosphere microbial communities from Kellogg Biological Station, Michigan, USA - KBS C1-3 metaG | ecosystem: Host-associated > Plants > Roots > Rhizosphere > Soil ... | reverse complement strand
CAGCCGCAGATCAGAGATCAGCGCCTTGGTGGAAAAGAAAACGGGATTCGAGGGCAGCCGCACCTTGATCCAGGCGGGCTTCTTCGCCTGGTGGAGTGCGGGATCGATTTTGCTGCAGGACATGGATCGCTGATCGTAGCGCTCCAGACCGCGAAAGCAACTCCGCCCATGCGGAATGCCCCGCCGGCCCCGCACGAAGGGCGCTACCGGTTTGCCGTCCCAGGGTTTGAACAGGAGGGAACAGAGGTAACGGAGGGAAGAGGCGGATTTCCGTTTTTAGGTTCAGCGCTGCTTCGCCGGTTTGGGATCGTCCACTTCGCGATAGACGTACGTCGTCTGCCAATCGTGTGTGATGGTCTCCAGCTTCAGCTTCTTGCCCGGGGCGGCGTGCGGTGGAGCAGGCGCGCTGCATGCCGCCACAGCGGAGACGAGCAGAAGCGCGGGCAGATGACTGAAAGCGCGAAGGTTCATGGATGCTGCACCGTATCACAATTGATCACCGATCGCCCTGCGTCTCTCATCATCGGCGAACCAGGCGGGGCTGGACATGGAGCCTTTGTTCCGCCAAGGACTTGCGCATGAACCCCACAGCCACTCCGGGACCCGAATTACTTGTCAGAGATCGCTGGTACGCCCTCATCGTCGCCGGGCCGAGTGGGTCGGGGAAAAGCGTCGTCGCGGAGAACATCGCGCGGGAGATGAGCCTGCCGCTCATCGATGCCGATGATTATCACAGCAGCGCGGCGGTGGAGCGGATGAAAGCCGGCACGGCGCTGACCGATGAGTATCGAGAGAATTGGGCGGAACGCATCATCGGCGGCATGATCGCGTGGCGGCGGCGCGGGGAGAGCGTCGTCATCGCGTGCTCTTGTTTGCGGCGCCGGACGCGGGACCGCTTTCGGACTTACGTGAACGAGGCGCGCATCGTCGGCGGCCAGGTGGCCATCGCCTGGCTGGATGTCGCGCCGGAGGTCTTGATGACCCGGTTGCAGCGGCGGGAGGAGGAGCACACGCATTTCTTCCCGGCGTCCCTGCTGAGTTCCCAGCTCCACACGGCGGAACCTCCGGACCCGCAGACCGAACCCGGCGTGATCCGCGTCCCGGTCGCCACGGAGACGCCCGACGTCGTCGCGCGCAAGGTCTGGGAATCAGTCCCCGCGCTGCATCCCTTCGGCGCCCGGGCTTAGTGCAGCACCACGGTGGGGCCGCTGGGCTGGAGCGGCAGTTCGTAACATGCCATCTCCTCGCTGTTCCGCACGAGCAGGTAGCGCCCGGCGAGCGTGGGATGATTCCAGGTCTTCGCGTTCAGCACGGGGATATGGCCGAGTTCCTTGAGCGCGACCGCGCCGGGCTCGCTCTGGATGAGGATGAGGTCGTCCACGAGCAGCGTCCACCCCGCGCGTCTCGACCTTCAATGTGAAGCGCCGCCCCCCAGATAGAGGCTACGCTCATTCCCAAACATCGCATTTTTGTCTGGAGTTAACGTGACGGTTCGATTAAGCGGCTCCCATGAGGAAGAGCGCGTATGAAGGCTTGGTCTGCGACTTTATTTGGCCGCAAGCTAACTTCTCGCGCTTCCAGGTGAGCCAAGACCACGCCAGCGCATTCGCCGGCCACTTTGGATAAATATGCCGGAGTCGACGCGATCATCCAGTTTGCTGGGCCCAGTCGGGATTGTCTGGCTGATCAGTCTCGTTGCGGGGTTTCCTACCGCAAGCACGCGTAATCCGGCGCCCCCGGTCGTCCCGGCCCGCAACAGCGGAGGAACTAACTGGGATGCGCCGAAGAGTTCGGCCAGCCGCCTTTGGGAAGATCCGCTGGAGGCAACGGGCGCGCTGACCTTCATCCCGTTCAAGGGAAAGATCGAGGAAGCATGGAAGGGCCAGGAAGTCCCTCCACCGGACGAAAAACCGCCTTCCGAACTCGAACGCGCCAGCGAGGAGCATCTTACCAGATCCGTTTTCGTCCTCTGCAGAGGCTTGCGATATGCAGCTGTCGCTGAGTGGCGACGGCAACAACGGTACGCCGTCCAGGCCGCTCTTTGGGCGCGCAATTTCTCCCCGGCGCATGCGGACAAACTCTTCTACAAGGATGTCTCCTTTGAAACGGTGTTTGGTAAGAAGGAAGGATCTGCGCGAGAAAACATCGCGCCAGGGCAGGACTGGTATCTCCGAGTTCCTTATGAAGACTTTAAGGAAACCGACGACCAGGCGTCGCCACGACTGCGCGTCTGTTATATCAACATCGATTTGATCGGCGGCGAACCCGTAGGCTCCATCTGCCGCATTGCCGAGGCGATGCGGCTGACGGAAAAGAATAGGAAGATCTGGATAGCGAGTCCTCCAAGCACCGACTGGCTGAGGGCAATGATCTGGGAAAACCTGCCCGACGAAAAACGAACTGCGGCAAGGGAAGCTCCCGGTCTCCGGATTCTGGAAAACAAAGCCAAAGTTCACCCCCCTTCAATTCCGGTCAAGGAAGTCGACATTTTCAATACCCTGGCAACAGGCGATCTTGATCCGGAACAAATCCAGTTAGTGCAAAACAATGACCTTATCGTCGGACCACGAGCCGGTGTCCTAACCAAGGTACGGATCCACCAATTAATCGAACCCGACTCCAAGGCGATCGAACTGCTCGGTCGCGAGTTTCAGAATCGTGGCATTCATCTCGGAGACACGGATTGGCTGCGTGGGGGACCATCTCGCGTCGCTGTGGTTTCGGAGTGGGAGACGAGCTTTGGCCGTAACTTCGCAAAAAAGATGTCCGAACTGGCCAGAGCGAAAAACACCGTTCTGCAATTTACTTATCTCCGAGGCCTCAGTGGGCTGCCGCCGGAAGGTAGAAATCCGGGGCAGTCACCCGATTTCCCGACTTCGATTCAGCGGGCCGCGGAAGCCCAGACCCCAGGCGAGGCCCTCAGCCGCTCCATTGAGCCCGCTCCTCTCCCGCCACCATTCGGTCCCAGTCAGTTCGATTATGTCGCGCGGATGGGCGAGGAACTACGAAGGACGGATTCGAAGAATCAAAGGGAGGGCCTCGGCGTCATCCGTGCCATCGGGCTGATTGGGACCGATGTCGACGATAAACTCGCCTTGCTCAAAGTGCTCCGCCCCCGCTTTCCGGACGCGCTGTTCTTCACCAACGAAATGGATGCCGAGTTCCTGCAACCGGAAAACAACCCTTTCACGCGGAACCTCATCGTGGCCACTCATTATTCGCTGGATGAGGATCGCTCCCGGCAAGGCGCTCCAAACCTGCCGTCATTCCGAACCAGTGCACAGTCCGCCATTGCTGATTCGATCCAGGCGGCGCTTGATGCGTCCGATCCGAACAGACGAAAGCCTTTTAATCGGGAGAGCCGCAAGGTCGATCTTTATGAGGTCGGAATTCGAACGTTTCACCTTCTGAACTTCGAACCAACAATGGAGACGAGGCATGAAGAGGGGCACCACCCGACGGACACCATACACGAAGAGGGCCACAATTTGCATGCCATTGAAATAGACCGCCCGTGGTCGGAGCAGTATTCGCTCTTCGCTGTCGCCATCTGCGGTTTGGCGCTGCTCCAGGCATGGCGTGGCTGGCGTGAGAGCGACGAAGTTCGCCGGGGCGGCCCCTTGGGGGGAGATAAGGCTGCGACCGTCCGCTGGAAGCAATTCGTTCGTTTGCTTGCCCCTGGCTGCAGCCATCCCTGGCGGGAAGCACTTCCTCTTCTTTGGCATCGCACATCCTTCGTTCTCCTTGGCACCAGGAGCCCGTTGCTCGACGCCTATGAAAAAAGACTTCTCCAGACTGGCGAGCGGCCCCGATGGCGCGAGTCGCTGCCATTTCTTTGGCAACACGTCCATCTGTTCCTTCTGGGCATAGAGAGCCCGTTGCTTGAAGCCCATGAGGTCAGACTCCTGCGGAAAGGAAAGCGGCCTCCCTTGGAAGATTTGCGGGAGCCTGATCATCCCGGACCGGCCGATCGCTGGTGGCTCTACGGCGGCCTGGTCATTGTCTGGGGCATCCTCTGGTGGCTGAGCGGGCAGGAAGGGGGGCGCTTAATCGTGGCCCTCTGCGGCGTCGCGGCGCTGACGTGGATGCAGTTTCAACCGCGGGAAGATCACCAACGCGTTGCCTGGATCGTGATCGGCGCAGCCTTTTTGGTCCTGGTCGCACTTTGGATTGGCCATTGGTGCAAACACTACTTCATCACCGAACCGTGGGCGCTGGCGGATGGTGTTTGCTTGTGGCCGTCCGTACTGCTCAGGTTTGCCGCCGCCGCCCTCGCCATCCGGTTCGTTCGACTGGCTTGGGAAGACATCTGTTTATTGCGCGACTCCCTGACGAAACGCTTCTTTCTCGAACGAGAAGGCGGCCTGGAGGGCGGAATCCGGCATTCTGGGCAGCCGACGCCAACGGAGATCGGCAGGACTCAGAAAAAAGGGTTGGTTCCGCGTGATTTTCCGGACCACACCTCCCTTGATCAAGGCAGCAACCCCGCGGCTGGAGCGCCACCGATTTACCCGAATGAAGCCGTCGAATGGGATAGGTATCTGGAATCTTCCGACCCCCGAAGACCGCGCCCCTTGTTGCGCTGGTCGCGGTTGACGATCGCGGTCCTGCTCCTCTCGGCAGTGACCATGGTCATCGCCGGACTTCCGCACGCCAACTCCCGAGGGTCGATCGCCAAAGTCGGAGACATTCTCTCCCTAGGCTCGGCATTGCTCTGCCTTTCCATGCTGTGCGTATTCATCGGCGATCAACTCTGGCAATGCAGGCGCTTCATCGAGCGCATCTGGGTGCACGGGACAACAGGTTTTGGATTCGAAACCGAAGAGACTTTGCTGCTGATCGCGCGGTTGACCCAGGGCGTCGGCGATCTGATCGTCTATCCGTTTGCCGTCTGTTTCGTCCTGCTCTGTGCCCACTCGAGTTTCTTCGAAAAATGGCTCGGACTGCCGGGTCTCTACGCCATGCTGGCCTTAGCCTTGGGTTCGCTCATCGTGCTGACCTGGAGAATGCAGAGGACAGCGCGCACCGTCAAAGATCGAACGGTGGATTATTTGCAATTGAATCTCGCAGAGGCCACTTGGATCAAACGCTTGGTCCTTCAGCGGATCGATTTTCCGTTCAATGCGCTGCCAGAAAAGGAGTGGTGGAGATATACGGTCCAGCGAATCGGCCGGCATTTGACCCTGCCAGAAGAGCTTCGGACGCTCACTAAATTTGAAATGCTGGAGAACAAGGCAGTGCCGCAAGTCATGCCTACGGGAACGCCAGAAACCGAGGGGGACACCAAGTTCCACGAGGCTCGCATCAAGCGCATCGAACAACTTCTTATCCTCGTGAACTCCATCAAGGAAGGCGCTTTCGGCGGGGTGCAAGACAACCCGATTGTCCGCGGAGTGCTGATCCCGAGCGTGGGACTCGGAAGTCTTCAACTCATCCAACGACTACTGGCAGGCTGATCACAGGTTCACCCCTCTCGTGGAACTCTAAAGCTTCACGTCTCTGCAACTGGTCGCAAGGCGCGGACAACGCACGCGGATTGCTCCTGATTTCGCGCTGGCCGATTTCAATCTTAGTTAGTGCAGGCTCCGCGACGGATGGCGCGTATGCGTAGCGGCGAATTTATTCGCCAACCCACGCGAGGCAGCATACCACGCTTGGATTTTCGCATGAACGTGTGCTCGTACTTCTTGACGCGTCTCGTGGCCAGGGTTCCGCGAATGAATTCGCGGCTACGTAAACACGGACACTGTCGCCACGTTGTGGAGGATTGCCAACCGCAGCGATCTGCCACAGCTACTGAGACACCTTCAGAACACCCAACGCATCCAAACCGCCTCAAATCATCTCGTGAACACGCCCGACCGCACCACCGCAGCTGCCTTTCCCCGCTATTCGAGGGGTGTGGTGGTGGAGGACAGCGCCCCGCTCCAGTGGCCGGGAGTCTACGTGCGGCGGTTTCGCTTTCCGCGCATTGTCGACCGCTTCCTGGTGCCCGCCACGCCCGAGCCCCTGATGTCCTGCGTGATCCGCGGCTCGGCGGAACTCCAGGAGCGCGACCTTGGCCAGCCCTGGCTGACGCGGCAGCTTCAGCGCGGCGACATCTTCGTCACCCGCTCGCGGATACCCTATGAGATGCGGTGCCATTCACCCGTGGGTGAAGAGTTGGAGTTCATCGTCATCCATCTGGCCGTGGAGCAGTACCTGGCGGCCCTGGAGGCTGTGTATCCCGGCCGGACCAACGAGGTGGAAGTGATCGACTTTTTCGGACGCGACGAAACGCTCGCGCACGTGTGCTTCGCCTGCTCCGAGATGCTGGCCGCGCGTGCACCCGGCGACTCGAAGTGCGTCATCGCCCTGCTCCAGTTTTTCGCGGCGCACCTCGCCGAGAAATACATGGACGCCGCCGCGCAGAAGCCCGACCTGCGCGGCGGCCTGCCCATCCGGCAGATCCGCAAAGTGGAGGACCACGTGCGCGAGCATCTCGAGGAAGACATGTCCGTCGAAACGCTGGCCGCGCTCGTGGAACTCAGCCCATTCCATTTTTCCCGCGTGTTCAAGCAGGCCACGGGGATGTCGCCGCTCCAGTTCGTGACCCGGGAGCGGATCACGCAGGCGCAGCAGCTCATCCGCGAAACCTCGCGCAGCCTCATCGAGATCGCGCTGGAGGTGGGCTACACGAGCCCGAGCCATTTCGCGCAGGTCTTCCGGCGCGTGGTGGGCGTCACGCCCACCCAATTTCGCCGCACGCTGTAATTTCCTTTCCCGCAAGATCGCGACAGGTCGAGCACGATCGCGAGAGCCACATCGCGGGGGACGCGCGAATACTCCTCCATGACCACAGCAACGGCACCAACGCTCCAACCGACACATCCAGCCATGAACAAGACCAAAGCCTACTCCGCGGCCAGCGCGCGATCGTCGCTGACCATCACCACCATCCCCCGCCGCACTCCGACCGAGCGCGACGTGCGGATCGAGATCCTCTTCTGCGGCGTCTGCCACTCCGACCTGCACTATGCACGGAATGAGTGGCACGACTTTTTTCCCACGGTGTATCCGTGCGTGCCGGGGCACGAGATAGTCGGCCGCGTCGCGCAGACCGGCTCCGGCGTCACCAAGTACAAAGCGGGCGACCTGGTGGGCGTGGGCTGCCTGGTCGACTCCGATCACACCTGTCCCAATTGCCAGGCTGGGTTCGAAAACTTCTGTCCGAACCAGGTCCTGACCTACGGCTCGCCGGACAAGCACCAGACGGCCCCAGTGACCTACGGCGGCTACTCGGACAGCATCGTGGTGGACGAGCGCTTCGTCCTGCGCATCCCGCCGAACCTCGACCTGGCCGGCGCCGCGCCGCTGCTTTGCGCGGGGATCACGACCTATTCTCCCCTGCGCCACTGGAAAGCGGGCAAAGGCAAGAAGGTCGGCGTCGTCGGGCTCGGCGGGTTGGGCCACATGGGCGTAAAATTCGCGCACGCGTTCGGGGCGCACACCGTCGTCTTCACGACCTCGCCGGGCAAGACCGAGGACGCGCTCCGCCTCGGCGCGGACGAGGTGGTCATTTCCAAGGACGCCGACGCGATGAAGAAGCACGCGGGTAGCTTCGATTTCATCCTGGATTGCGTGGCCGCCAATCACGACATCAATGCCTTCATCAGCCTGCTGACCCGCGACGGCAATATCACCATGGTCGGCGCCCCGGAGAAGCCGCTTTCGGTGAACGTCTTCGGACTCATCGTCGGGCGGCGCAGCTTTTCCGGCTCGAATATCGGCGGCATCCCCGAGACGCAGGAGATGCTCGACTTCTGCGGCGCGCACAACATCACCGCGGACGTCGAGGTCATCCCGATCCAGAAGATCAACGAGGCCTACGAGCGCATGGCCAGGTCCGATGTGAAGTACCGGTTCTCCATCGATATGGCGTCCCTCAAATCGGAATAAGCACCGCTACCTTTGAAACAAAAACTCATGAAAACACGCAAATTAGGAAACAGTGGCCTCGAAGTCTCCGCCCTCGGTTTCGGCTGCATGGGGCTGAACTTTGGCTACGGCACTTCGCTCACCAAAGAGGAAGGAGTCGCGCTCATTCGCGCGGCCGTGGAGCGCGGCGTCACTTTCTTCGACACCGCGGAGGTCTACGGCCCCTTCACGAATGAGGAGATGGTCGGCGAAGCGCTGCGGCCCGTGCGGGACCGGGTGGTGATTGCCACCAAGTTTGGCTTCAAGATCGATGTGGATATGAAAAGGCAGGCGGGCCTCGACAGCCGGCCGGAGCACATCCGCGAGGTGTGCGACGCGTCGCTGAAGCGGCTGGGCGTCGAGGTGATCGATCTGTTCTATCAGCATCGCGTGGACCCGGAGGTACCGATCGAGGACGTGGCCGGCGCGGTCAAGGAACTGATCGCCGCGGGCAAGGTGAAGCATTTCGGTCTCTCGGAGCCGGGCGCGCAGACCGTCCGCCGCGCGCACGCGGTGCAACCGGTGACCGCACTGCAGAACGAGTATTCGCTGTGGACGCGCGGGCCGGAGACCAATGGAATTCTCGACACGTGCGAGGAACTCGGGATCGGCTTCGTGCCCTATAGCCCGCTCGGCAAGGGCTTCCTGACTGGCGCGATGAACAAGGACACCAAGATCGGGAAAGGTGATTTCCGGAGCATCCTGCCGCGGTTCACGCCGGAGGCGCTGGAGAAGAACCAGGCGCTGGTGGATCTGCTGAAACGCATCGCCGGCGAAAAGGGGGCGACGCCCGCGCAAATCGCGCTGGCGTGGTTGCTCGCGCAAAAGCCGTGGATCGTGCCGATCCCCGGCACGACCAAGCTGCACAGACTCGAGGAAAATCTCGGCGGGGCCAATGTCGAGCTGACCGCGCATGACCTCGCGGAGATCGCGCGCGCCGCGGATGCGATCACCGTCGAGGGTGAGCGATATCCGGCGCATCTACTCGCCATCACCGGGCGGTGAGACGGCCACGAACAAGAATAGTAGCCAAAGAGACGCTGGGGCGAGTTTCGGAGCGGCGCTTGCGTTTTGGAGTGCGCCTCTGCCGCCTAAGAATTACCCCCATCTTCGGGGTGGACGCGAGCGCAGGCCCGTAGGGCCGACATCTTGATAGAACCCGCGTTCAGAACGCATAAGCTCCGTAGGAGCGGCATCGAAAGGCCGCGACAGCACTGAGCGCCATTCTTGGTTTGATGCCGCTCCTACGGAGCCGATCAATCCTCTGCGTTCCATCCTGCGGATGAGATTGTGAATGAGCAGGATTGGGAGAATCGAACTCGCGAAGCACACGAATGAAGGAGCATTTATTCGTGTCATTCGTGTGATTCGCGAGCATTACTTCCGCAATCCCTGAGCAAGTCCCCTATGGAAATCAAAAGAGTCGGTTCTCAACCCTCGAGCAAAGGCCCGGCCGATTGGTTCACCGGCACGGTGCGCATCGATCCCCTATTCCAGACCGCCGCCCCCGCGCGCGTGGCGGGCGCGAGCGTGACGTTCGAACCGGGGGCTCGCACCGCGTGGCACACGCATCCGCTTGGCCAGACCCTCGTCGTCACCGCCGGCTGCGGCTGGGTGCAGCGCGAGGGTGGGCCGGTGGAGGAAATTCATCCCGGCGATGTGATCCTGTTCGCGCCGGGCGAGAAGCATTGGCACGGCGCAGCGCCGTCCACGGCCATGACGCACATCGCCATTCAGGAAGGACTCGACGGCAAGGTCGTGGAGTGGATGGAGAAGGTCAGCGACGAGCAGTACCGGCGGTGAGTATCCGCGATCATTCGCAAAATCCAAGGACCCGTGAAGAAAACCGCGGAGAATTCCACGAGACACACGAATAGGGCGGGGCGTGAATACGCCGAAGGCGTTCCATAAATCAGCCTAGGGTTGCCGAGCTTGCGAGGCTACCCTGGGTTTCAAGAGGGCAGCGCTCAACCCTGCCAAGGGTTGAACCGAATCCGTGCAGTCGTAATGCCACACATTGCGCCCGTCGAAATCGATCGTGCCCAACTGTCCACGGGGCCATTCAATCCCTTCGGGATTGGGAGGTGATTATCGCGCTGGCGCCTGGGGAACTCCTCCGATTGGATTGCATATTCTTTCGCAAAACGCCAAATGAAGCCGTGCGCGCACGGCGTGAAACCCTTGGCAGGGTTGAACGCTGCGCGCTCTGGTACCCAGGGTAGCCTCGCAAGCTCGGCAACCCTGGGCTGGTTTATCAAACGCCTTCGGCGTAATGCCACGGCCGGGCATCGACAGGATCAGGACGGTCCTCGCGGCGTTATTCAGGTTCGTCATCAAACTCGTTATCCTAAAAACGGCTATGAAATGGAAACGCAGGACGCAAAGACGCAGAGGACACAGACATGCGAATGGCGAGTGGCGAAGGAGCGTTCACCTGATGGGAGGGTGCTTTTGATCCCCACGCCAATCCGTAACTGCGTCTGCTCTGCGTCTCTGCGCCTCTGCGTTTAAATCCTATTCCCGTTTCCAGGGTTATTCGCTCGTCATTGAAGTCGCGACGCTGGCGGACACGTCAGTCGCCACGGTTGGCGAGTTGAACGGGCTTGTGGCTATCGCCTCACCACGCGATCAGGATGGACCCAAATCCACCATGCGAAACTCCGGCGTTTGACAGGTCGCCGACGTAGTTGAGGGACAGTGTCACGCGGCGGTTGAGGTCAAATTTCAGGCCCGCGGTGATCTGCGCGGAATCCTGGACGGCCTGCGCGCCTGCGATGCGAAAGCCATAACCGGGGGCGGTCTGGAATTCGGCGTTGATCAGGCGGTCGGGGTTGAACTCGTGCTGCCAGGCGGCGCGCACGTATGGGGTGAGCGCGACTTCCTTTGTCAGCTTGAAGGTGCCGTCGACCTGGAGGCCGAGCGAAAGCGGGAGGGAGGTCACGTTCTGCGAGGTGTAGCGCAGGCTGAAGTCGGGCGCGCCGTTGGA
>Ga0070658_10004859_pt1 | contig 10944 bp, 9 predicted proteins | sample KBSC13metaG_FD_64664 | JGI IMG/M metagenome (GOLD analysis project Ga0070658, IMG submission 64664) | Corn rhizosphere microbial communities from Kellogg Biological Station, Michigan, USA - KBS C1-3 metaG | ecosystem: Host-associated > Plants > Roots > Rhizosphere > Soil ... | reverse complement strand
GGCGATGGCGGCGAAGCACATCGCGCTCTGCCCCACCATCGCGGCCTCCGAGGCCTATGCGCGTTACTTCCAGCATTGGAACGGCCAGGAGCCGGCGCCGGATAGCGTCCAGGAAAACCGCCGCTCGTTCCAACTCGCGATCAAGGCCGGCGTCCCGATCTGCATGGGCGGCGACGTGGGCGTCTTCACCCATGGCCAGAACTGGCTCGAGATGGAGGCGATGCAGCGCGCCGGCATGTCTGCGGCCCAGGTCCTCGTCTCCGCTACTTCGCGCAACGCCCGCATCCTGCGCCTGACCGATCGGGGCGAAGTGAAGGCCGGGCTGCTGGCCGACCTCGTCGCAGTCGATGGCGACCCCACGCGCGAGCTCTCGGCCGTCGAGCACGTCCGGCTCGTCATCAAAGGCGGCAAGGTCGCATATCAGGCGCAGCGCTGATGCCCCGTGCGTTTACGCGCGCCGTCAGCCCGCGCCTCGCCCATTGCCAGCTGACGCACCAGCCGCGCGTTCCAATCGATGCCGCAAAAGCCGCTCAGCAACATGCCGCTTACGAGCAGGCGCTCGCCGACGCGGGCTTCGATATCCTGAGGCTGCCGGAACTCGCTGACGATCCGGACGCGGTTTTCGTCGAGGACACCGCGCTCATCCTCGGCGGCCACGCAATCATCACCCGCCCCGGCGCCGCGTCACGTGCAGGAGAGACCCAATCCACTGCGAGCGGCCTCTCAAGTCATTTCCACGTTCATCGTGTCACGGAAGGCCACGTCGACGGCGGCGACGTCCTTCGCATCGACGAAAGGCTCTACGTCGGCCTCTCTAGCCGCACCGACTCCGCGGGCATCGGCGCTCTGCGCAACATCGCTGCCCCGCTGGGCTTCACCGTCATCAAGGCCGAACTCCGCGAATGCCTCCACCTCAAGACCGGAGCGACCTTCGCCGGACCGGACGGTGCGGGAACACCTACGCTCCTCTACAGTGAGCACTCCGTCGATCCCGCGCAGTTCGAAGGTGTCGATCCGCTAGCCGTCGCCGATAACGAGCCCGCGGCAGCCAGCTGCATCCGCGCCGGCGACGGGCTCATCCTCCCCGCCGGCAATCCGCGCACGGCGCAATTGCTGCGCGACCGCGGCTTCCGCGTCGTGGAGGTCGACGTGTCCGAGCTTCAGAAGGCCGAAGCGGGCGTCACCTGCATGAGCCTGATCGACGACCGCTCCTAGCGGTTGACGGTCTCCATTCCGCGATCGTGGTAGCGCTGACCCGCGGCGGCACCCGGCGGCAGGATCTCGTCCAGCCTCCTCAGGTCCTCCTCGGTCAGCTTCACCTCTAGCGCGCCGATGTTCTCGTCGAGATAGCGGACGTGCTTGGTCCCGGGGATCGGCACGATGTCATCGCCCTGAGCAAGCACCCAGGCGAGCGCGAGCTGGGCCGTCGTGCAGCCCTTCTCCTTCGCCATCGCCTCAACTTCGTGGACGAGCTGGATGTTCTTCGCGAAATTCTCGCCAGTGAAGCGCGGGTGGAAGCGCCGGAAGTCGTCGTCCGGGAAGTCGTCCGGCGACTTGATCTGGCCCGTCAGGAACCCGCGCCCGAGCGGCGAATAAGCGACATAGCCGATGCCGAGCTCTCGGACGGTCGGGAGCACTTCGGCCTCCGCGTCCCGGCTCCAAAGCGACAGCTCGGTCTGGACGGCGGTGATCTTCGCGACCTCCGCGGCGCGGCGAATCGTCCGCGGTGCGGCTTCGCTCAAGCCCAGGAAGCGGATCTTCCCTTCGTCCTTCAGCCGGGCCATCGCGCCGACCGTATCTTCGATCGGCACGTTCGGATCGACCCGGTGCTGGTAATAAAGATCGATCGTCTCCACCCCGAGCCGCTTGAGGCTGGCCTCGCAGGCCGAGCGCACATATTCGGGATCGCCCTTCACGCCGAGGAACTCGCCGCCGGGCCCGCGCACATTGCCGAACTTGGTCGCCAGGAACGTCTCTTCGCGCCGGCCGCGGATCGCACGTCCGACCAGCTCCTCGTTCCGGCCGACGCCGTACATGTCGGCCGTGTCGAGGAAGTTAACTCCACGGTCGAGCGCGTGGTGGATCGTCGCGATCGATTCCTCGTCGCTGCCCGCACCGTAGAACTCGCTCATCCCCATGCACCCAAGGCCGATCGCCGAGACCTCGGGACCATCGCGGCCTAGCCGCCGCTTGCTGACCTGAAACATGGGCATTCTCCTTCTTTTGAATCAGTCCATCGCAACATGCTGGGGCGGCCCGCCTGCCCCCGCCTTCTTGCCGCGCTTCATGAAGAACAGCAGCGGCAGCACCGAGAAGGTGACGATCATCATCAGCTTGAAATCGTCGAGATAGGCGATGAACAGCGCCTGCTTGTTGATGATCAGATTGACGTAAGCGAGCGCCGCCGGCCCCGCGACGGGGATGACCGTCTGCAGGATCTCGGGGTTGGCGGTCGGGATTGTCTGCTGGGTGATCTGAGCGGCAAGGTCCGCATGACTGACCTGCATCATCCGCACGAGCTGCGTGCTGACGACCGAGATGCCGATCGACCCGCCGATATTGCGCGACAGGTTCAGCAGCGCGGCGCCCGTCGTCCGCATGCGCGGCGCCAGCGTCTCGAAGGCCAGCGTCTGCAGCGGCACGAAGATCAACCCAAGGCCAAGCCCCTGGACGATGCCGCTCACGATCACCGGCCGCGAGGGCTGGTCGATCGCAAAGCCCGTCATCATGTGGAGCGACACGCCCATCAGCACGATGCCGATGCCGACCAGCACACGAGCGTCGATCTTGCCCGTCAGCCGTCCGGCCATCAGCATGGAAATCAGGGTTCCGACGCCCCGCGGTGCCGTCAGAAAGCCCGACTGGAGCACCGAATAGCCGTACATCGTCTGAAGGAGTGGCGGCAGCAGCGCGAGCCCGGCCAGCAGAAGCACGCCGGTCGCGGCCATGAACACCAGGCTGGTCGCGAAATTTCGGTCCGTGAACATCGCGCGGTCGAACAAGGGGTGCTTCGACGTCGCCATGTGCACGACGAACATCCACGACGCCGCGATCGCGAATCCCATCTCAAGCCGGATCTCCCAGCTTGCCAGCCAGTCGTTCTGCTCGCCGCGGTCGAGGAACAGCTGCAGCGCGCCCAGGGCGATCGCCAGCAGCGCAAAGCCGAACATGTCGAACTTGCGCTGATGCGTCTCCGTCTTGGGCATGTACCGCATCATGATGAGCGTGCAGATGATGCCTACCGGCAGGTTCACTAGGAATACCCAGCGCCAGTTGTAGTTATCGGTCAGCCAGCCGCCGAGCACAGGCCCGAGGATCGGCCCGATCATCACGCCGCCGCCGAACAGGGCCATCGCCTGCCCGTGCTTTTCGCGCGGGTTGATGTCGAAGAGCGTCGCCTGGGCGAGCGGAACGATGAACGCGCCGCCGACGCCCTGAAGCGCGCGAAACAGCACCATCTCGGTTAGCGAAGTGGCCGTGGCGCACAGCACGGACGCGACGGTGAAGACGACCACCGAGATCAGTAGCAGCCGCTTGCGTCCGACCCGGTCCGCCAGCCAGCCGCTAATCGGCAAAGCGATGGCGCTGGCGACGATGTAGCTCGTCAGAACCCAGTTGATGGTGTCCTGCGTCGCGCTCAGGCTCGCCTGCATGTGCGGCAGCGCGACGTTGGCGATCGTCGTGTCGAGCACCTGCAGAAGCACCGCCATCATCACGCCGACGGTGACGATCAGTCGCTCGCTGGTCGGCAGCGGATGGGCTGCGAGATGGGCCGGAGTGTCGTCGGCCATAAGGCTGCTGCCTACTTGCTCTTGTCGAAGTGCACCGTCGCGGTGACGGACAGGCCGGCGATCATCGGCTTCGAGGGCCTTCCGTCGAAGGCGATCCGCACCGGCACGCGCTGCGTGACCTTGACCCAGTTGCCGTTCGCATTCTGCGCCGGCAGGAGCGAGAACTCGCTGCCGGTTCCGGCGCCGACGCTCTCGACGTGCCCATCGAACTTCTTGCCGGAATAGGCATCGACTTCGATGGTCGCGTGCTGGCCCGGAACCATCCGGCCGACGTCCTTTTCCTTGAAGTTCGCCTCGACCCACGCGCTCTTGCTGTGCACCAGGCTCAGCATGCCGACGCCCGTTACCGCCATCTGGCCGATCTGAAGGTTGTCGGCATTCTCGACGACGCCGTCCATCGGCGCACGAACGCTGGTCCGCGAAAGGTCGAGCCGCGCCTTGTCGACGGCCGCTTGCGCCTGCGCGATCTGCGGCTGGTCTCCGCCAGGCGCGACTGCTGCACTGGCGTTGGCAGCGCGCGCACGCGCGTCAGCGAGCTGCGTTTCGGCAGAGCGCACTTCGTTGAGTGCGTCCTCATAGTCGGAGCGTGTCGTGAACCCCTGCCGCAGAAGCGCCTGCTGACGCCCTAGGGCATTTCGCTTGATCGCGAGGTTCGCTTGCGCACCCGTGATGTCGCCGCCCGTGCCCGCAGCCGTCGTCCGCAGGACCTGCGTCTGGAGCCGGGCATTTGCGAGCGCCGCTTCCGCCTGCTCCAGCGCGACCTGATAAGGTTGCGGATCGATGCGGAACAGCAGGTCGCCGCGCTTCACGCGCGCACCGTTGCGGACATGCACCTCGACGACTTGGCCGTTCACCTGCGGGCTCACGGACACGATGTCCTGCTTCACCTGCGCGTCGTCCGTCGACACGCTCGATCCACTCGTCAGCCAGTAATAGGCGCCGATCGCGATCAGGATCGCGGGGACGATCAGCATCAGGACCGTCTTCAGCGAGGCTTTCTGGGCAACCTGGACCCGCCGGCGCTTGGCCTTCGGCTCGTCGGCGACTTCGACGGCGGTCATCGGTTCGGTGGCCATTTTGTTCATTGATTCGACGCCCTGTTCAGATTGCTGCTGCGGCCGGCGTTCTCGCGGGTACGCGCGAGCACTTGCCGGGCAATTTCAATGTCTTTCGGGTCGATCCCGGCAAACGCCGCATCGACGAGTTCGGCACCAACGGCCTTGAGTTTCTCGATGAGCGGCTGTGCCTGCGCGGTGACGTGAAGGCGCCATGCGCGACGATCCGCGGGGTCGGAGGTCCGCTCGACCAGCCCGGATTCCTCCAGTCGGTCGACAATCCGGCACAAGGTGATCGGCTCAATGTCGAGCAGGTCGGCCAGCTCGACCTGCCGGAGGCCGGGCTGACGTTCGACGCGAAAGAGCACCTTCCACTGTGCACGGGTCACTCCGAGCCCGACCGCCATGCGATCGAACGCCTTGCGCAGCGCGTGCGCCGTCTCGCCGATTTCGAAAGGAAGAGTTTCCATTTGCGATGGATATAGTAAGCTTACTTATTATGTGCAACGCCGCCCACAGCCGAAGGTTGCGTGCGCGTTGACGGAATTTGCCGCGCCACCTAACTCACGGAGCAATGCGGGCGTAGCTCAATGGTAGAGCAGAAGCTTCCCAAGCTTACGACGAGGGTTCGATTCCCTTCGCCCGCTCCATGAACAAGCCGCGCCACCCCGTGACGCCCGACGGCCGCTATTTCATGGTCCGCGGGCGCCTGTGGCGCATGACCAATCCCGATCTTGACCACGAGCAACGCGACACTCTGGTCCGCGAGCTTATGAAGGCTCGCCGAAGCCGCGATCGAGCGAGCGTGGATGCGGCCAAGCGGGCGCTCGGCGAGCGAGGACCGGTCTGGTGGAACGACGGTGCTCCGGACTTCAACCGCCATCTTGCCAAGAACACGCCGTACGCGGCGTGGGCCGAACGGCAGAAGGACGCCTAGATGCCGCCGTCAACCGGCTCGAACCCGGCTCCCCTCAGGCGCGCCGACAAGTCCTCGCCCGTCACCCGCGCCAGCTCCTCGTCTTCGGAACGGATCACGAAATTCGCTCCGTAAAGCCCTTCCTTGAAGAAGGGATAGCTGCCGATCGCGACGCCGGGGTGCGCCGCCTCGGTCTCGCGCAGCAGGTCGGCGACATCGCTTTCGGGTGCTCGCGCGCCAATCACAACGGACACGACCGGCCGCCCACCCTCGAGCTTGCCGGTCAAAGCCTCCAGCATGCTCGCGGCGATGTAAGGCACGCCCGCCATGATGAAGACGTTCTCCATTCGCACGCCCGGCGCGCCAGAGGTTGGATTGGGGATGAGCTCGGCGCCCTCGGGCACCCGCGCCATGCGAAGCCGGGCCTCCGTCAGCCCGCCCGGCCGATCGCGATAATAATCCTCGAGGATCGCGCGGGCTTGCGGATGAACCACCACGGGTACGCCAAACGCCTCAGCGATCGCATCCACGGTGATGTCGTCGTGAGTCGGCCCGATGCCGCCGGTCGTGAACACATAATCATGCTCGGCGCGCAGCAGGTTCACCGTCTCGGCAATGCGGTCCGGAAGGTCGGGCACGATGCGCACTTCGGCCAGGCGGATGCCCTGCTCATTGAGCCAGGTCGCCACCTGCGCGACATTCTTGTCCTGCGTTCGCCCTGACAGAATCTCGTCGCCGATCACCACCAACGCTGCGGTCCAGGTCTTCGATTGATCGCGCACGCGGCCTCCGTGACTTCGGGCGTCCGAATGCCTATCTAGGGACGATGACTCAATACATCACCGTCGCTGCCGATGACCGGCTCGAGGCGCGCAATGGCGTAATCAAGCTCCATGGCCCCGAAGCCTTCGCCGGAATGCGCCGCGCGGGCCGCCTGGCTGCGGAGATCCTCGATGCCTTGGCGCCGCACGTCGTTCCCGGCGTCTCGACGCAGGAGCTCGACGACATCGTGTATCGGATGACGCTCGAGGGCGGCGGAGTGCCCGCGACGCTCGGCTACCGCGGCTACACGAAAAGCTGCTGCATCTCGGTCAATCACGTCGTCTGCCATGGTATCCCCAGCGACCGCACGCTGAAGGACGGCGACATCGTCAACATCGATGTCACGCCGATCGTCGACGGGTGGCACGGCGACACGAGCCGCATGTTCCTCGTCGGAAACGTCCCGATCAAGGCGCGCAAGCTCGTCGACGTGACCTACGAATGCCTCATGCTGGGCCTGGAGCAGGCCAAGCCCGGCAACCATCTCGGCGACATCGCCAACGCCATTCAGCGTCATGCCGAAGGCCAGCGCTACAGCGTCGTTCGCGACTTCTGCGGCCACGGCGTCGGCCGCTTGTTCCACGACAGCCCGGAGGTGATCCACGCCGGACGGCCCGGCACCGGCCCGGAACTCAAGCCCGGCATGATCTTCACCGTCGAGCCCATGATCAACATCGGGCGGCCGGACGTGAAGGTGCTCGAGGACGGCTGGACGGCTGTCACCCGCGACCGCTCACTCTCGGCGCAGTTCGAACATTCGATCGGCATCACCGAGGACGGCTGCGAGATCTTCACGAAGAGCCCCACCGGGCGCGACCAACCACCTTACGCTTGATGTGACGAGCCCCAATCCGGGCCGTTAAACAACCGTTCGTCGGCCCGTCGAAACGCCGATTGCCGGTGACCTCTGCCACCGCTACCCCCTTGAGCACGCTCTAAAAACCGGGGGGTTGTTGATGCTCGAGATCGCGAATCTTTCCCACACCTATGCCAATGGCACAGTGGCTCTCGACGACGTCAGCCTGTCCATCCCGCGGGGCATGTACGGCCTCCTCGGACCCAATGGCGCGGGCAAGTCGACGCTCATGCGCACGGTCGCCACGCTTCAGCAGCCGACGGCCGGCAGTATCTGCTTCGGCGACATCGACGTCCTCGCAGAGCCGGAGCGTCTCCGCCGCACCCTCGGCTATTTGCCCCAGGATTTCGGCGTCTATCCTCGCGTTTCCGCCTACGCGATGCTCGACCAGCTTGCGGTGCTCAAGGGCATCACGGGCGCCAAGGAACGCAAAGCCGTTGTCGAGACCCTGCTTGAGCAGACCAACCTCTGGGCCGTGCGCAACAAGTCGATCGCCGGCTTCTCGGGCGGCATGCGCCAGCGCTTCGGAATCGCCCAGGCGCTGATCGGCAACCCCGAGCTGATCATCGTCGACGAGCCCACCGCCGGCCTCGACCCCGAAGAGCGCAACCGCTTCCTCAACCTCCTCGCCGCGATCGGCGACAATGTCGTCGTCATCCTCTCCACCCACATTGTGGATGATGTCGCGGACCTCTGTCCGCTGATGGCGGTTCTCGCCAACGGCCGGGTCCAGCTTCACGGCAAGCCCGCGGACCTCATCTCCGCCACCCGAGGACGCGTCTGGAAGAAGGTCATCGACCGCGAGGAGCTCGAGCAATACCAGCAGCGCTACGAGGTCATCTCGACCCGGCTGTTTGCCGGCAATTCCGTCATCCACGTCCTCTCCGACCAGCAGCCGCAGGGCTTCGAGCCGGTCGAGGGCGGGCTTGAGGACGTTTACTTCTCGACCCTGTCCACGCTGCGTCGCGCCGCCTGAGGAGAAGGCCCATGCTCCTCGGCATCACCGGCTTCGAGATCCGGTACCAGCTCCGCAATCCCGTCTTCTGGGTTTCACTGGCCATCTTCTTTTTGATGGGCTTCGGAATCACGGCGAGTGAGAACGTCCGTATCGGCACGCCCGGAGCGGTCCACGAGAACGCGCCGTACGCGATTGCCGTCGCGACCGCGGTCTTCTCGCTCTTCTATCTCTTCGTGATCACCGCCTTCGTCGCAAATGCCATCGTCCGCGATGACAGCAGCGGCTTCTCGCCCATCATCCGGGCGACTTCCGTCACCAAGACGCAGATCGTCCTCGGCCGCTTCCTCGGAGGCCTGATCATTGCCTGGCTGGGGTATCTCGCCATCCCGCTGGGCATGGCCGTCGGCTCCGTCATGCCCTGGGTCGATCCGGAAACGGTTGGTCCGCAGAAGCTCGTCTATTACACCTGGAACTTCGCGATCTTCGCGATTCCGAACATCTTTCTGATGAGCGCGGTGCTGTTCGCTCTCGCGACGCTCCTGCGATCGATGATGGCGGCTTATGTCGGGGCCATCACGCTCGTGATGTCGTACCTCGTCGCGACCAGCCTGCTCGGCCAGAAGATCGAATATCGCGAAGCCCTGGCGCGGTGGGAGCCCCTCGCAAACGGCGCCGTCGAAGAGGTCACGCGCTACTGGACGCAGAGCGAGATGAACTCTCGGCTGATCGATCTTTCCGGCATCATCCTGTTCAACCGCGTGTGGGCGATCCTCCTCGGCCTGGCTTTCCTCGCGCTGACTCTCTGGCGCTTCTCTATGACCGAGCGATCGCCCTCGCGCCGCAGGCTGCGCAAGCTCGCCAAGCGGAAGGCGCGCGAGGAAAGCGTTGCTTCCGTGCCCGCTCTCACCGGCGGTGAAGTCATCGTCGCCCGCGACGCAATGCCGTCGCGCTGGGCCCAGTTCATCTCCCGGCTGCGCATCGAGGTGCAGCAGGTGCTGACGAGCCCGGGGCTCATCGTGCTCACCTTCCTGGCAGTCACGTTCACGGCCTTCTCGCTTTGGCTCGCGCGGTCCCTTTACGGAACCTCCGACCATCCCACGGTGGCTGCCACGATCCAATCCGTCGCCAGCGGCTCCATGATCTTCCTGCTGATGATCGCCGCTTTCTACGGCGGAGAGCTCGTGTGGCGCGAGCGGGACCGAAAGCTCAACGAGCTCATCGACTCAACCCCTGTTCCCAGCTGGGTGATGACGATCCCGAAGACGATCGCGATCTTCCTCATCTTCCTGATCATCAACACCGCGACGGCGCTTACGGGTATCTTCTATGAAATCGTCGAGGGCGCCCGAACGCTCGGCGTCCCGGAATATATCGCCTGGTTCATTCTGCCGTCGGCGGTCGACGGACTGTTGATCGCGATCCTTGCGGTGTTCGTTCAGGTGCTGAGCCCGAACAAATTTGTCGGCTGGGGAATCCTCTTCGTTTGGTTCGTCGGCCGCATCTTCCTAGGCAACATGGGCTATTCGAACCCGCTCTACACCTACGCCCGCGCGCCGACCGTTCCGCTCAGCGATTTCGTCGGTCAGGGCACCTTCTGGAAGGGCGCGGCCCTCCTCCAATTCTACTGGCTGTGCTTCGCCGCCATTCTGACGATCGTCGCTTATCTGCTGTGGCCTCGTGGAACCGATCTGTCGGTCAAGAGCCGCCTGCGCAGGATGCCGCGGCTTGCAAGCGCCCCGGTGCTGGTCGCGATCGGCCTTCTCGCGGCGGCGATGGCCGGCACGGGCGCTTACGCTTATTACAACTTCAAGGTCCTCAATCGCTACCAGACCAGCGACGAGCAGGAGAAATGGGCGGCCGACTACGAGCGCAAATACCTGAAATATGAGAAGCTTCCGCAGCTCGACATCACTCACGTCTCACTGGACGCGCAACTGTTCCCGCAGAAGCGTCTGCTCATCACCGAGGGCCGGTTCGACCTCGCCAACAAGACTGGCCAGCCGATCACCGAAATCCACGTCCGCAAGGGCGACGAAGCCGTCGAATGGCTCAAGCTCGACATCGCCGGCGCTCGGCTCGTCAATGACGATCCGAAGTTCGGCTATCGCATCTACCGTTTCGATCGGCCGCTGCAGCCGGGCGCCACGACCGCGCTGACGTTCCGCTCCCGCCTGTGGCGCCGAGGCTTCCGCGCATTGCAGCCCGCGACCGACCTCATCGAGAACGGAACGTTCGTGAACAACACGGACTTCGCCCCAATCATCGGGATGAACCGTCAGAACCTGCTCACGGATCGTGCGAAGCGCCGTCGGCAGGGTCTCTCGCCCGACCTCCGGCCGGCAAAGCTCGAGGACCTGTCGGCGACCCGGCACAATTACATCGGCTCGGATTGGGTGACTTCCGATATCCGCCTGACCACCGACGCGGGCCAGACCCCCATCGCTCCGGGAAGCCGCACTTCGGACGTGACCCGCAACGGGCGGCGCACGGCAACCTTCGTCAGCACCGCGCCGATCCTGAACTTTTTCTCGATCCAGTCCGCCGAC
>Ga0070658_10004856_pt1 | contig 10948 bp, 11 predicted proteins | sample KBSC13metaG_FD_64664 | JGI IMG/M metagenome (GOLD analysis project Ga0070658, IMG submission 64664) | Corn rhizosphere microbial communities from Kellogg Biological Station, Michigan, USA - KBS C1-3 metaG | ecosystem: Host-associated > Plants > Roots > Rhizosphere > Soil ... | reverse complement strand
TTGTCGATCAGGTTGGTCGCAGCGTCGATGAGTTCGCAAAGGTTGTGGGGCGGAATCGAAGTCGCCATGCCGACCGCAATTCCGCTCGCGCCGTTTGCGAGAAGGTTGGGAAAGAGGCCGGGGAAGACTTCCGGCTCCTCTTCCTCGCCATTGTACGTGGGACGAAAATCGACCGTGCCTTCATCAAGGCCGGCCATCAGCTGCATGGCGACCGGCGTCAGCTTGGCTTCGGTGTACCGGTAGGCCGCGGCGTTATCGCCGTCGATGTTGCCGAAATTGCCCTGCCCGTCGACGAGCGGGTAGCGAAGGGCGAAATCCTGAGCAAGACGGACCATCGCGTCGTAGACCGATTGATCGCCATGCGGATGATATTTGCCGATCACGTCGCCGACGACGCGGGCCGACTTCTTGTAGGCGCCCGCGGGATCGAGACGCAGCAGCCGCATCGCCCAAAGCAAGCGGCGGTGGACGGGCTTCAGACCGTCGCGGACGTCGGGAAGGGACCGCGCTGTGATCGTCGAAAGGGCGTAGACGAGGTACCGCTCGGAGAGGGCAGCGTCGAACGGAGTCTCGATTACGGAAGAAATATCGGATGCGGGCATGACCGCTGCCTAGCAAGCCGTTCCGTCCCCTTCCACCAGTTCAGTGAGCTTATTCCGCGGCTTGAGCCGCCTGCTGCGGCCAGCCGCCATATACGTCCGCCTTCGATCGCTCCATTTCGGCGATCAACCACTCCTTGAAGCGCTTGATCTTGGGCGTGAGCTTGCGGTCCGCGGGATAGACCAGCCAATAGGCCCAGCCGCGTGCCGATATGCGATCCGGAAACGGGACCTGAAGGCGGCCGGCGGCAACATCGCCCTTCCAGAGCAAGGGCGTGAGCAGCGCAAATCCCTGCCCGGCCATCGCCGCATGACCTTCGTTCGCCTGGTTTTCCAGGCGGATGCCCGGACGCTTCAGGACCGACTCATCGGCCGGAACTCCGTTGTCGGAGAACCACTGCTGCCACCAATCGTCATTGGGATTGATCAGGTTCTGGCCCGGAATGTCGTTGGGCTCGAGCCTCCGTCCGAGCTTGCGCTCGACTGCGGCAATGCATTCCGGGCTCGCCATCGGGGTGAACTCCGATTCGAACAGGCGGTGATGCTCCATGCCTTCCCAGCCGCCGCCGCCCGCGCGGATCGCGACATCCGCGTCGCCGGCTCGAAGGTCGCACAGCTCGTTGCTGGTCGTCATCCTGACCGCGAGGTCGGTATGCTCCATCTGAAAGCCGCCGAGCCGCCACGCGAGCCAAGTGTTGGCGAATGTGTGGGTGGTCGTCACCGTGAGCAGCGATTCATCTTCCTCACGATGGCTCGCGAACGCTGCCTCGATGGAGTCGAACGCGCTTGAGAGAGTTGGAAGCAGGCGTGCTCCGAGAGGAGTCAGCCGGGCCCGGCCCTTCTCCCGTATGAACAAGGGGGCGCCGAGCCGTTCTTCGAGGCTCTTCACCTGGTAGGACACGGCAGCCTGGGTCATCCCGAGCTCGGCCGCTGCCGCGGTGAAATTCTCGGTCCGGGCGGCCGCTTCAAAGGCCCGGATCGCTGCCAGGGGTGGAAGTCGCCTCATAAGTTCACCTCATAAGGTGCGTTTATTGACCCGTTTAACTGTTTGATTGGCGAAACGGGAGGCAGAATCATACATAGGTTTTGGCCGCCGGCGAAGGAAAATCCCTCCCCTCACAGCCCCCCTCGCCGGCGGCTCACAAAAAGGAAGGACGAACTTGCCATGACTTATGGCCTCAGCACCCGTGCGTTCATCGAAAACGGCCCCGTCGCCCAGGTCGCCGAAGCGGACACACTGCGTACGACGGCCCGCTCATGGCGCGCCCTCGACGAAGCCCATCGCATCGAGCTGATCGAAATGGCGCTCCGCGTCGCGAACGATCGCATCGACGCCTTTCCGCTGGCGCTCTGAGCGAAGCGGACAACAGGGAAAGAAAGGAATGGTCACCATGGTGGATGAGATTTTCGACCGCCACTATCAGGCCGGCCGCAACGAACTGAATAAGACTCTCGCCAGCGCCTTCGGAAGGCTTGGTCATGCAATCGCCAACGCCTTCGAAGTCTTGGTGAAAATTGAGTATCAGGCGCCTTGGGCGGTGAAAGCCCGGGGGGCGCGCTGCAACTAAACCCACCTTAGAGGAGCGCGGGCTAGCACGCACCGCGCTCCTCGCTTATAGCCGCGGCTCCTTCTCCCAGTGGAGTGATGCTCGACCGTGGCCCGTCGCCGCCAAATCTATGAGGGCAAAGCCAAGATCCTCTACGAGGGTCCGGAACCCGGAACGCTGATCCAGTACTTCAAGGACGATGCCACTGCGTTCAACGCGCAGAAGCGTGGCACGATCAGCGGCAAAGGCGTGATCAACAATCGCATTTCAGAGCATATCTTCACTTCGCTGACGGCGATCGGGGTCCCGACCCATTTCATCCGCCGCCTCAACATGCGCGAGCAACTGATCCGCCAGGTCGAGATCATCCCGATAGAGGTCGTGGTCAGGAACGTCGCCGCCGGTTCGCTGTCGAAGCGGCTCGGGATCGAGGAAGGCACGCAGCTGCCGCGGACGATCATCGAATATTATTACAAGGACGACGCCCTCGGGGACCCGATGATCGCCGACGAGCATATTGCCTGCTTCGGCTGGGCTACGCAGGACGAGATGAACGACATCGCCGACATGGCGATCCGCGTGAACGATTTCCTGTCGGGCATGTTCGCAGCGATCGGCATCCGCCTGATCGACTTCAAGCTCGAGTTCGGGCGGGTGTGGGACGGCGACTATGCGCGCGTCATCCTCGCCGACGAGATCAGTCCCGACGGCTGTCGCCTGTGGGACATCAAGACCAACCAGAAGCTCGACAAAGACCGCTTCCGCCAGGACCTCGGCGGCGTCGAGGAAGCCTATCAGGAAGTCGCCCGCCGGCTCGGCTTGCTTCAGCCGGAAGACGATTCCGCGGTTCTCGACTTCGATACGCATCGCAAGAAGCGCGGCCGCTAGGGCCCGACGACCTCGAAGCGAGTGACCTCGGGCCCGAGCTCGAGGAGGAAATCCAACGTCCTCTTGCTTGACGTCGTCTCAGCCCGCATCTGCCCGAGCAATGAAGCGCGCCCGTGTCGTCACTCTGAATGCTGCGCTCGGGCCGCTCGATTACCGGGTGCCCGACGGCATGACGGTCGAGCCGGGTTCCATCGTGGTCGCGCCGCTCGGGCCCCGGCAATTGCTGGGCGTGGCCTGGGACGCGGAGCGGCTTCAAACCAACGAGGTGCCGGACTCTCGCCTCCGCCCGCTTACGGCTGTGCTGGATGTCGCACCGATCGCAGCGCCGTTGCGACGCCTGTGCGAGTGGACCGCGGACTATTACCTGTCGCCTCTGGCAGCAGTGCTGCGCATGGTCCTCCCCTCCTCGGCAGCGCTGGATGGGCCGCGCCAGCTGATCGAGTACCGGCCAACGGGGTTGGTTCCCCAGCGTCTGACTCCCCAGCGGGAGAAAGCGCTGGCCGCTCTGGAGGGACGGCAGGGCACCATCCGCGAGCTGGCTGATCAAGCCGAGGTCAGCGACTCCGTCATGCGCGGGCTCGTCAACGCCGGCGCATTGGAAGCCGTCGCCGTCGACGGCGACCGGCCCCTGCCCTGCCCGGATCCGGATTTCTCGCCCCCCTGCCTCAATGAGCATCAGCGCGAGGCCGCCAAAAGCCTGGCAGATTCCATCGGGCGGGGCTTCGACCCGATCTTGCTCGACGGAGTGACCGGCTCCGGCAAGACCGAGGTCTATTTCGAAGCCATCGCCGAAAGCCTTCGTCAGGAGAAGCAGGCGCTGGTCCTGCTACCCGAGATCGCGCTCACGGAGCCGTTCCTCAAGAGGTTCGAAGCCCGCTTCGGCTGTGCTCCCGTCGCCTGGCACTCCGGACTTCGTTCCTCCGAACGCCGCCGCGCGTGGCGGGGCATTGCGAGCGGCGAAGCCAAGGTCACGGTCGGGGCCAGGTCGGCGCTATTCCTGCCCTACGCCAACCTCGGGCTCATAGTAGTGGACGAGGCGCACGAGGCCTCCTTCAAGCAGGAGGACGGCGTCCAATATCATGCCCGCGACACGGCCGTGATGCGGGCCTTGTTCGAGGAATTCCCGGTCATCCTGTCGAGCGCCACACCGCCGATCGAGAGCCGGCACATGGTCGAGCTCGGCCGATACCGAGAGGTGGCGCTGCCCCAGCGCTTCGCCGGCGCATCCATGCCCGAGATCCGAGCGGTCGATCTGACCAAGGATCCTCCGCCGCGAGGCCGCTGGCTGGCTCCGGAGCTCGTTCGGGAACTGGAGTCGAACCTGGAGCGAGGCGAACAGTCCCTGCTCTTCCTCAATCGCCGCGGCTTTGCGCCCCTCACCCTATGCCGCCACTGCGGACACAGGTTCCAATGCCCGAACTGCACCGCCTGGATGGTCGAGCATCGCCTCATGCGACGGCTTGCCTGTCACCATTGCGGGCATGTGATGCCGCCGCCTCAGGCGTGTCCAGAATGCGGCGAGGAGGACAGCCTCGTCGCGTGCGGCCCTGGCGTCGAGCGAATCGCGGACGAGGTTGCAGAGCTGTTTCCCGATGCCCGAACGGCGGTCGTGACGTCCGACACCATCTGGTCACCGCAACGGGCCGCGGAATTCGTGGGCGCGATGGAGCGGGGGGAAATCGACATCGTCGTCGGCACTCAGCTCGTAACGAAAGGCTATCATTTCCCGAACCTCACGCTCGTTGGAGTCGTCGATGCCGATCTCGGCCTGGCCGGTGGCGACCTACGCGCTGCGGAGCGGAGCTTCCAACAGATCCAGCAGGTCGCCGGCCGTGCGGGACGCGGCGAGAAGCCCGGCCGGGTCCTCGTCCAGACCCACGATCCCGAGGCCCCGGTCATCGCCGCCTTGGTATCAGGGGATGCACCAGGCTTCTACGCGGCGGAGACCGACGCGCGACGCGCAGCTGCGATGCCCCCATTCGGAAGGCTGGCCGCCATCATCGTCTCTGCGGAAGATGCGGGTGAAGCGGAAAGCGTCGCGAGACGAATCGGCCAGGCGGCGCCCCCCGTCGACGGCATGGCGGTGTTCGGACCGGCCCCCGCCCCGCTGGCCATGCTGCGCGGCCGCCATCGCCAGCGCCTTCTCGTCCACGCAAGACGAAGCCTGGACGTGCAGGATGTGATCCGAGATTGGCTGGCTGAGGTGGAGTGGGGATCCAAGGTTCGCGTCAGCGCCGACGTGGACCCTTACAACTTCCTCTAGGTTCGCTGAACCCACCACGGGCGGACGAGCTCTCCGCGCCGTACCGCCAAAGCGACGAGCCAAACGCCCGCGGCGGTCGCGATCACCAACGCGAGGACCGACGCCTCGAGCCCGAACGGCCCACCCGACAGCAAAGTGGGTCCGGACAGCTTGGCCTGGGTGAGTCCGTCCTGGTGGCCGCCCGAGACGGGGACGTCGAAGATGTAGCCTTGAGTGAAGTTCCAGGCCGCATGAAGGCCCATCGGCGCCCACAGATTGCGCGTCAGCATGTAGACGCCGCCCAGGAGCACCCCGGCCTCCATCGCGATCGCGAACGATGAGAACCAGGTCGCATTGGCGTTTTCGATGTGGACGAGGCCGAAGAGAGCCGCGGTGACGACGAGCGCGGCCCAGCTGCCGGCGAACTCCTCGATCCATCGAAAGAGAATCCCGCGAAATAGCAGCTCTTCGGCGAATGCCGCGAGGATCGCAGTCTGGAAGACGTCGCGGACCAGCTGGCCGGTATGGCAGCAGCCGACGATCCTATAGACCCCCACCAATGCCGCGCTCGCGACGACCGCCCCGAAGAGCGCGGAGCCCCCTGCAAATCCCAGCCCGAAATATTTCACCGATCCTTGCACCGGCAGGTCGTCGCGAGGCCGCTCGCCCAGATGACGGATCACGACTTTATAGGCGATCAGAAGCAGCCCGACATTGATAGCGACCTGCAGGGGTGTCTTCGCATTAGTCGGCATCGCAGGAAGTGTTCGATTGACGATGTAGGCCAGGGCCGCAGCGCAGGCGTATAGGACGATCGCGATTGCCATGGCGACCAGCGGGAATTCGACGATGCGTGTTGCCCAACTGCGCGCGCTCATTTCGCGTCGACTTCCCCCCGATCCGCTGGCCATTGGCGTGAACGGATTCCCAGCGCAAGCCTTCCCGCAATTCAGGAGGGCGCACCGGGAGGGAGTCCGGCAGGGAGGGGGGTTGGGGGCAACTCATCTCCCGGTGGCATCAGGTTAGTGCCCCGTGCGCACTCGCCGGTTCATCGACTGCGCGCGAACTTAAAGCGCGTAGCTGATGCCGAGCAGGAAGGCGGTTCGGTTTGAGTGCCCCGCTGAATAGGCGTTCGAGCTGCCCCGGCGGGAGGTGATCGCGCCCTGCAGGGAAAGCGGGCCGGACCGCCATTGCAACCCGACGCGAGCATCGGTTGTCAACCCATAGCCTCGAGCTTCCCGGAGCGGAGCGAGCGCACCGATCGACGCCTGAAGCTGGAGGTTTCGCGCCAGGCTGAATTGCCCTGCTGTTTCGCCGTACAATGTCGGGCCGGACCCGAAGTAGTCGGGCGAGAAGGCGAGCCGCGTGGACAGAACCTTTCCGCGGATGCCGCCGTACAATTCGGCGTAGGAACGCGACGATCCAAGGCCCGAATAACTCGAATAGCGCGAGTAGGCTGCGCCCGCGTCTAGGGTGAGCCCGGATCGCAGCTGCTTGGCATATCCGCCGTTCAGCTGCAGCCCGAGCGTCCGTAACCCCTCGCGCGATGCAACGACGCTGCCGGACGACGCGATGTAAAGCCCGTTCGGGGAGTCATAGGACAGATCGAGCACGCCAACCGGCCGGGATTCGCTCAATGAAAAACCGCGAAAGCGATAGTCGGTGAAGACCGACACTGCCGCTCCGACCTGAGCAGCGGCCGGAGTTGCGGTCACGCAAAGGATCGCGGTCGCAAGCCTGGCGAGGATTGGGTTACGGGCGCGACCTCGTACTGGCCAAACGATACGGACCGCAGGAGCAGTCACACGCGCTCTGAATGCGGGCCAAGCTCGCGCAAGCGTCGATCGCGCCGCTGCGGAATTTCACAATCAACGGCGGACTCGCCGAACGCTGCCGCTCCCGCATCAAGGCAAGTAGACCGCTGACATGCGCTGCCGCGAATGAGCTTCCATTGACGAGAAACCATCGTCCTCCCGGCTCCGTCGTCGGCACGTCCCTACCCGGTGCAGTGTAAACTTGAGCGCGCGGCGGTGCCAAGACGTCCGAGGCAACGATCACGCCGGGGACCGAGGCGGGGAATCCACCGTCGGGTCGGCCGTGATCGAAAGCGGCCACGACCGCGGAACCTCGACCCATGGCCGTCGTAACGAGCGCTCGAAGCAAGCGGGTGTCGGGGCCGCTGAGGCTGAGATTGATCACGGTGGGCCGCTTCTCGGCGGCGAAATACAATGCCTTGGCGAGGCTCAAGGTGTCGCAGACGGTGCGGCTTCGCTCCGTTTGCCAGCAGGCGCGCAGTCCGAGCAGTCTAGCTCCGGGAGCAACACCGGCAATCCCGATGCCATTGTCCGCCTTTCCAGCGATGATTCCCGCGACTGCGGTTCCGTGCTCTTCGGAAGCTAGCGACTGGCCGCTCACGAAATTCGCGTTGATCGCTACCTGACCCGCAAGGTCAGGATGGCGAGTGTCGATGCCGCTGTCGACGACAGCAACGGTCGTTCCGCGGCCGGTGGCCAGGCGGTGCAGATCCGCAAGGTGCCATTCGGACGCAGCGGGTTCTGCTGCATAGAGGGGGTCGTTGTGCGAAGCGGTGCCGCCGCGCGCGCTATAGAGCTGCATCGGCTCCGCCCATTCGACGTCACGATCGTGCCCCAGTTGCTCGGCGGCGGCGGTCGGCGCTCTGGAATCTGCCACCGCCATGACGAAGCAGTCCACGCCGATCATCGGCATCGGCCAGTCCTCGACGAGCGTTAGTCCGTGCCGCTTCGCGATGCGCCGCGCGAGATGCGTCCTGGCGCTGCTGGAAAGCATATCGCCGTAGCCGCCGCCGTATCCGTTCGCGCGGTAATGATCGGGCGGATGCCGAACCATCACCAGGATCTGACGCTCGGCAGCGGGAGCAGCGTCCTTGGACGCGCTAGCCGCCGGGGTGCACGTCAGCGCCGCTGCCAGGCAAATCGCAAGCGAACGGAAGACGCGCGTCATTCGCCGGTGCTCGCGTCGATGGCCTCCGCCAGCTCGACCTTGTGGTTGGAATGCAAACTCGCCAGCGCTGCCCCTCGTCGCGGTGGATCGACGTGGACCAGATAGGCGCCCGTGGCCGTCGGCCCTCCAACGATCGATCCGCCCGTGGACCGCAGCGCCTCGCGCAGGTCCTGCTCCGTCGTACCCGCGCCGAACATGACAATCAGGTTTGCAGAAGCCGGAGCGGTGCTTGAACCGAGCGCCTGATACGCCGGCTGGCTCAGCCACAAGTAAAGACCGGACGCCAGGGTCAGAAAAGCGATCTGCGCCGTGGTCAGAGCAAGAACCACCGGACGAGTGAACGCCGTCCAAATTTCGCCGAACGTTTGTCTGAGCGACGGTCGCCGCGACCCAACGAAGGCCGGCTCGGCAATTCGCTCGCGAACCCGCGTCCAACCGGACTCGACCTGCGGCGAATAGGCTCGGAACGCGTGGATCCGGCGACGCTCAAGCACCAGCTGCTCTCGGCAATCCGCGCAAGCGGCGAGATGCGTCTCGACCAACTCTCGCTCGTCCTGATCGAGTTGCCCGGTGGCATACCACGGAAGCAATGCCTCCGCGTCGTCGTGCGGCTGCTCGGAGGTGATCGGGTTAGTTGTCGTCATCGTCTAAAGCCAATCCGCGAAATTACCGGCGAGGGCCTTTCTCAGGCGCTGGCGGGCGTGGAAAACGCGGGTCTTCACCGTCTCGGCCGGGCAGCCCACGATGTCGGCGATCTCGCGATAGCCGAGGCCGTGAAAATAAGTGAGGTCGACTACGGCGCGATGCTCGGCCGACAATTGCTGCATGGCCTGCCGCAGCGCATTGTGGAGACGCCGCTGCTGCAGCTTCTCGTCAGGAAGCGCATCCGGGTCGACACGCGTTTCGAGCGCGTCGTCTTCTAGCGGGTCGGGCCACCGCGCCTTCGCTTTGATCGCCTTCCGGTAGGCAATCGCGAAGATCCACGTGGACGGCTTGCTTGCGCCCCTGAAGTTCGCTGCGGTTTGCCACACGGTGATCATCGTATCGTCGAGCACTTCCTCGATCAGCGGCGACCGTTGCAGCACTGTCCCGAGGAAGCGCGCGAGCCGTGGCTGATAGGTGCGGTAGAGCGTCTCGAAGGCATGAAGTTCCTTTGCGCCGACACGGGCGAGCAATTCCCTTTCTCGGGAGGCGGTTGGCTGGGATTCCTCATTACGGGCGCTGTTCGCCGCCCGGGACCAGTTCACTTGCGCTCTCCCCCCATTCTCATGGGTGCCGGCAACTGCGGGAAAGGTTCACTTCATTCTACTCCCGCAACGCTCCGACTGCGAGCCTTTCAGAAATTTCGACATTTTTCCGGTCGAAAAAGGTGAACTCTTCGGCCGCTATTGGACACTCACCTGTGGCTCGCTCGCTCCGACCAGGGAGGATGCCATGAACCGTCCAGCGACATTGCCCAGCCCGCGAAAGCTTACCGCCCGCCCCTTGCGCGGCATCTTGCTAGCAACCGCGCTGACCTTCGCGGGTGCTTATTCCAGTCCAGCTCTCGGCCAAGCGATTCAGCAGATCAATCTGACGACCGACAGCAATGAATTCCTCGTCAGCCAGGGCATGACGCCCGCCGCGCACGTCGACCCGAACCTCATCAATCCGTGGGGAATGAGCTTCGGCCCGACGTCGCCGTTCTGGATCTCGAACCAGGGCTCCGGCAATACGACGCTCTATACCGGCAGCGGAACGCCCTTCCCGCAGCCGACGCCGCTAGTCGTAACCATCCCCGGAAGCGCGACCGGACCCAGCGGGCCAACCGGGCAGACCTTCAATTCGACGACGAGCTTCACGCTCTCGAACAACAACCCCGCAACATTCCTGTTCGCCAATCTCAACGGGACGATTTCCGGCTGGAATGGAGGTCTCAACCCGATCACGAACGCTCAGGTGGTCGCCGGGGCGCCCGGCAGCGCGGTCTACACGGGCCTCGCGATCGGCAGCAGCGGCGGAAGCAATTTCCTTTACGCGGCCAACCACGCCGGCGGGATCGACGTTTTCGATCAAAACTTCGCGCCGACGACGCTCGCGGGCAACTTCACCGATCCCAATCTCCCGGCGGATCTCACTCCGTTCAACATCGCCAATATCGGCGGCAAGCTCTATGTCACGTTTGCACAGGTTGGGCCTGATGCCGACGAAGCTCCGCTTGGGAGGGGCATCGTCGACATCTTCAACACCGACGGCAGCTTCGCGAGCAGGTTCATCACCGGCAGCCTCGCGAACAACGTCGTGTCGCCGTGGGGGATTACGATCGCCCCAGCCGGCTTCGCCGGTCTCGGCGGCAATTTCCTCGTCGGCAATTTCTCGGACGAGGACGGGTTCATCAACATCTTCGACCCGAACGGCAGTTACCTCGGCCAGCTCACGATGAACGGGACCGTGTTCAACATGCCCTATCTATGGGCTCTCGGCACCCGCACCGGCGGGCCGAGCATCGACCCGAACGCCGTCTACTTCACGGCCGGCATCGGCGACGAGGAGCATGGGCTGTTCGCCGAGTTGCTCCCCGTTCCGGAACCCTCGAGCTGGGCTCTGATGCTGCTGGGCTTCGGAGCGATCGGGCTTGTCCTCCGCCGAAGCTCGAAACCGACGCTGGCGCAAATCGCCTAGTCGACGAGGGGCAGTTCGGGCGACGCCGA
>Ga0070658_10004855_pt1 | contig 10949 bp, 7 predicted proteins | sample KBSC13metaG_FD_64664 | JGI IMG/M metagenome (GOLD analysis project Ga0070658, IMG submission 64664) | Corn rhizosphere microbial communities from Kellogg Biological Station, Michigan, USA - KBS C1-3 metaG | ecosystem: Host-associated > Plants > Roots > Rhizosphere > Soil ... | reverse complement strand
ACGACGAGGTCGTAGAACTTTCGCGGCTTCAACCGGGGCAGGGTGTTCATCTGCGCGCGGCTCTCCACCTGGAAGACGCCGATCGTGTCGGCGGCACAGAGGTCGTCGTACACCGCCTGGTCGTCCATCGGGAGCGTCGCGAGGTCGATCGTCACGCCGCGCTGCTGCTTGATGTACAGCAGGCAGTCCTGGATCAGCGTCAGCATGCCGAGTCCGAGCAGGTCGATCTTCACCAGGCCCGCCGCGTCGAGATCGTCCTTCTCCCACTGGATCACCGTGCGCCCCGGCATGCTCGCCGGCTCGATCGGCACGACTTCGTGCAGCGGTTCGGCCGTCAGGACGAACCCACCGACATGAATCGACCGGTGTCGCGGCAGCTGGTGCAGTCCCTCGACGATCTCGGCGAGCGCGCGCACGCGCTTGTCGTTCGGGTCGAGCCCCGCCCGCTCGACGACGCTCGTGCCGTCCGTCTCGCGCAGTGCCGTGGTCGGGTTGCGGCGCTCGGTGTGCTCCTCGCCGGCGTACGGATCCTCCCATCTATTGCCCCTCGCCGCTGACTTCGTCAGCGCTCGCGGAAGCTTCGTCAGCGCCTCGTCCCCGCGCGCGAGATCGCGCGTCCCTGCACGCTGCGCGTTGGGGCTCCCGTACGGCTCGTACGCCGCGTTCGGCGTCGGTCGATCGGACGACGTCATCGGCCGGCGCACCTGCTTCGCCTTCTCTTTCTCGGCGCGCGACCGCGTGGTCGCTTCCGTGCCGGGCACCATGTCGTTGCCGAGCGTGCTCGCCACCGCGCCGTCGCTCGCCGCGTCGTCGTCGGGCCTGGCGCGCAATGCTTCGGCCGTGGCCTTGGCCGAGAAGCGGTCGCTGAGCATGGCCAGCGAGTCCGCCTGCTCGACGCTGAACCCGAGCACGCGCGCCGCGTCGCGCACCGCGCTCTTGCCACGATAGGTGATCTGCTCGCACACCATCGCCGCGTGATCGCGGCCATAGCGCTCGTACACGTACTGGATGACGCGCTCCCGCTCGCGGTGCGCGAAGTCGATGTCGATGTCCGGCGCCTCCGTGCGCTCCTCGCTCAGGAAGCGCTCGAACAGGAGCTTGAGCCGGATCGGGTCGACGGCCGTGATGCCGAGACAGTAGCAGACGGCGGAGTTGGCAGCCGAGCCGCGCCCCTGGCAGAGGATGCCTTCGCGCCGCGCGAAGCGCACGATGTCCCAGACGATGAGGAAGTAGCCCGCCAGTCCGAGCTTCGTGATGAGCCCGAGCTCGTGGGCGATTTGTCGGTCGTGCTCCGCGGTGCGCTGCGACGTGCCTGGTTCTCCCCACCGCTCGCGCGCGCCCTGCTCGACGAGCCGCGCGAGATACTCGTCCGGGCTCACGCCGGCCGGGAGCGGGAACGCAGGCAGCGTCGGGTTGAGCTGGTCGAGCCGGAAGGTGCACTGCTCGGCGATGGCGAGCGTGGCGCGCACCCCGTCGAGGTTCCCGCGCCAGCGCCGCGCGATCTGTGCCGCGCTCTTGAGGTACCACTCGGCGTTCGGACGCAGGCGCGTTCCCATGAGATCAAGAGTTTTGTCATGTCGAAGACATGACAAGACGTCGTGCACCATCCGGTCGCGGGCGCGCGCGTAGTGCACGTCGTTCGTGACGACCCACGGCACGTCGAGCGCGCGGGCGATCTCGATCAGCCGCGCCGTCGTGACGCGCTCCTCGGGCAGCCCGTGATCCCAGCACTCGATCGCGACCCGCCGCTCGAAGATGTCCAGCAGCGTGGCCGCGGCCTCGCACGCGGCGTCCGTCTCGTCGCGCGCGGCGAGCGTCGGCACCCAGCCGCGGGGACAGCCCGTGAGGGCGAACAGTCCGCCGGCACGCGCCGCGAGCTGGTCGAGCGTGACACGCGGTTCGCCGCGGTGCGCCACGTCCTGCCGCGCGAGGGTGACGAGCGACGCGAGGTTCGCGTAGCCCTCACGCGACTGCGCCAGGAGGGGCAGATGCGTGACGAGTGGTTCGTCGTTGGTGCGAGTCGGCGCGATCGTGACGGTGAGCTCCGCGCCGATGATCGCCGGCAGCTCGGCCTCGCGCGCCGCGGTGGCGAAGCGGACGATCCCTCCCAGCTCGTCATGGTCCGTGATCGCGAGCGCGGCGAGCCCCAATTCTTTCGCCCGCGCGACGAGCGGCTCGGGGAGCGCGGCACCGTCGAGGAGGGAGAACGCGGTGTGGGCGTGCAGCTCCGCGTATTTCATGCGCGGAGGTCGAGCCGGGACGCGTTAGAGGCGCCGAGCTCCCGCGAAACGCGCGAAGATGGACTCCATCTCCGCGCGCGACAGACCTTCCCGCTGTTGTCGCACGAGCGGGTGGTCGACGTCGGACAGCTCGACGCGCGGCCGGCTAGGCCATGGCCGGATGTGCAGGCGCACGGGCATGCTGATCGTCGGCGGATGTCCGGGAATCGAGTTCGCGAGCTTTCCGTCGAACGTCTCGCCACCGGCGCGCGTCGGGTCGTTGCAGAGCGCGACGTAGCGCTCCACGTCGTCGGGAAAGACGTGGACCCACACGCCCCAGGCGAAGGAATCAGGGGTGTCCTGCACGGACAGCTCGAGGAGCGCCAGCCCGAAGAACCACTTGTCGAGGACGTAGCCGTCCTCCTCCCGCATCGCACGCGTTGCACGCACGTCCGGATCGAGCGCGAGCACCGGATCGGGCGCGTCGAAGTGCCAGTTCGGAAATCCGTCGTGCCACTTCCGGCATCGTCCGCACTTGTAGCGCGCACCGCTCGCCGTCCATTCCACGGCGAATGGACCGGGTTGGCGTCGCCAACCGAGGAAGACGAGGACGACGGCGAGCGCGAGCAGGACGGCGAGAAGCATGGACGAGCGGAGCGAGGATCGTTGGCCCGCGAAGTTGCTCGCGGCCTCCCCTGAAGACGCTCGCCAGCGCGCGGTCGATACGTGCTCGCATCCCGCTCTGCTCCGACGCGCCCGATCGGTGCAGGCAGGGCCGTCTCCGCACCCCCGCATCCCCTCATTCTCTCATCCCCGCACCTCAATCCACCCACCCCTGCAACCGCCACGCATCGTCCGCGCGGTCGAGGTACACCACGAACTCCCCCGCCAGGCTCTCGCACCGCCAGTAGTCGCGCCGATAACCGTCGTCCCACCAGTCGCCCGACAGGCGTTCGGGCCCGATCGGGCGCGACACGGCGATCCGATGTCCGCGCCACGTCACCACGCGCGGCACCTCGCCCTCGCACTCGACCTCCACCGGCTCCGCCGGCTCGAGCGCACGATGGGCCGCCATCGTCGACGGGGGCGGCGCCGGCTCGCGCACCACCTGCAGCGCGCGTGGCGCATCCGTCACCATGCGAGGGCCGGCCGCACGCGCATCGTTCGGGCGCGCGCCGCTCGCATCCGGCGCGGCAGCCGTCGAGGGCTTCGTTCGCGTCACCATCGGTGTCACATCGCGTGTTCGCCGCTCCGTTGCCTCGGCGTCCAGCGCATCTGTCCACACCCCGGCCTTCTCCGGCCGGTGCGTGTCCTGGTGCACCGCGCGCACGATCGCGTTCGGCCCCAGCTCGGCGCGCAGCCGCTCCAGCGCCGCGTCGGCGGCGCCGATGTCGCGCCACGAGGCGCTCAGCAGGTCGCCCTGCTCGCCGGTGAGCGGCGCCGCCGCGGCGATCGCCACGCGCACCGCACTGACGGGTGCGCTGAGCGTCCACCGGTCGAGCAGCGCGCGGCAGCGCTCGAACAGCGGCGCGACGCGCGCGAGCGGCCGCGCGGGACGCACCTCGCGCGTCACCGTGTGCAGCGGCTTCGACGTCAGCGCTCCGCGCGCGTCGTCGAGCGTGAGCGTGATCGCCACCGACGCCGCCGCGCGTCCATGGGCGATCAGCTCCTGCACCAGCCGATCGAGCGCAGCACGGACGAGGAAGAGCACGGGTTCCATCGTCGATGTCGGCGCCGCGAGCTCCACTTCCACCGCGGGCTGCGTCTCGACGCGCGCGAGCACGGGACGCCGCAGGTCGTCGGCACGCGCGAGTCGCCACGCGCGAATCCCCGTATCGCCCCACCGCCGCTCCACGTCCTCCGCCGAGAGCGCGGCGAGCGCGCCCACGGTGCGGAGACCGAGCGCGTGGAGCGCCGACCGCAGCTCCTCGTCCATCGGCACGAGAGCGAGTGGAGCAGGGGCGAGGTAGGTCGCGTCGTGCCCTGCGGGGACGACGTGCACCAATGCGCGCTCGCTCCCGCGCGGGTCGAAGCTCGCGCCGGCCCACGTCGCCGCGCGCGCCGCGACGCACGATCCCGCGATCGCCACGCGCGGGCGCGGATGCCAGCGCTTCGCCACACGCAGCAGCTCCATGGCGAGCGCGCGCTCGCCACCGACTGGATCGAACCCCGCCGCGCCGACCCACCAGAGGCCGTGCGCCCCCGCGACCGGCGTCACCTGCGGGCTGGCGGCGAGCAACGCGGCGGATGTCTCCGTGATCGCCGCATCGATCGCGACGTCGTCCCACGGCAGCTCGATGAGGTCCGCACACAGTGCGCGCGCTTCGGCCGGTCGCATCCCGGCGCGCAGCCCCGCACGCGCGGCGGCGGCGGTGACGGCGCGCAGCCGCTTGCCCCCCGCCTCGATCAGCGCGACCGGATGCTCATCCCAGTGCGCGGGCGCGGGCGACGGCGGTGCGGAGCCCGATGGGGAGCTCGGGTTCGTGCGTGGGGGTGCCGCGTCCGGCAACGTCAGCGGGAGGAGAAGCTGCGCGCCGGGCGTGGGCTCGCCGGTTTCCCCCCGCCGGGCCGCGCGCCACACCGCGCCGATCGGGAACCTCGGGATGCGTACACAGGCGACGCGCCACTCCGATTGCACACCGCACCTCCACTGTCCGAAGCGTTCCTCCCTTTTCGACGCGCACGACGATCGTGCGGGTCACTCCCCACTCCCCACCCCCCACCGGTGGGGGGTGGGGAGTGGGGAGTGGTGGGTGTCGTCGCTTCCCTGGTGTCGTGCGTTCGACCAGCAGTCGCACCGCGCCGCCGAGCTGTGACGCGGCGCCCGTGCGGTCGGCGAGCAGGATGAGCACCGCGTTCGCCTCGCGCGCGAGCCGCGTCAGCCGCACCGCCGCCGACTTGCTCAGCATCGGCGCGCCGTCGAGCACGACGAGCGCGAACGCGCCGCTGCGCAGCAGCACGTCCGCGCACCACGCCGCCCGCCCCGCGTCGCGCGGCCGGATGATCCACACCCCTTCCGCGTCGCCCAGGTGCACCCAGTCCCGCGCGTCGAGCGTGCGCTGCGCGTCCACGTACGCCACCCAGCCGTGGGCGGCCACCGTGGACTCGACGATCGCGCGCGCCAGCGTGGTCTTCCCACTCCCCGCCGGACCGGCGATCTCCGTCAGCCGCCCGCGTGGCAGCCCGCCCCCCAGCAGCACCGCGTCGAGCGCCGAAACCCCGGTGGGAAGCGCAGGGGTCGGCGGCGGGGGCGGGGGGAGGAGCTTGACCAGCTCGGCGATCGACAGGGGCATGCCGGAGGAAAGAGGCAGGTATCGGGCCTGCACCGAACAAATACCGAAAACACAGCACGTAGCTCTGGGCGAAATGGGTCTCCGCCCGAGCCCGCCGCGGGGGGTTCTATTTACCGAACGAAAGCCGAAAACGCAACCGGAGGAATTTTCCCGCGACGCGCCATGCCGCACCCCCGAATCGCCCCATCCCCGCATCCCCGCATCCGGCCGTAGCTTACGCAACCACCCGAATGCCTACTCCTCCCTCCACGACCATGTCGCGCGCCCTTCGCCGCCCGATCGTCGCCGCACTCGGCCTCCTCGCTCTGAACCTCCTCCCGTCCGCGCCGGCACGTGCTCAGGCGCGGCGCCCCATGGCGCTGGAGGATCTCATCACCGCGGTGCGCGTGAGCGACCCGCAGCTCTCACCAGATGGGCGACGCGTGCTCTTCGTGCGCACCACCACCGACTCGGCCACCGGCAAGCGCAACGCCGACATCTGGACAGTGCCCGCCGACGGCTCCGCGCCCCCGCGGCCGTTCATCGAAGGCCCGAAGAGCGATGGCTCACCGCGCTTTCTCTCCAACGGCCGCGTCGTGTTCGCCTCGACGCGTGATGGCGCCGCGCAGCTCTACGTCGCCGATGGAGAAGGAAAGAACGCCCGCGCCATCACGACCCTCGGCGCCGGCGTGCAGGAGCCGATCGTCGTCTCCCCCGACGGACGCCTGGTCGCCTTCGTCTCCGACGTCTATCCGCGCTGCGGCGACGAAGCGTGCAACGCGCGCACGCGCGACTCGGTGGAGAAGGATCCCGTCAAGGTGCACGCATTGACACGCCTGCCGTATCGCCACTGGAACGAGTGGTGGGAATCGGTGCGGCATCACGTGTTCGTCACCGACGTCGAGAGCGGCGCGACGCGCGATCTCACCCCCGGCGACTACGATTCGCCGCCACACTTCTACGAGGATGGCGCGATCGCCTTCTCCCCCGATTCGCGTCAGCTCGCCTTCGTCTCCAAGCGCGACGCCAGGGACTCGGAGATGTGGACGACGAATCACGACGTCTGGACCGTTCCCGTCTCCGGCGGTGCAGCGAAGAAGCTCACGGCGTCGAACCCGGCGGCGGACATGACGCCCGTGTACTCCCCCGATGGAAAGTGGATCGTCGTCCGTGCGCAGCGGCGCGCCGGCTTCGAGGCCGACCGCTGGTATCTCGACGCGTACGATCGCGCGACGGGCGCGAAGCACACACTGTTCACCGCTCCCGACCTGTCGGTCGACGACTTCAAGTTCTCCCCCGACGGACAGACGATCTGGTTCACCGCCGTGCGCAATGGAACGGGGAACCTCTACACGATGCCGGCCGCCGGCGGCACGCCGAAGCTGGTCGTCCAGGGCGGCGCGGTCGGCGCGTTCCAGCCTGGCAACGGTTTCGCCGTGTTCGCGAAGTCGTCGCTCGTCGCGCCGCCCGACCTGTATCGTCTCGCCAGCGACGGCACGACACGCCAGCTCACCAACGAGAATGCCGGCTGGCTGGCCGCCGTGGATCTGCCGAAGCCCACGAGCCTGACCGTGGCCGGCGCGGGAGGCACGCCCGTGCAGTACTGGCTTCTCGAGCCGCCCCACTTCGACGCGACGAAGAAGTATCCCGTGGTCTTCCTCATCCACGGCGGCCCGCAGGGCAGCTGGGAGGACGCGTGGTCGACGCGCTGGAATCCCTCCCTCTGGGCCGCGCAGGGATGGGTGGTGGCGGCGCCCAACCCGCGCGGCTCGACGGGATTCGGGCAGAAGTTCGTCGACGAGATCTCGCAGGACTGGTGCGGCAAACCGATGACCGACCTCGCCGCCGTGTTCGATGCCGTGTCGGCGCTGCCGTACGTCGATCGCGCGCGTGCCGGCGTCGCCGGCGCCAGCTATGGCGGGTATGCGGTCGACTGGCTCATCGGCCACACCAACCGCTTCAAGGCGGCAGTGACGCACGATGGCGTGTTCAACGTCGAGTCCATGGCACTCGCCACCGAAGAGCTGTGGTTCCCGGAGTGGGAGTTCGGCGGGCCCGCATGGAGTCCCACCGCTCGCCGCAACTTCGCGCGGTGCTCGCCGCACCTGTCGGTCAACAGGATCCGGACGCCGACCTTCGTGATCACGAACGAGCAGGACTTCCGCGTGCCGCTCGATCAGGGGCTGCAGCTCTTCACCGCGCTACGCCGCAACGGGGTGCCGTCGGAAGGGCTCGTGTTCCAGAACGAAGGGCACTGGGTGCTGGGCGCGCTGGACAGCCGGCGCTGGCACCAGGCGGTGTTCGGGTGGCTGAACCGGTATCTCGCACCGATGTCTCCCTGAGCAGGCCGGCGGCCCGAGGTCGCATCACGCCCGCCCACGGACGAGCGTACATTAGCCCGATGCAAGGCACGCGACGGTCCGCGCGGACTCCTCGCACACGCCGGTCGTGGGCTGCGCTGCTCGCGACCTCGTGCCTCGCTGGCGTCGCGTGCGTCACGCCGACCGGTGAGGAGGACGTGTCGGCTCCCACGCCGTGGGAGATCACGCCGGCCGCCACCGTCGACGACGGCACGACCTACTGGCCGGACACGCGATGGCGTACCGCGCTGCCAGGCCAGGTCGGGATGGACAGCGCCGCCATGGCCACGCTCTCCCGCGACGTGCGGCGACATAGGTGGCCCACGCTCCGCAGCCTGCTCGTCGTGCACCACGGCTACCTGGTGTTCAACGAGTATCTCCGAGGTGCACATCCCGATTCGCTCGAGCAGGTCGAGGGGGTGAGCGCCACCGTGACGGGGATGCTCGTCGGCGTGGCGGCGCGTGAGGGAATGGTCGATCCACAGGATGGCATCGCGCAATTCTTTCCCGAATACGCCGATCTCCGGAGCCTGACGGGCTACGGCGTCCGGGTCGACCATCTGCTGGCGATGCGATCCTGCCTGGGCTTCGACGACGACAGCGGCAGGCTCGGCGCGTTCAATGAGTACTCGAGCGACTGGCTTCGCCTCATCTTCGAGAGCGGGGTCCACGACGCACCGGGAGAGCGATGGGGCTACAGCAGCTCCAGTGCGATCGTCCTCGGCGGAATCCTCCACGCCGTGACCGGGGAGCCGGCGGACGCGTATGCGCGCCGCGCGCTCTTCGCGCCGCTCGGGATCAGCCGCTTCGCGTGGGCGACCGGCCAGCCGAACGGACTGCCGCACATGGGGCTCGGGCTCTCGCTCACCCCGCCGGACATGGCGCGGATCGGGTACCTCGTGCTCCGCAACGGCCGGTGGCACGACACACCCATCGTGGCGGACGGGTGGATCGACCAGATGCGCCAGCGGATCTCGCCAGCCGTCGGGAAGTGGTCGACGTATTCACTCGACTTCGGCCGCATGCTGTGGATCCTCCCGCCGGTCAGCGGCGCAGCGGATAGCGGAGACGTGCTCGCTGCCAGCGGAGGCGGGGGGCAGTGGATCCTCGTCGTCCCCGGAAAGGATCTCGTCGTCGTCGCCACCGGCGAGGCCGTCGCGACGGCCAACTTCGTCGAGCCCCTCGATGTGCTCTACGACATCGTGGCGCCCGCCACACGCTGAACGCGGCCGAGCACCGTCAGCACATCGGTACGCTCGTCGAGCTCGGGAGCTGCGAGCCGGATGATGCGCCGGCTGCCGTGCTGGAAGTGCGACCTCCGCCTCCGCCGCCGAACCCGCGACCACCGCCGGCCGGCCGCATTCCGCTCCCGAAGTACGCCCGCCCTTGCCGGATCACCATCACCTCGCGCAGCTCGTAGAGCTGACGCACCCGGTGCTCGCCGAGTCGCGCCGGCTCGAACCGCATTGCCGGAACGACGGCCAGCACGGCGGCGGCGAAGCCGGGATCGCTCGCCCGTACGACGCGTGCCGTCCGGCTCTCGGGCAAGCCCGCGGTGTCCACGGCAACCTGGATGATGGCGGAGAAGCAACTACGATCGCGCCCGCTCGGGCGGTAGTCCGGCCGGACGTCGTTGGCGATCGCACGCGCCTTCACGCTCACCGCACACGCGCGGTAGAGCGGCGTGTGGAGGTAGTGGCTCGTGTCCTGGTCCGCGTGATCGCACGCGCGCGCCAACGGGGTTCCGGTGCTCACCACCCGCGCGTCGCCGTCGTCGGCACGCGGATGCTTCGCGCCGCAGCCGTCGAGGAGAACGATGGCCGAGACGGCCGACGCCACCACGGTCACCCGCCAGCTGCCAAGTCCGACGCGCATCGTGTCCACCTTCCCCGAACGATCCCGGGCGCGGAATCTGTGAGCTTCAGGGCGCCTCCGACAGAGACGCCACGACGTGCGAGAACCCTCCCGACGCAGACGCCACGACCGGAGGAAACCATCCCAGCCGAGGGCGCGTAGGCCCCGGTAGGTCCGCCGCCCACCGCCCCACCGCCCCGCGTCCCATGGATCCCAACGTCCCGGAGATCGTCGCCGAATTCGCCTTCGTCGGAATCGCGTCGCTCGCGTCGCTGAGCGCCATCGGCGTCGGCATCCACGCCTACCTTCGGCGCATGCGGCGCAAGGATTCGCCGATCCACGCGACGCACTACGACGACGATCGCCTCGCCCGCATCGAGCAGGCGGTCGACGCCATCGCCATCGAGGTCGAGCGGATCGCCGAGAGCCAGCGATTCCTCACCAGGCTGCAGACGGAGCGCAGCGACGAGCGGGTGCTGAAGGGCTGAGCGCGCACGCTCGCGCCTTGCCGTCACCTCCTGCCCCCGTATGTTCGACGCCACCCCGGCACGGCCCGGGAACGATCGCAGCCGGGGTCAGCTCATGACGACGCCGCCATGACGAGCGGTTTTCTCGACAGGGAGGTGTCACATGCCCAGCAGAGGGGAAGCGAGCAGTAAGCGATCAGGCGGCAAAGCGGAACCGAGCAGCGAACCGGGGCCGCACGGACACGGACATGCGCACGAGCACGCGTTGACCGGCGGGTGGTTGCGCGTCGACGGAGTGAATGGCGGCCCGCGGTTCCACTTCTTCGGCCAGCATTTCTTCCTCGCCGGATCGGGCGCCGACGCCGGCAACTGCCGCCCGCAGCAGTGCCTCCCGTGTCAGAAGGGCGCCTTCTCGGTCGAGAGTCAGTTCGCCGGGAACAATACCTTCGGGATCGGCCCGAGCATCGTGCACAACCAGTATTACGAGACGATCTCGTACGCGGGCTCGCTCCACCTCGTGGGGCAGGGCACCCTCTCCGACACGCGTGGCTCCTCGGATTCGAGGAAGTCGTTGGCGATCGTCCTCGCTCCGTTCACTCTCTCCGGCAACCTCGTGGGGCTGGATGGGCCGGAGGGGATCCAGGACAAGCCCGAGCTGTTCAATCTTTCGATCTACGGCCGCGGGATCGCCGTCGTCGAGCTCGACGTCGACACGTCCGCGCCACCGGGGTTCCTCTACAACTTCCGCAGCGTCACGTACGACATCACGGAGTTCAC
>Ga0070658_10004853_pt1 | contig 10953 bp, 6 predicted proteins | sample KBSC13metaG_FD_64664 | JGI IMG/M metagenome (GOLD analysis project Ga0070658, IMG submission 64664) | Corn rhizosphere microbial communities from Kellogg Biological Station, Michigan, USA - KBS C1-3 metaG | ecosystem: Host-associated > Plants > Roots > Rhizosphere > Soil ... | reverse complement strand
CCGTTCCCGCTGGCGCAGGGGCCGGGCGGCTTCGTGGTCGAGGCCCCGCCCGATCGCATCGACTTCCGCGCCCAGGTGCAGTCCCCCCCCGGCAGCGACGTGGTGCTGGGAGACACGGTCGCGCCGGCGGCCCCGGGCCCGGTCGCCGCCGGAGGCGCCGACGCGCCGTACGTCACCCTGGTCGTCGACCGCGGGCTGCACGTCGAGTCGATCGCCGCGGGCGGCTTTCGCGCGCGCTATCTGCACCGGGAGCAGCGACCGCCCTCGTCGGAGGACCAGCTGCTTCCCTACGTGCGCGAGGATCGCGCGGGGCTGATCATGGACGCGGCCGCCGACGCGCTGGCGTTCCTGGGCGCCCAGGGGCTGGGCGCGCCGGACGACGGCGCGGCGCCCATCACCCTGATCCAGGCGCCGCTGCGCAACGATCTGGTCACCCGACATGGCCGGGTCATCCTGGTGTCCGACCGCCTGCTGGAGATCTTTCCCATCGAGCGGGTGCGGAAATACCACCGGCTGGAGCTGGTGCGCGCCGTGCTGGCGGCCGCGCTGGATCACACCCTGCGTGGCATCGAGCCCGATCCCGACGTCACCCTGTCGGAAGGACTGATCGCCGCGTACCTGGGGGACAACTTCACCCTGAACCGCTTCCGTCGCCTGGAGTTCGCGCGCGACCTGCTGCGGCCGCTGGCGTTCCTGCCCGCCGTCGATCAGCTGATCTACGCGCCGCTGCTGGCGTCGTCGGCCAGCTACTTTGGCGACGTCGAGGACCGGGACGTCTTGCGCGACGACATCCGCCGCTTCTCGCACCACCAGCCGGGGCCGCGCTACATCTACGCGAAGCTGATCGATCTGGTGGGGGCGCAGGGGGTGGCGCAGATCGCGCGGTCGGTGGTGGGCGAGCGTGTCCCCTTGCGCCAGGCGGCCGCGCGCGTGTTCGGCGCGCCCCTGGACTGGTTCTGGCGGCAGTGGCTGTCGGGGCCACCGCCGCGGGTGAACTATCGCCTGGCCAGCGTGCAGAGCGCGCCCTTGAAGCCGCGCGGCGCGCACGTCATCGTCGACGTGGAACGACAGGGCGCGGACCTGGTGGAGCCGGTCGAGGTGCGCGTGACCGATCGCGACGACGTGCCCCACGACCTGATCTGGCGGGACCGGGGCCAGCGCCACCGCTTCGAGCTGGACCTGCCCGCCGGCCTGTCGTCGGTCGAGCTGGATCCCCGTCACCGGCTGACCGAGAGCGCCGTGGGCAGCCTGACCCTGGGCGACGATCCGCGGCTCGACAACCGGGTGCCGAAGCGCTGGCGGCTGATCTACGACGGCTTCGGCGCGCTGCTGGACGTCTCGGCGCTGCAGTTCGCGTTCGCCGGCGCGGTGACGCTGAAACCGCAGCACGACCTGCGCAACTCGTTCGACTTCCTGGTGACGCACAGCCAGTCGACCGACGCCAGCGTCAGCGCGTCGTACCAGCGGCTGTTCGGCCACCAGGCGGATCCGAACCGGCTGACCAGCGGCTTCGGCGGCGGCTTCACCCTGGCGCGCCCGAACGCGACGTACGGCGTGGCGGCCGGCGCGTCGCCCGAGCCGGGCTGGCGGCTGTCCGGCAACCTGGTCTTCCAGCACGACGACCGCGACTACTTCATCGATCCCTGGCACGCCTTCGCCGTGGAGGTGGACGCCGGCTACACGCTGACCGCGCTGGAGAGCGGCGAGCGCTTCTCGCAGTTCTTCGCCGGCGCCGAGGTGAAGCGCCTGATCGAGCTGGCGCCGGCCCACGTGCTGGCCTTCGACTTCAAGTTGAGCGGCACGGTGGGCGACATCCGCAAGCGCTCGCAGCTTTACGTGCTGGGCGGCGGGGCCGGGCTGCGCGGCTACGGCGTGGACGAGCTTCCGGGCCGGGCCCGCGGCGTGGGGCGCGTCGAGCTGCGCGATCAGTACCTGGCGGATCTGGACTGGAACCTGGGCCACTTCACCTCGGTGCGCGGCCTGGGGGGCAACCTGTTCTTCGAGGCGGGCGCCATCTCGTCCTGCGACGACTTCAGCGTCAGCAAGGACGACGTCTTCTATGACGTCGGCTACACGTTCCGCGTGCTGCACGACGCGTTCGGCGTGTACCAGCAGCTGCTGGCCATCGACGTGGCGGTGCCGCTGAACCGTCACGACCGCGTGTGCCTGGGCCAGCACGCGCTGGGCTCGCCGCAGGCGGGGCAGGCCACCATCACCCGACCGCCCTTCGTCGTCCTGATCTCGTTCTTGCCCAACTTCTGAGATGACCGGCCGTTGACATGACCGGCTTTGCCCCCCCTCGGGAACATCCGCTCCGGCGGCACCTGGTGTGGGCGCTGGTGGCGCTGGCGTACCTGTCGATCGCGCCCTACTTCCCGCGCCTCAACAACCCGAACGAGAACGTGCGCGTGTGGATGACGCGCGCGATCGTCGAGGACGGCACGCTGAACATCGACGCCACCGTGCGCGCCTGGGGCTTCGTCGACGACAAGGCGGCCAGCGGCGGGCACCTCTACTCCAGCAAGGCGCCCGGGACCTCCCTGCTGGGGGTTCCCGTGCTGTGGGTGCAGACCCGGCTGTGGCACGCCGCCGGCTGGCCGTCGCCGTCACAGCGCGCGGCCACGCTGGCGCTGCGTTTTGCGTCCGTCATGCCCTGCCTGCTGCTGTTTCTGTTCGCGTTCGCGCGCTGGGTGGAGCGGCGGACCGGCGACCCGGCGGCGCGTGATCTGCTGGTCACGGCGGTCGGCCTGGGCTCGATCATCTATCCCTATGGCGTGCTGTTCGTGGGCCACGCGCAAGGCGCGGCGGCCGTCTTCGGCGCCTTCATGGCGCTGACCTGGGACGACGATGGACCGGGCGTGGTCACGCCGCCGCGGCGGCTGGTGGCCGCGGGGGCGCTGGCGGGCGCGGCCGTGCTGTTCGAGTACCAGCTCCTGCTGGCGGCGCTGGTGCTGGCCGGCTTCGTCGTCTGGCGGCACCGCGCGGGCTTCCGCTGGTTCGCGCTGGGGGCCCTGCCGCTGGCCATCGCGCTTGGCGCCTATCACACGGCGCTGTTCGGTCGGCCCTGGACGTTTCCCTACGGTCATCTCGAGAACCAGACCTACGCCCGCGTCGATCACGGCAGCGGCTTCTTCGGCCTGTCGCGCCCCCACGCCGCCGCGCTGGGCGCGTCGCTGTTCTCGATCAGCTACGGCCTGTTCGCCTTCTCGCCGTTTCTCGTGGTCGGGCTGGCGGGCGCGGTCCAGCGGGCCTGGCAGCGCCGCGGCGATGCGATGGTGTGCCTGCTGGTCGCCGTCGTCCTGGCCCTGTTCCTGGCCGGCATGACCCACTGGCGCGCCGGGTGGTGCGTGGGCCCCCGCTACATCGCCGGCGTGGCGCCCTTTCTTGCCGCGGGGATCGCCCTGGCCTGGCGCGATGCCCAGGGCCGTCGCCTGACCAGCCCCCTGCGGGTGACGCTGGGCGCGCTGGTGGTGGTGTCGGTGTTCCTGAACGGCCTGTCCGCGGCCACCTATCCGCACTATCCCGAGGTGTTCGACAACCCGGTGTTCGATCTGACGCTGCCGCTGTGGCGCGACGGCTACGTCCCCTCGGGGCTGGGCCACGCCCTGGGCCTCTCCGGGGCCCTGGCGCTGGTGCCGGTGGCGGCGCTGTGGCTCGCCGCGCTGACCGTGGCGCTGGTGGCGGGGACGCGTGGCGTGCGCGGGGCCCTGGTGCGCGCGGGGGGCGCGGCGCTGATGGCGCTGCTGCTGCTCGTCGCCCTGTCGCGCTATGGGCGCCGGCCCACCACCGCCGAGGCGCACGCGACGTCGGCGGTGCGATCGCTGTGGGATCCCCCCGGCCCGCGGCGGCCGTGATGCCGCGGGCTCAACCGGCCGGCGGTGCGGGCGCGGCCGCGTGGGCCGGCGTCCCCGCCAGCGCCTCGGCGGCCCGGTTCACCAGCGCCGTGACGGTCCAGCTCATCCGGTTGTGCCAGCGCAGCGACACGTCGCGGAACATCGCGCCCGTGAACCACGACTCGACCTGGTGCCGCGGCAGGTAAGACGCCACCGGCGTCACCAGCTGATCGAACACGATCGAGTGAACCTCGTCGAACGGGAACGTGTACATCGACGAGAAGTACTGGCCGTAGGGCAGATGCGCCGGCCCGCGGCCGTCGGGCCCGGGCGCATACAGCAGCTTGATGGCGGCCCAGATACCGACCGCCGGCAAGGCCGACAGCGCCCGCAGGGGGGCGTAGGGGATCTTCGAGGTCAACGTCTTGCGCACCGGATCGACGAAGCGGGTGATCCACTCGTTGTTCTCCAGGCCGTAGACCCAGTAGACGATCCGGCCGCCGTCGCGGACCACCGAGGCCACCGACACCGCGGCCGCTCCCGGATCCGGCAGGTGGTGCAGCACGCCGACCGAGAACGCCAGATCGAACACGGGACGGACCGGCGGGTGCATCAGGTCGGCGATGACCACGTGCGCGTTCGGAAGCTGGCGCGTGTTACGGAACGCGATCAGCGCGCTCTCGCCCAGGTCGATGGCCAGCACGGTCTTGGCGCCGAACCGCGCCACCAGATCGGTGTGGCGCCCCTTACCGCAGCCGCCCTCGAACACCAGCTTGCCGGCGAAGTCGTCGCGCGAGACCGGGCCCACCCAGCCCAGGAACTGCTGTTCGTAGTAGTAGCGAAGGTCGGTCCAGCGCGTCCATTCCTCGGCGAAGCGCGCCGCCGTCTCGGTCTTCAGCGCGTCCACGTGACCGCGGATCAAGACGGGCACGCCGTCCGTGATGTCGAAGCGACAGGTGCCACGGGCACAGACCAGCTGGCCCGTGATGACGTGGCCGTCCGACTCCTCGTTGACCACCGACGCCAGGGTCAGATCGGACGAACAGTTCGGGCAGGACAGGTAAGTCAGGACTTCGCGACGCATGAACGCATTTCCTTACAAGAGGAGGGTCGCGGAATCCACCGCCACCGGAAGTCACGGCGCCGGCAGCGGTGCGGCGCCCCCCTCACCGGCGGGCGGACTTCCGCGCGCCCAGGCGCTCCTCCAGCCGATCCAGCTCGCCCTGGAACAGGTGGGGCGGGAACGGGAACAGGCCGACGTTCGCGGCGCCGGCCATGACCCCGGACTTCTCGATCCCGTCGGTGACGTTCGACGTGCCGGCGATGACCCGGCAGCGACGCCCCGCGCGCGACGACAGCGAGGACAGCGTGCGGATGGCGTCGAAGGCATGGGCGTTGGCCAGCCCCAGGTCCAGGAACAGCAACTCGGGACGGTAGCGCTCTGCCAGGGACACGGCGGCCGGCAGGCTGGTCGCCACCAGGCCGCCCATGTCGGCATGACGGGCGATGGCCTCGGCGAAGTCGGGACGCCCCTCGCCGTTGGCGGCCGCCAGCATCACGATGCCGCGCGCGGCGCCGGCAAGCTGGCCGGGGTTGGTGGCGAACTGGGCGGCGTCGGCCGCCAGGTCTGCCTCGGTGACCCGCGGCACGCCGTTCGTGGTCGGGGCGCTGCCCTTCTTCTTCTTGCCGTCCTTGCCGTCGTGTCGCGTGTCCTCCGCGCGCGAGGCCCGCTGGACCATCTTCTGCGCCTGCTCGACGGTCAGCGAGCCCGAAACCAGCTGCACCAGCAGCATCGTGTCGACCTCCAGCGCGTCGGCCAGACGGACCAGATACTCGGCGCGGTCGACGTACATCTGGCCCTCTTTCCAGCGCACCGCGCGCGAGTGCTCGAAGCCGAGGATGTTCGCCAGGTCCCTCTCGCGCGTATCGGCCCCCCGCAATTCCCGAAGCCGCTCCATGCAGAACTTCCACAGCGCACCGGAGGGCGCGTGACGGGGCAAATTCCGCGAAGAGGATTTCATGTGTTTGCGAGTTAATCCAGCGATGATCGGATTGCAACACGAATAGCAATCGCACAATGTCGATTTAGTTTGATGATTTTCGACCTGTCGGCGATCGCAGCTGCGCCTGGTGCGGGCGCCCCATGAAAAGCAGGGTTTCGTCGTTGTTTACAACACCGGTTGGGCGCACGTATGTTCGCGGCGAGATGAATCTTCGTCACCAAAATGCCGGAATCAGCGAGCTCTCGCCGGAGCAGCCCCGCCCGGCAGACCGGCGCGACGGCCACGCGGCGGGCCTGGGGGCCGTTTGCCGATTGAAAAATGTGATCATCATCGCGCTGGCCACGCAGGCCCTGGGTTGCGCCGGCCCCGCCGTGAAGCGGGACCTGTCCGCCATCCCCGTGGGCCAGGTGGGCTTCGACGACCTGTGCGGCCTGCAGGAGTACTTCGACGAGATCGCGCTGAAGATGGTGGCGCCGCCCGACCTGGTGGATGGCGCCGACATCGAGCACGTGTCCAGGTCCGCCACCGCCCGCGGCGGTCGCGCCCGCTACGCCTTCCAGACGCCCGTTCAACTGGCCACCGTGCGCCGGGTGCTGGACCAGAACTGGAAGAATCTGCCCGCCAAGCTGAACAGCGCCCGGCGGATCGACCTGGCCGTGAACTGGAGCGAGCGGGCCGGCTTGCAGCGGGTCGCCAACGACTCGAAGCCCGAGCTGTTCGTGGAAGGTGTCGCGACGCCGCTGCCGTACCACGTCTGCCTGTCCGAGCTGCTGTTCGGCGAGCCGCTGTACCGCCAGCGGCGGACGCTGCTGGGGCTGCCCCCCACGCCCCCGCCGGCCAACCCTCCGCTGGCGCTGCCGCCGCCCCCCAGCCCGATACCGGCGCCCGACGCGGGCGCGGCCGCCCCCGCCCCCGTATCATCACCACCTGCAGCGTCCCCGACCCCCGCCCACTGACCGACCCCACGGACCCACGATGCCCTTCGACCACCGTTCCATCGAGACCAAATGGCAAGAGCGCTGGCGCGAAGCCGGCGTTCACCGCACCACCTTCGACCCCCAGCGGCCCAAGTACTACGCGCTGGACATGTTCCCCTATCCGTCGGGAGCCGGGCTGCACGTCGGCCACTGCGAGGGCTACACCGCCACCGACGTGATCACGCGCTGGAAGCGCATGCAGGGGTTCAACGTGCTGCACCCGATGGGGTGGGACGCCTTCGGCCTGCCCGCCGAGAACTACGCCATCAAGCACGGCGTGCACCCGCGCCTCGTCACCGAGCAGGCCATCGCCAACTTCAAGCGCCAGACGAACGCGGTCGGCTTCGCCTACGACTGGAGCCGGGAGATCAACACCACCGATCCCGGCTACATGAAGTGGACGCAGTGGATCTTCCTGCAGCTGTGGAAGCGGGACCTGGCCTACGAGGACACCATCCCCATCAACTGGTGCCCCTCGTGCAAGACCGGCCTGGCGAACGAAGAGGTCAGCCAGGGCCGCTGCGAGCGGTGCGGCTCGGCGGTCGAGCGCAAGGACATGCGCCAGTGGGCGCTGCGCATCACGCGCTATGCCGACCGGCTGCTGACCGATCTGGCGACCGTCGACTGGCCCGAGTCCACGGTGGCGATGCAGCGCAACTGGATCGGCCGCAGCGAAGGGGCCGAGGTGGTGTTCGTCAGCAAGCGGCCGGGCACGGACGGGGTCGGCAAGGCCATCCGTGTGTTCACCACGCGGCCGGACACGCTGTTCGGCGCCACGTACATGGTGCTGTCGCCCGAGCACCCGCTGGTGGACGAGCTGACGGCGCCCGAGCGGCGCGCCGACGTCGAGGCGTACCAGAAGCAAGCGCGCTTCAAGAGCGACCTCGAGCGGACCGACCTGGCCAAGGACAAGACGGGCGTCCCCCTCGGCGCGACCGCGGTGAACCCCGTCACCGGCGGCGAGATCCCCATCTGGATCGCCGACTACGTGCTGTCGAACTACGGCACCGGCGCCATCATGGCCGTGCCCGCGCACGACGAGCGCGACTTCGCGTTCGCCACCAAGTTCGGCATCCCCATCGTCCAGGTGGTCACCCCGCCGGCCGGCGTGTCGGCGCCCGACGGCGAACCGTTCACCGGTGAAGGCGTGGCCACGAACTCCGGCTTCCTGAACGGCCTGCCCACGGCCGAGGCCAAGAAGAAGATGGTGGCCGAGCTGGAGGCGAAGGGGACCGGCAAGGGGACGGTCAGCTACCGCCTGCGCGACTGGGTGTTCTCGCGGCAGCGATACTGGGGCGAGCCGATCCCCATCATCCACTGCCCCACGCACGGCGCGGTGGCGGTGCCGGACGCGGACCTGCCTGTGCGCCTGCCCGACGTCGAGCGCTACGCCCCCACCGGCACCGGCGAGTCCCCGCTGGCGGCGATCGATAGCTTCGTGAACGTGGCCTGCCCGACCTGCGGCGCGCCGGCGCGGCGCGAGACGAACACCATGCCCCAGTGGGCAGGCTCGTGCTGGTACTACCTGCGCTATCTGGATCCGAAGAACCCCGACCAGATCTTCGACCCGGCCTTCGAGAAGCAGTGGATGCCGGTGGATCTGTACGTGGGCGGCGGCGAGCACGCCGTGCTGCACCTGCTGTACGCCCGGTTCTGGCACAAGGTGCTGTTCGACATCGGGCTGGTGTCGTCGATCGAGCCGTTCCAGAAACTGCGCCACCAGGGCACCGTGCTGGCGTTCACCTATCAGGACGCCATGGGTCGCTATCACGAGCCCAGCGAGATCGAGTGGCGCGGCACCACCCCCGTGCTGGCCGCCGGCGGCGAGTCGGTGAAGCAGTCCGTCGAGAAGATGGCGAAGTCGAAGCTGAACGGCGTGAACCCCGACGACGTCATCACCGAGTACGGCGCCGACGTGATGCGCCTGTACGAGCTGTTCATGGGCGAGTTCGAGCTGCCCAAGCCCTGGGACCCGCGCGCCATCGAGGGCTGCAACCGCTTCCTGAAGCGCGTGTTCCGCCTGGTGGAGGAGTTCGACCCCGCGAAGGCCCCGGCCGACGATCCGCACAAGGCGCTGCGGCATCGCACCATCAAGCGCGTCACGAACGACCTCGAGCGTATGCAGTTCAACACCGCCATCGCCGGCATGATGGAGTTCCTGAACGAGCTGGTTGGCGGCGCCGCGCGCGAGGACCTGGAGGTGCTGATCAAGCTGGTGGGGCCGTTCGCGCCGCACCTGGGGGACGAGGCCTGGGAGAAGCTGGGCGGCCAGGGCTTCCTGATCCAGACCGCCTGGCCGACCTACGACAACGCCCTGACCGAGGACAGCACCGCCACCATGGCGGTGCAGGTCGACGGCAAGGTGCGCGGCACGGTCGTGCTGGCGAAGGACGCCAGCGAAGAGGACGCGCGGGCCGCGGCGCTGGTCATCCCCAACGTCACCAAGTTCCTGGAGGGGCGCGCGGTGGCGAAGTTCATCTACAAGCCCGGCCGCATCCTGGGATTCGTGACTCGACCGGTTTGAGCAGCCCCTGACTGCAGGGGTCGTGAGGCGGCGGTACCGCCCATCATGACGGTGGCGTCGTCGGCGTTCAGCGCCGCTCGTAGCGCATGCTGCGCTCCACGAAGCCCAGGCGTCGAAACGCCTCGTGCGCCGCCTTGTTGAACGCCCACGTGTTCAACTCCAGGCCCGGGACACCGTCGGCCCGCGCCTCCGCGGCGATGTGCTCGATCAGTCCCCGCGCCACGCCGCGCTGGCGGTACGTGGGGACCACCGCCAGCTGGTCGACCTCACGCCACCGGCGTGGCCGGGCGAACGGATCCTCCTCGCGCTCGCCATCCTGGACGACGGCGTAGCCGACGGCGGCGCCCTGCGCCTCCGCCAGCAGGATGCGCCTGTGGGCGGTTCGCAGGGCCTTGCCGAACCAGGCGGTCAACGCGTCGACGTCCACGGCCTTGAAGACGTCCGGACGCTCGACGAAGTGCAGCTGTTGCACGACCGCGGCGATGCCCGCCAGCGGCGCCTCGTCGCCCGGGGCGGCGCGGCGGATCGCGATCTGGTCGTTCATGGCCGGTCATTTTACCGGCCGCGCCGCGCGCCGTCGCGGTGACGCCGTCGAGGCCCAGGTCAGCGCGCGTACCCGAGCAGGAAGGCGCCGCCGGGATAGAACGGACCGTGTCCGGTGTTCGCGATCGCCGAGGCCCGCGGTTCGTACGCCCCCGACAGCTCGACGGCCAGCATGATGCCGCTCTCGCCGCGAAACTCCGCGCCCAGCGAGGCGACCGCTCCAGTCGCCGCGGCGGCGCTGGTCTGCAGCGCCAGCTGCGTCGCGCGCGAAACGCCCGTCGTCAGGTGCAGGCCACCGGACAGGTACAGGGCGCTGCGATGGGTGGTTAGCAAGTAGCCGCGCAGCCGCGCCGAGCCCTCGGCGCCCCCGAGATCGCCGTCGATCCCTTGCAGCGCGACCGCGAACCGATCGGCAAGCTGGAACCCGAGATCGAGGCCGGCGCCACCCAGGGTGTTGCCCCCGAACACCAGGCACAGGGACAGCTTGCGCGCGAGGCGGGTGCTGGACCCGGGCAACATGGCGTCGGCGTCCGCGGTCAAGTTGTATCCCACCACCGCGCCCAGCGGCACCCCCAGCAGCACCAGCGCGCTGGAGGGCGTCGGCGACGTCGTGCCCACCGCCGAATCCACGGCGCCGGCTGCCAGGCCGAATCCCAGCAGCGAGCCCAGCCCCAGACCCACGGCGTCGTGAACGGGGGAGCCGCTGGGCCCGTCCGTCGCGTAGGCGGTGGCACCGACGGCGGCCGCCGAGCCGACCGCCATGAGCGAGATCACCGAGATCGCCGCGAGCAGTCCCGACGGCCCGGTGAGGTGAAGCCACCCCGGCGGATGATCGATCAGCAGGCCGGACGAGACCGCGACCGCCGAGCCGGCGCCCAGCTCGAGCAACAGGCCCATCCCGCTGCGCCGGAACGGGCGCGCGGGCGGAGCCAAGTTCAGCTTGGAGTGGTCTCCGGGGGCGAAATGATCGTCGCCCGGAGACCAGCCCGAAGCCGACGCGTCGGCCACCGGTCGGCCGCCGGTACCCGCGGGCGCGTCCGCCTGCGGCTGGTCCTGCCAGGGCCCAGGTGGCC
>Ga0070658_10004851_pt1 | contig 10953 bp, 9 predicted proteins | sample KBSC13metaG_FD_64664 | JGI IMG/M metagenome (GOLD analysis project Ga0070658, IMG submission 64664) | Corn rhizosphere microbial communities from Kellogg Biological Station, Michigan, USA - KBS C1-3 metaG | ecosystem: Host-associated > Plants > Roots > Rhizosphere > Soil ... | reverse complement strand
GATCTTCGACCCGACAATGTCGATGTCGTCGATACAGAGTCAGATCACGAGCATCGGCAACCAGCAGAGCGGAAGCCAGTTCGGCACACAGCGCTATGCCTTCCTGTTCAAGCCGGGCACGTACAGTCTCAACGTCCCCGTCCAGTACTACATCCAGGCGCTCGGGCTTGGGTCGACACCGGACAGCGTTCTCATCAACGGCGAGGTGCAGGAGTTGCCGGAGCTTTCGGGCAATAACGCCACCTGCAACTTCTGGTCGGGTGTCGAGAACCTGGCGGTCAACCCGTCGACGTCGGGCGGTACCGACGTCTACGCGGTGTCGCAGGCCGACCCTATGCGACGCGTCCACATCAAGGGTAACCTGGCGTTGAGTTATCAGGGAGGCTGGTCGAGCGGCGGGTTCCTCGGAGACTCGCTGGTGGACGGTCAGATCCAGACCGGCACGCAGCAGCAATGGCTGTCGCGCAACGATCAGTGGGGGAGTTGGAACGGCGGCAGTTGGAACATGGTGTTTGTGGGCGATCCCAACTATCCCGGGGGCACCTTCCCGTCCTTCACCAATGTGGCTCAGACGCCGATCATTCGGGAAAAGCCTTTCCTCGAGATCGACGCTAACGGCAACTACAGCGTGTTCGTGCCGAGTCTGCGGACGAACGCGTCGGGGACGACGTGGTCGGGAAACACGGAGGCGGGGACGTCGATACCGATCAGTTCGTTCTATATCGCGAAGTCCTCGGTCGACAATGCCGCGACCATCAACGCGGCGCTCAGTCAGGGGAAGAACATCCTGCTGACACCGGGCGTGTACGCCCTCGGCGGCACGATCAACGTCAACAATCCGAATACGGTCGTCCTCGGAATCGGTCTGGCGACCTTGCAGGCGAACACTAACCAGGACGCCATGCATGTGGCCGATGTCGACGGTGTGACCGTCGCGGGGATCTTGTTCGAAGCCGGGTCGAATGTCAACACGCTCTTGCAGGTGGGGCCGTCCGGCAGCGCGGGCAGCCATGCGTCGAACCCAACGCTGCTTTCCGACGTCTTCTTCCGCGTCGGCGGGGCGGTGCGCGGCACCTGTTCCACGAGCCTTGCGATCAATAGCAGCAACGTGATCGGCGATAACTTCTGGGTCTGGCGCGCCGACCACGACAACAACAACAGCACGGCTGGATGGACGGCCAACGTCGCCGCAAATGGGGTGGTGGTCAACGGTCAGAACGTCACCATTTACGGTCTGGCTGTCGAGCACTATCAGCAGTACCAGACGCTCTGGAACGGCAACGGCGGACGGACTTACTTCTACCAGAGTGAGTGCCCGTACGACGTGCCAAACGAAAGCAGTTGGATGAACGGCAGCGAGCAGGGATGGTCGTCGTACAAGGTGTCGAACAGCGTCACCAGCCATCAGGCTTACGGGGTAGGGGTGTACGCCTTCTTCAACACCAACTCAAGTGTGACGCTACAGAACGCCATCGAATGCCCGAATACTGCCGGCGTGCAGTTCACGGACATGGTGACGATCTCGCTGACGGGCACCATCTGGAACATCATTAACTTCACGGGCAACAGTGTCAGCTCGTCGAACTTCGAGTCGTCGCTGCAGCACTATCCGTAGAGGTTAGGACAGTTGAGGCCGGTCCCCGGGGCAATTACCTGGGACCGGCTTATTCGTATTTGAGGTAGACTGTCAATACCCACCGTAACCGGACAGATTTAATGCCCTATGAACCCAGTGACATTCTCGCGATTCTCGATAGAGGTTGCGATAGCTTCAACTTTCCCATGCTCGACAATGGATACGTCTACTTGGCGGCTAGTCGACTGTCTTTGTATCGTTCGGCTGACGACTGGGCATTGGTGTTCGAGATATTCGGATTTTCACCAAGATCGGGAGTGCCCGACCTCAATGTAACTACCTTTGCCAGCACGCTACATGACCGCGATAGCCCGGAGCAATATGTTAGTGAGGTAGCCTATCTGGGCTATCTGGCTAGAAATCCCAATAATGACGCGCGGTTCTTTTATCCGATTGAAGGGGATGCCTGGGTGGATATGGCCGATGACGGCGAGTTTATCGCAGAAGAAGTCACGGAGTTGAGCGTCCGAGGTCGATCCGTATCACTTCCGCCACTGTCCGACTATGCTGCACATGGCATTAATCTATCCTATCCAGGGCGGGTTACGGTATTCGAGCTTTGTAGAATGCTTTCGGCGACACGTCGAGATCTTGTGCTCGGTACGATGGCGGAACGACGCGTGAGCGTTCCGCCGGAACTCGATCTCATTATGACGCTCGACGACTGGCGCCACCCAGATTTGCTTGAGGACGAGCGGCCCGGTACCTCCGAGACGTTTCAGCAAATCGCAGAAGTCCTGGTGTCAGGCAACGTCAACGCTTACCACCCAACACAGGTTTCGAACACGCATTGGTCATTTTGGCCCGAAGGCGGTCTACTTTAAAAGAGCTGCGGATTACGCATTAGTCGACGGCGTTGACGAGCCGACCTCAGTCTCTCCGACATCTACAACTCGTATCTCGATTTCCCAACTCATTAAGTAGCCCATTTGCGGTCGTGCGGGTGGGGGACGTGCGCCCTATTCTGCTTCGTAAAGGACATCGGTGCGAAGGACGTACTTGCGGCCGTCGACGAGTTCCTCGCCTTCATGCTTGAGTTCGTGACGGAATACGAGGGTGAGACCCGTCCGCGGTGTGATGCGTTTGCTGTGGACTGTGGCAACGCCGTCGACGAAGTCGTAGGTGCTGAAGATTGTATCGCCGCCGGTATAGCCGTCGTTGAGATAGATCAGGAGCGTCAACTTGCTTCGATCGCCATTGGGCATGTCGACGGCTCCGTCGATGTGGCGTTTGAAGCGTTGACCGGGTCATACCGGTAGAAGCGAAAGTTGGGAAAAAGACCTGTCGCGCGGACGCCGTCGAGGACCGGCGGAATGAACGGCTCGACACGTAGCCAGACGTCGTCGGCAAAGGCCTGTTGACTTCGCGTTGGCGGGAGTTGTCACGAGGCCAATCGTTCCAATTACTGTCAATGTTATTGCGACGATAGCTTGATTGTGAGCAGCGCAGTTCTTCATGAGTTTTAGTTCTCCTTGCTGACATCTTATCATATAAAATGTGAGTTTATGGAGCGCTTGTAGCTCCATCGATAGAAATTGTTAAGACGACCGAAGATCCTCCATCCGCTCCATCGCGCTTTCATAATGCCAAATGTAACATAATATATATTATCGGAATCAAAATGAGGCTATTATAGAAGCCTTGTCGAGCTAATCCGTCGAACGGTGGATGCACCACGGACCGTCGATTGCCTACAATTATAAGGTAAACGACTTGGAGGTGCCCTGATGCATATCGCCGATGACCTGATTGTGCGGGTGGAACGAGAGACTGATCATTCCGCGGTAGACAACGTGTTGCGCGATGCGTTTGGACACCGGGACGTGGCGGATGCCGTGAGTACGGCAAGGCAGTCGGAGTTTTATACGTCGTCACTGGGCTTCGTCGGCGATTTGTGTGATGAGGTTGTGGCGATGGCGCTGCTGGCGCCGGTGACCCTCGACGGCGTACGGTCCGTCGAGTCCATGCATCCTGAGGTCAATGTCATGGCTCTTGCGACGGTGGCGGTGACGCGGGCTTATCAGCGTAAAGGCATTGGGGCCGTGGTTCTTAAAGCGGCGATTCGGACGGCGCAACTGAGGGGGCTGTCGACGTTGGTGGTAGTTGGAGATCCACGCTACTTTCGGCGATTTGGCTTCGAGGCCGCGTCGAAGGTCGGGCTCGAGCCTGGGTTCGATATCGACCCGGACACGTTCCTGGCGCTCCCCATTAAAGAGTTAGCACAGGCCGGTGTGGTCGAGTATTCGATGCCGGTCATGAGATTCTCCACGCTTGTTTGATCTTTGGAGCGCAAGGGGGTGGGGCTTATATTCCCTGCCCCACCCCGTGTTCTAATTTCCGCTGGACGAGTCTGCTCCTCCGCCAAGTGTGTCCTTGAGGCCGTCTGCCAACTGGTCGCCAACATCCTTCATAGTATTGGCGTTGGCGGTGGCCATGTTACTCTGTACCAGCGGTGTCAACACGCCCATGTAGCTGGTGCTCTTCTTCGACTTTCCATCTAGCTTTGCGATGACGTCCCCGGTATCCGGGTCGAGCATCTGTCCATTTCCCTTGATCTCACAGTCATACTTGTTGATAAAGCTCGGCTTAATTTTTTCGTCGCAGCTGAACTGACCCATGATAACGTACCGAGCGCCAAGGGCCTGGGCGATTTGTTTCGCCTGATCCAGCGTCAGGTACCCGTACCCCGCGGGGGCATATTGAACTCCGGCCTGGCTGATTGCCTGCGCGGTCTGCTGCATGGTTGGGACGCTGTAGCCTTCGAAATTCTGTTGTACTTTCAGTGCCATTTCGGAGTACAGGGCTGCTGTGTAGGACGGCCAATACTGTTCGGCTGGACCGGAAAATGTGCCGGAAAACGGAATGATGGCGATGACCTTCGCCCCGTATTTTTCGGGCGCGGCGTACTTTGTGTGTTTCTGAGGCTGTGGTTTGACGACCGCCGGCTTCACGGGTGACGGCGGAACGTAGGGATGGTGGTCTTTGTTGTCGCCGTCATCGTCCGCGGGAGGCAGAACGGCGACTTTGGTCATCTCCGGTACCTTCTGGGGCTTGGTTGTGATGAAAAGAAAATCGCCTTCAGTTTTATAGTTGCCGAACTGAGGATCCTGGGCGCCATTGGTGGCGTTGGCGACAGAGCGCTCGACGGCGGCGTAGAGTTCGCTGGTCGTGAAGACGTCGCCCGGCGTCTGCCCGCGTGCCTTTAACTCCTCAAGGAGTTTGTACGTAAAGGCTCCGTGGCCGTAGGCGTCCATCTCCGACGACGTCTCCCCCTGCCCACCCGCGGTCATGACCTGGAGCGCACGCTTCGACGCGATCGCGACCAGGGCGCCGCTCGATATTCCGAGCGAGCGATTCTGTGTCAGCAGGCCGCTGTAGCAAGCGTCGGCAACTAGAAGCACGTGCTTTGCCGGCGACGAATTGAGGTAATCCCATACCTCCGACATCTGCACGCAGGTCTTGAGGAAGGGCGCGGCGTTGTCGATATTGCTGAGCTGAACCTTTGCGTCCGCGGGAATCAGGAAGCCTTCCTTCCCGCCGCCGGGCAGGTTAACGGTTTGGCCGTGGCCGGAGAAGAAGATCAGTATGCGGTCGTCGTGATGGTAGACGTTCTGGTCGGCGAAGTCGGAAAAGGCGTCAATGATGTTGTGCTTGGTGGCGTCGCCGTTGAGCAGCATCTTGATGTGATCGGGCGGGAAGCCGTAGTATTTGATCAACATTTCCCGCATGGCGGTCGCATCGTCAACGGCGTACTGCAGTTGAAGCTGACCAGGGAGGCTGGGATAGTTGTTGACGCCTATCAGCAGCGCGTAAGATCCGCTGTAGACGGTCTGGTGGGCAAGTGGGCCGGCAGACGGCACCAACTGGAGATCCTTGGAAGCGGCGTACGAGGGCGCGGCGACTGTACCCAGGGCCAGTATAATTGCGAGGATGACAACGGCGAGACGCGACTTCATCTCATTCCTCCCACATTCTAATTCAGCAGCAGCAAGCATCGATCCCCGGCAGCGCATTCGGCACAGATAAGAACTACGCAAGTTAACAATGAGTGCCAGTACAAATTATACCTGGCAAGGGAGCGACTTTATTTAAATGATGGGCAGTGTTGGTCCATATGACCAGAGGCGAAAAAAAACGTCACTGATCGACCGACAAATGTTTGTGCCTGCACAAACACTGCCAGGTTAGCAGCAACGCTTAGATTATTTGGCTGACGACTGAGCGCCAGCCTAACGAACCCCGTGACGAAGCCATGCTCTCAGGAATATAGAGAGGCGCAACCACGGCAGGCGCCCCACCCTGGCGAACTCGTCACCAGGGTTTGAGAGTGTCGGTGACCACCGTTTTGTCGAGATCGACCGAGTAGATGGCGTGCAGATTGGAGGCGTCGGGAGAGTTCACCACGACCGCGGCCAGGTAGACGTTCTGCGCCTGGTTTGGCTGCCGAATGTGCGTGACCTGGACGAGTCCCCAGCGCTTGCCGGCTGTTCCACTCGGACGGGCGGCCAGGAAGTTTGCGATGGTGTCGGTAACCTTCTGACTGACCTCGGTCCAGGTGAGCTTCGGGTGATCCTTAAGACCGGCGGCCGCATTCTTCTCCGCGTTCTCTTCGTCCTGCTTGGCTTTGAGATCGGCCGCGTCTTGCGCGGCTTTGGCGGCGGCGGCCGCGTTGAACGGGTTGTTGAGCGCGAGCGGGTAGTCGTCGCTGACGAACTTATCATCGCCGACATAGCTGACCGCGTGGACTGTGTAGTATCCAGTCGGGAAGGAACTCAGATCGAGCTTGACGTCGAAGGGATCCTCTTCGGTGGAACCCGCCACCTTCTCATCGCCGGCAGCGGCGGGCTTGACGACATATTCGATCTTTTTCGGCTTATAGCCGGCGCCCAGAGTGGGCTTGACCTCGACCCGGTCCTCCGCCTTCGCGAGGGTGGCCTCCTTGGGTACGGTCAGCACGACGCGCTTGGGTACCTCAATTGCCGTCTTGTCGAGGAACTCATAGCGACCGCTCTTGCTGTCGTAGGCCTCGATCTTGAGCCCATGCTTACCCGGTTTCGCCTTGCCGGTTGGGATGGTGAACTTGAACGGCGGGCCCTGGAGTGTAGTGCCGACCTGTTTGTCGTCGACAAAGACATCCATTTTGCTCGCGAGCATAACTGAGGAGTGTTTCAGCGCGGCGGTGACGTCGAGATCGGTCACGGAGGTCAGCGGCGAGGGCGTCAAGTCGAAGGGCGGCGAGTCCATGACGATGACATGGCCGTACTGGGCGTATTTCTTATTGCGATTCGAAGTGACGTAGCCGACTCTCAGATAGTGATCGCCGCCCGTGGCTGTCCAATCGTACTGATAATCATCACTGGGCGAATTGTTCGTCGGTCGAACTTCGACGCTGCCGCCGACGGTGTCAAAGATCTGGACCGTCTGCACGTTGGTGTCGGCGGTCGAGCGTGCGCGGTCGAGTTCCAGGAACGAGTGGTCGAGTGGACGGCCATTTTCCGAAAAATGTCCCTTCATGCGGATAACGTCACCGGCCACCGCGTAGATGGTTTGGTCGGCGGGTGTCATCTCGATGATGTGGTAATCAGGCGGCGCTGGCGCGGGCGGCGGAGTCTGGTCCGGAGACGGTTGCTGCTGTTGGGGCGGCTGCCTATTCGGATCTCCTGGCTGCTGCTGCTGGCCGTTCGGTGGATACATCCCGCCGGGCATCCCCCCCGGATAGCTGGGCGCCGTGCCGGGCTGGCCGGGGTACCCAGGCCGTCCGGGATTTCCAGGTTGCCCGGGGTAGAACTGCTGCCCGCCCTGTCCCGGATAAGTGGGATAGGTTGGGTAGCCCGGAGCCGTTGGATTTGTCGTACCGCCGGGAGGGGGCTGCGGCCCTGTCGGAGGCGTCGGATTCGTCCCGCCTCCACCACCACCTCCGTCCAAAGGTGGCGGAGGCGGTGGCGGAGACTGCGCTATGGCAAACGGCTGCACAGACGCGACGATCGCGATGGCGAATATTAAATATCGGAAACGCAAGTTGCTGCTACTCCTGCGCGAAACTCGTTATGGATACGGATCGGGCCGAATGTCCCGTTCCCGCTCCAGTGAGGCATCATTGCCGATCTCACCGAATTGTACCCTTTACGTAGTCTCTCCGACCAACATTCGAGCCGAAACCTTCACTTTCGCGGGTTGATCGTTGCGATCGCCACCAATGCGCCTCAACAGTATCTCACATGACAGGCGGCTGAGCTCCTGGGCGGAGGTAAGGACGGTTGTGAGGGGGCGGTCGAGGCACTGACCTTCCTCGGTGCCGTCAAAGCCGGTGAGGGCGATGTCTTCGGGGATCCTCAGACCCGCGCGACGCAGGCCGTGATAGATGCCGCACGCGAGGACGTCGTTGTGGCAAATGAGGAGATCGGGGCGTTCGGAGGCCGGCATTGCCGCAATGGCAAGGCCCGCTTCACGGCCGGCCGTCCGGGTTTCGAGTTGGTCGGGAATGACGAAGTAACCGGGCTCCAGGCCCGCCTCCCGACAGAAGTCGAAATAGGCCGCGGCGCGGCCGTCCATCTCCTGTTTGCCGCGGTAGTCGAACGGGCAGACGAAGCAAATCTTACGGTAACCGCGTTTGCCAACGCTCCTCAGGAGCTCCATGTTGGCTTCGTAATAGTCAAAATAGACGCCGTCAGCCCCATCGTTGCGCTCGTAGCCCAGGTAGACGACCGGAACGCCCTGGGCGCGCGAGCCGAGGAAGGTCGCCAGCGTTTGATCGGGATAGGCCCACATGATGACACCGTCGACTGGCCAGTCCTGGAGTTTGCCGTGATGATCATACGTTCCGCGCACTGAGGGAGCGGCATCTTGAACGACCTGATACCCGGCCTCAATAAGGTGGAGTTCGGCGGCTTCGAGGACATCGACGAAGAAGGGATTGCTGAGGCCTGAGACCATCAGCCCGATGGTGCCGGTGCGTCCGTCGCGCAGGCTGCGTGCAAATCGGTTAGGTCGATAATCGAGTTCCTGAGCGATGCGGATGATGCGCTCGCGGGTGTCGAGGGGGATGCGGTCGAGTTCTTTGCCGTTGAGGACGCGTGAAACGGTGGCGCCGGATACCCCTGCCCGCTCCGCGACTTGTTTGAGTGATACTGCCATCGTCACTTATTGTACACCATTTGCGCACCGATTTGGAACGATTTAATGCTCCTTCCGATGTTAGCGTATACGTATGCATAGTGACACAGTGTCAGTGGCGTCGACGATTACGCACATCTACTCTAGATGACACAGGCGCCCCACGCTGAACATCGTCCAAGTGTAGGGCGCCTCGTCGTTGTTTATGTGAGATGTGCAAGGGCCGACGATCTGCGGCGCGGAGGGCCGTTGGCGCCTCGCCTGGCAGCCACGTCTTTCATAGGCGTGGAACCTGACATCGTCACCGCACCTACTATTGGGCCCGCGGTAGGCGCTTGAGCTCTTTGTCGATCTGCGACATGCGGTTCTGGCAGGTCTTGAGCAGATCGTTGACACTGGTCAGCGCTTCCTGGGCGGCACGTTTCCGCGACAGCCACAGGGCGTAGGAGCCCGCAGCCACTGCGGCGGTCAGGCAGGCGATGCTGACCGTTGCGAAGAGCGCTTTGTTATGCAGCAGGTCTTTGATTGGGCCGGATTGCTCCGGTTCGTGCCCATCTCCCGGCTTGTCCGTGGCGACGGCGATGTCGTCGAGCGAACCCTTGGCGCTGATCTCGTCTCCGTTGTTGTCGACCAGCATCAGCCGGTGGTTAGATCGTGTACCGTTTCTCATCGTTTTGGCTATCTTCCATCGAGAAGATGCGCTTGACGAAGGCAATCAACTCCATTGGGTTGAACGGCTTCGTGAGATAGCATTCCACACCGGACTGCCATCCCCGCAGAACATCAACGTCCTGCGCACGCGCGGTCAGCATGATCACCGGGATCGTCTCGGTGTCCGGGTTGGACTTGAGCTTTTCCAACACTTCGAAACCGGACATCTCGGGCATCATGACATCGAGAACAATCAAGTCGGGCCGGTCTTCCTGAACTTTTTCGAGGCACTCCACGCCGTTATAAGCGGTGATCACTTCGTAGCCCTGGCGCTCCAGATTGACCTGAATCAATCGCACGATATGCTTTTCGTCGTCACATGTTAAAATCTTACGCGCCATCGGCGAGGTCTCCTCATGGGACGGATTAGCGAGAACCGCCCGTAGTTCTTTTGGTAAATTCCACAGCGGACCTCAACCCCAGCAGGCGCTGCGCCCGGACCGTGGAACGGGCGGCCGCTCTTCTCGCGCTGGACGCCCCACTGCTAAGTGGCGCACGCCTGTACGACAATTAAGCATCGGCGTGGTCAGTATATCATAGGCTTGGAGTCGGTGTCAACGAGTACCGATCTCGGCCGTTTTTGGTTCCGTTGCTTCGTAGATCCAGCGATCGACACCCAGCGAAGCTTTCAGGCAATGTCTTAAGTCCTCGACCAGATCTTCCACGGAACGAACTCGACGAATGATGTCGCCATGAATAGACATCTGTTGCAGAATCGCCCCGCGTTCCCGGCGCTGCGCACTGCCTACGAGTTTGGCGCCTGTCGACACATCGGCAATGTCGCACGAGGCGGTCGATGCGAAGCAGTCGACTGAACCAGTCGTCCCTCGTCGACGCTCCCCGAGATGCGCCTCAATCCCGTGTCGACGAAGGGCCTCGACGATACCTGTTACAATTACCTGGTACGACGACATGACAGCTCCCCCGGTTCCCTTTGGCAGCCACTCGTCGCGAGTGGCAACGGAAACCGTGAGATCCTCGCCGTGGGCGACGGCACGACCGCCGGTGGGTCGACGCACCAGCGTCATCCCCGGAAACGCCGCGCCGACGTCGTCGATGTTCTGCAATCGGCCGACGGTAACCGCGGGCTTCGACCATCGATAGACTCGTACCGCAGGAAAGCCGATACTTGCAATCATTTCGTCGAGCAACGCCGCGTCACGGGCCATATTGTCGAACGGGGCGACGGGCGCTGCCTCTTCAATCCATCGCCATTCCATTCAGACGCCTTCCGGGACACCGCCGGAGGGGCCGTTGGCGAAGGCGGCTTCGAGTTCTTCGTCCTCGGGCGACGGCGGCGTCCAGCAGAGGCACGGTTGACGCGCGGCGGTCGCTTCGTCGAGTTTGCGCACCGATGTATAGTGCGGGGCGCTCTTGACGATCTCCGGATTCTCCTCGCAGTCCCGGGCGATCTGCTTCATCGCTCCGATGAAGGCGTCGATGGTCTCCAGGCTCTCTGTTTCGGTCGGCTCGATCATCAGCGCTTCCGGCAC
>Ga0070658_10004850_pt1 | contig 10954 bp, 9 predicted proteins | sample KBSC13metaG_FD_64664 | JGI IMG/M metagenome (GOLD analysis project Ga0070658, IMG submission 64664) | Corn rhizosphere microbial communities from Kellogg Biological Station, Michigan, USA - KBS C1-3 metaG | ecosystem: Host-associated > Plants > Roots > Rhizosphere > Soil ... | reverse complement strand
ACGGTCTCGAGCCCGCGCGCCTGCAGCATCGCCGCCCGCGCCGGGCCGACGCCCTTCACGTATGTCAAAACTGCGTCGAGAGCGAGAGCCAACCTTGAGTTTACTTACCAGGGATTGCTCAGAGCAGGGTTGTGGATCAGCGAGTCGTCGGTCAGGCTTTCGAGGAAGGCGATGAGGTCGGCGCGGTTACGCGGGGTCAGGTCGAAGCCGGTCATCAGCTTGTCTTTTTGCGCGTTGCCGTGAGCCCGGCCGCCGGCGGCGTAGTGGTCAAGGACAGCATCGAGCGTGGGGACGCTGCCGTCATGCATGTAGGGTGCGGTCAAAGCGATGTTGCGGAGAGTCGGCGCTTTGAATTTGCCTGTGTCGGCAGGCCGCTTCGTGAACAGAGCAAGGCCGATATTCGGGGCCGCATACGGATCGTAGAGCGCCGTGTTGTGGTATTCGTCATGGGCGCGGCCGGTGAAGTCCGGTCCGGCATGACACCGGAAGCAGGAGAGCCCATCGAGAAAGAACAGCATTTCGCCGCGTTTCGCGGCGTCCGAAATTGCCGTTGGATCGCCCGCGCGATGGAAGCGGTCGTAGGGTGCTTGATTCGATACGATTGTTCGCTCAAACGCCGCCAGCGCTTTCGTCACGTTCGAAAGCGTCCAGGGATCGGGGCCTCGAAAGGCTTTGAGAAATCGCTCTTTGTAAACCGCATCGGTCCGGATGAGCCGGAGTAAACGCGATTTATCGACCCCCATCTCGACCGGCTCCTTTCCGAACATCGGCTTGAGCGCCTGTTCTTCGAGTGAGCGCACAGTCGGGTCCGCCCAATTGAAGGCAGTCGCGGTTGCGAGGTTCACCAGACTCATCGCGCTCCGTGGATGCAACTGTCCAGCCGCGCCGAGCGCCTGCGCGCGTCCATCGGTAAAGGCGAGTTCCTGCTTGTGACACGATGCGCAGGAGTATTGGCCGGTGACGGAGATTCGTTTGTCGTAGAAGAGATAGCGTCCAAGCGCGGCCTGCGGAGAACTGCCGCCCCACGCAATCGCGCATGTCAGCACCGCCGCCGCGAACAACCTCATGACTTGCCGAAGTTCAAGCGCACAACATTCGAGAGCACGCCGTCCACCGTGAACCAAACATCCACATCGCCGGCATCCTTCAATTCGTTCGGAATCTCGACCGTGAGCTGGTCATCGTACGGCGTCCCTGTATCGGGCCCGAACGATACCACCTTCGCGGGTTTACCGCCGATTGTGACCTGCACACTGCTGCGCGAATGAACATAGCGGAAGCCGGTACCCGGCATGCGGACAGTGGTTCGAACATTCGCGGCGAGCGGAATCGGCTTGGCGGCGTCGGAGACGCGCACGCGGCCATCGCGGAAATGCTGAGTGACCTTGCCTACGACTCCGCCTCGGCTTTCGGCATTGGTGGTCCACAGACCGGGCGCCACATCGGTAACGACGATGCGCCCTGTCGTGGTGGAGCCGTCGTCGCGAACAATAGTGACGTCCGCGGGCCCGAGAGCGCTCGCCTGGGGAACCATGAAGCTGATGATCTGCCAGCCCCCACCCGCATAGAGCATGTGGGCCAGACGCGCCACGCCCTTCGAATCAGTCACGCGGATCGAGACGCCGCCGAGATGATAGGGCCAGGTTCCGGGCTTCGGAGACTCCTGATGATCGGCGAGCGTGGGGCCGTAAATGGAAACGACCGCGCCACGCGCCACAGCGAAGCCGCCGAGCATGCAGTTCACGGGGAACAGACCGTCCGGGCTCGTGCGCCAGAGATGCGAGAGCACCGCGACGCCGATACCGACAGCGAGGTCCGGCTTCTGCTGTTTGCAGGTCCAGCCGCGCTCAAGACGCGTGCCGATGAGATACCGGTAATCGGAGATCATCTTGCCGGGCTGAAATGAGGAGATGGTCCAGGAGACGTTGTGGTCATCGAAGAACGTCAACCGGCGTTCGATCATGGCTGCCGCCGCCGCGGGATCGGTGGGCACCGCGCTGCATTCGCGCGAACCGGTGAAAAACCCGGGGTCCATGCCGTCCGCAAGAACCGGCCGGCTTTCGGCGACATGGGCGATGCGATCCAATTCATCGGACGAGGTTGTATAGCCCGGGGTAACTTCGGCGATCAGATTCGTGTCTTTCAGGTCAGGATCAGAGGCTACGATCGGCTGGGACGCTCTGGCTGCCCGAATGGCGTCAACCGAATCCTGCGTGGCACCGGCGGGCAGGGCGAAGAAGATATTCGGATCATCGCAAAAGTCACTCGCGAGAGCGTTCCAGAATTCCGGCGAAGACGTATCCGCTTCGAGGATCACGAGCAGTTCCAGGTGATTGGAAACATCGGCGACGGCGCGGGCGCGTTTGCGATAAGCGGAATCGCTGAGATAGAGCGAGGCATCCAGCGGAAGCCGCACCGCATTCATATTCACGCGCTGCCGAATCGTGACCGATCGTGGTGGCGGAGAGCGGGCCGAATTCGCCGGGCGCGCCGGTGATATCCGTATCTGACGAAGTTAAGGGCGCGAGCCGGGTGCCCGTAATGAGATAAGGACGGCCGTGGCCGTCGATCAGGCGGGCGCCCTCCACGTGGTAAGGACCAGCAACCGCTGGCGTCAATGCGGGCGGTGGCGAAGCCACCAGCGCCAGTGGAGCAAGCAGGAATGGAACGAGCGTGGATACGGCCATTGCGAAGTTCCTCCGTTATTCAGAATAGACGCACAGGGAGCGATGGCTGGCTGATGTTAGCTCGGAGGGTTTTCTTCATTCACAGCTTCACGGATCATCGGCACCCGCAATTGCCAGTTCCGGACCTCGGGTATACACGGATTGGAACAGGTTGAGACCCACAAAAGCCGAAAACAGCTTGTCGATCCCCGGTGTCATTAGCGGTTTGCCGGCACAAGGTAGCCGGACAACTCCAGCAGGTGAGCAACGCCCACCGGCGGTTCTTTCAGCAGCGGAACAACCGCATAGCGATGAGCATGGTGATTAGCAACCGCCTCAATCTCTCTCAGTTCGTTATTCGCCCGCTGCCGCAGCAGCGGCGAGAGCGGATGAGCGGCGGCAACGCTGTTATTGATAATCCATGCCCAAGGCTCGATCCCTGCGCGGCGCAGATCGTCCTGCAGGGTGGCCGCCTCGAGGACCGGCGTGGTTTCCGCCAATGTCACCAACAGAATTTTGGTTTGCTTCTCGTCCTGGAGCCGCATCATCGGCGTTCTGACATGCAACTTCTTGTCGGTTGCCTGGCGCATGATTTCACGGTGATAAGCGCCCGTGGCGTCGAGCAGCAACAGGGTGTGGCCCGTGGGCGCGGTGTCCATCACCACGAACGTTTGGCCAGCCTCACGGATGATGCGTGAAAAAGCCTGGAACACCGCGATCTCTTCAGTGCACGGCGAACGCAGGTCTTCTTCCAGTAAGGCACGGCCTTCGGCGTCAAGGTTCGCGCCTTTCGTCTCCAGGACATGCTGCCGGTAGCGCTCGGTTTCGACATGTGGATCGATACGGCTGACCACGAGGTTGTCCATCGAGCCATTCAGCGTGTCCGAAAGATTGGCTGCCGGATCTGAGGTTGTCAGATGTACGGGCAGACCGCGGCGAGCTAGTTCCACCGCCACGGCAGCGGCCAGGGTCGTTTTTCCGACGCCCCCTTTGCCCATCAACATCACCAGGCCGTGCGTATCGGCAGCAATGACGTCGACGAGCGCCGAGAGGCTTGGTGCGTCGTTTAATGAATCGAAGGCGAATGAGTCAGAGCCGAGTGAATCAGACGCACCGGCGTGCTGATCTATGCTGATGCCTTCTCCTGAACCCGTCTCTATGAGCAACTGCCGCAGAGTATTCAGACCTATAAGATCAAAGGGCTTCAGGGCCACCTGATCGCGGGGCAATTCTTTGAGCGCCTCAGGAAGATCGGATAAGGCGGCTGCTTCGCGCTCATGGATCGCCGCCGCCAATGGATCGAGAGCTGCTTCGCTGCGAGGAAGCACGCCGTTAATGACCAGATATTGTTGCGAGAGCCCGATTTTCGCGAGTTCTTCGTGCGTGCGGGCTACTTCGCGCAGCGCGGACACTTGTGCACGAGCGACCAGGATCAGCCGCGTGCGCACCGGATCGGCCAGGGCTTCGACCGCTTGCCTGTACCGAGCGTGCTGTTTCTCAAGCCCGGCCAGTGGTCCAAGGCAGGAGGCGTCGCCTTTGCCATCATCCAGAAAGCCGCTCCAGGCGCCCGGTAGTTGCAGCAAACGGATCGTGTGGCCAGTAGGCGCAGTGTCGAAAATAATATGGTCGTAGGCGGAAGTCAGCGCCCCGTCGGTCAGCAGTGCGGTGAACTCGTCGAAAGCTGCGATCTCGGTTGTACAGGCACCGGAGAGTTGTTCTTCGATACCCTTGACCGTGGCCTCCGGTAAAACGCCACGCACCGGGCCGACGATACGGTCACGGTATGCCTGTGCCGCCGCCTGCGGGTCTATCTCCAATGCAGACAGCCGCGCAACGCCGGAAATGGCGGTAATTCGATTCCCAATGCCGATTCCAAATACCTGTCCCACATTGGACGCCGGATCTGTGCTGACCAGCAACACGCGCTTTCCTGCGTCGGCAAAATGAATAGCTGTTGCACACGCGATCGAAGTCTTGCCCACGCCCCCTTTGCCGGTGAAGAAGAGGAACCGCGGTGGCTGTTCCAGAAACTGCATCACGTTGTTCCTCAGTTCAGCAGCATTTGCCGTCAGAACAACAGCCGCCTTCGACCTCTGTGTCGATTCCAGTTGGCAAAATCCCTGCCCAACGAGTGAGTTCAGTGCGGTTTGGATACCGGCCGGCCAAAGCGATTTCGCCGGCAACAAGAACCAGCGGGAGCGCTTCGACGCCCGAACGCTCCAGAAACCCTTTCACAGCGCTATTCTCAGCGAACGCCACCGGCTGTTGCGCCAGATTGAAACGCTCGATCTTCGCCCCGTTCAGTCTGGACCACGCTACGTCAGCAGCGAACGTGACCAGTGCCTGATCGACGTCCATACCACAAATGCCCGTGCTGCAGCAAAGCGCAGGATCGAATACCTGGATGGTCTTCATTTTGAATCTCCTCCGTTTATGACCGACTTGCCAAAGGTTGCGCTGACCACCGCAACCACTTTCGTCCGTCCAGGCGCTTCGCACCCCCAAACAGGGGGCAGATCCCCAGTTTAGAGTGGTGCACGGTGCTGCTATATCAATCGCCGTCTCCAGGGCTCTCTCCGGCCGCATCGCGCATCATCTGGAGAATCACGTTTTCCACTTGCTGAGCGATCGGCTCGATTTCGGGATTGGCGAACGCTTTCATCATCTCGGTGGGACGCATAGTGGCAAGCGTATATTCGGGCACCGACCCGTACACTGAAATGCGGCACGGCAAAGCCGTCGACACGGCTCCATCGGCTTCGAGTACCTTCTTCGCCTGATGTGGATTACAGACTTCGTAGATCCGGCATTCCGTCGCGAGGTCCACGCCCTTTTTCTTTAATGTTTCCTTCAGGTCGTGAATTGCTATGACGCCGAACTGAAGGCGCGCGGCGGATTCCGCAAGCCCTCGCTCGATCTCGTCCAGCGTCCTTCTCGATTTGACCGTGAACAGCATCATACGAATTTCCTCACCTTTAGCGGCTGGTTTCCCCGATGGCTGCTATAAATAATGCCGAACATCTTCAGATTGATCCAGATGAAACGGCACGCTTGCCAGGGCAGGAACGTACGCAGGAAGACTCTCCAGGGGGTAGGCCTCGTCGCGTAAAACCAGGACTTCGAGTGTGCTCTCGCTATCGCGGATTGCTCGTTCGATTGAGTTGGCATGGTTTTCACCCCGCTCTTTCTTTATTCCGGTATGAGCGACCAACCGGGCCGCAGTCGAGCCTTATACAGGAACATATGGTGCAGGAGAATTTTGATCCAGTGGCCTGCAAGCCCGATTTCGCCAAACGTCCGATCCAGGTCGCGCCCATATTCCGGATAACGATCGTAATCCGGAACGATGGGAAACACCGTGATTGAGGCCGCAGTCCCGTTGAACGGATTCGCGCCTGTCGACGCGACACAAGCCGCGCCCATTTCCGCCATTGAAGCCGAGTGAGAAGGCTTTTCGAGCCCGCGCGTTCTATCCAAAATATTTCGAGCCACGGTTTTGCCAATGATGGCTGAAGGCATACCGGTCCGCGGCGGCGCCGGCGAGATCATGATCCCCTCCGCATTCGTTCGCGGCCTCGAGATGGGATGTGGAGGAGCAAAAGCGATTCCTGCCGCAAACACGTTGGGGTAAGCAGGACTCTGGTAGCTGCGCGGCCAGTCCTTTGGTAACCACTGCTCATATGGTTTCTTTTCGTAATCGGCGTCCACTTTCATGAATCCGTTCGGCGCGAACACCTTTGAACTGATGTCTTCCCCGGCCCGCCCATACGCGGCCAGTCCCACACCAGTGAAAGGCGGCAGCAGCATGGCGAAATCGAAACCGACATCCCGCTTGCCGGAATCCAGAGTCTCAATGTGGGCCAGTCCGGGGTCAACCCGATGTACATGGGCTTTCGTGATCCAGTCGATGCCCCGTTCGGCAAACAAGGATTCCGTGAAAATCCTGCCAGGCGTGACGTAACCGCCTTGTCGAATGTGAATCCCGTCAATTCCCAAATCGCCCAGTTCGTATTCGTTGGTCAGGAATACGATGTCCGCCTTATCCCGGACACCTCGCGCGTGAAGCTCAAATTCCAGGTTCACTACATATTCCAGCGCTGCGCCTTCGCACGTACAACCGCCATGTCCAACGCCGACAAGGAAGCGCTGCCGCTCGCCGCGCTTCATTCTGTCCACCGATTCCTGAAGTGCGACCGCCGTCGCAGCAGCGTGTTCGGCGCTGCAAACGGAGAGACTGTTCCTGCCAGGACCCAGGCCCTCCGTTGCCGCGAAGTTCAGTTTGGGACCTGTGGCGTTGATGAGGAAGTCGTATGAGATCCTCTCTCTCTGTCCTGTCTTGCCGTCCAGTGTCCATTCGATCTCGACCGAGGGCCGGGATTCCGTCTGATCACCTTCGGGATAAAGTGCTACTGCCCGAGCCTGCCTGAACTCAATTCCATGACGCAAATAGATGGGCGCCAGCGGAGCCAGAACCTGCTCCTTCTTCATTAGTCCAACGCCGACCCAAATATTCGACGGAATCCAGTTGTAATCTGGCTGAGGAGAAACAACTACGACTTCATCCTGCTTTCCAAGCCACTTCCGCAGAAACGCGGCCGCTGTGTGACCTGAAATTCCTGCTCCCAGAACCACGACTCTTGACATGGAATCTCCTTTCCTACGTGCCGTGTATGCGGCGCTCGATGGAGTGTTTTTCCGAACGGAGAGGCGCTAGTGCGGCATGGGCATCATATGTCCAGGGCCCATCTGAGTCCCTGCCCATGCTGGGGTTCCGTTCTTGTCTCGCAGCGTCAAAGTCTTTCCATCCTTCACGACCTCGCGCGCGATGACGTACTCGGCCGCACCCATGGTGACCCTGGAGCCCGTGACTTCGACCGAGTCGCCTTTTGCAAACTTGAACTCTTTACTTGCAATGAAACTGGACGGGCCCAACATCACATTCCGGGTTTCTTCGCCCTCTTTTACCGTAATGTGAGTCCCCATCATCTGGCCGCGCGCAACCTGCGTCACCGCTTCGACGGTTCCTTTGAAGGTTGTCTCGGTCGCCGGGTTGTACATCTGCCTCGCGTTGCTTCCTCGCGCAGGCTGGGCTGACGACAGGCCACTGATGAGGAACATCATGCCCGTCGCCAGAAATACTGAGCTGATCATCGATTTCATGACTATCTCCTGATTGGCGGAGGTGCAGTTGTGTGCCCATTACAGGTGATTGTTCGAAGGCGATTTGACGTTAGAAATCAGCGACAATTGCGCCGTGTGACTCAGACTCTGCGCCATAAAACCCCTTATCACCCGCAAGCTCCAACGCCGGTCAACCGGCACTCGAAAATCACCGTAGCCGCAGGCCGGCAAGCGCACGGACGTGGCGCGGCCGTGTGACTATGTACCGGGGCTGCAATGGCGCTGCGCAGGTATGAACGATCGAGCCCCTCAGTCCCGGATCCCGGATTTGCGAAGAAATGTCATCATCGGACACCAATTCGTAAACGCGGACTGGAACAGATTGAGCCCCACAAATGCCGTAAACAGATACCACCAGGGGCTGACCCAGAACCCGAGCGCGAGGCTTACCATCACGAGCGCGCCGGCGATCATGCGCAAATAGCGATTTACATTCATACGGAATTTCTCCTTCGTTTGTTGAACAGATAGAACAGGACCGGAACCGTCATGCGCGAAAGCAGGAGAGAGGCGATCTCGCCCGCCATCAAAGCAATTGCCAGGCCCTGAAAAATGGGGTCGAACAGAATCACTGACGAGCCTGCAACCACCGCGGCGGCCGTCAGCATCATCGGGCGGAAGCGAACCGCGCCCGCGTCGATTACGGCTTTGTCCAATGCCATACCTTCGCTCAGGCGCAGTTCTATGAAATCCACCAGGATGATCGAGTTCCGTACCACGATGCCCGCTCCCGCGATGAAACCGATCATGGAGGTCGCGGTGAAGAAAGCATGCAGCAGGCCGTGCGCCGGCAGAATGCCGACCAGCGAGAACGGAATTGCCGCCATGATGATCAGTGGCGTCAGGAACGACTGGAACCAGCCGACCACGAGCCCGTAGATCAGGATCAACACCGCCGCGAAGGCGATGCCGAGGTCGCGAAAAACTTCATATGTGATGTGCCACTCACCGTCCCACTTCATCGAGTAGCGCCCGGGATCGGAAGGCAACGCGGCCATGTGCTGCTCAATCTGGTAACCTTCCGGAATTTCGATCCTGTCGATTTCCGGCCGCAGTTTGAGAATCGCGTATACAGGACTCTCAATTTCTCCCGCAATGTCGGCCGTCACGTATGTCACCGGCATCAGGTTCTTGTGGTAAATACTCTTGTCCTCGATCACCTTCGTGATGCGCACCAGTTCGCTGAGGGCTACCTGACGTCCGCTGCGTCCCGCGATCCGGAGGCTCTGGATGCGCTCCAGATCGGAGCGCGTGGCCCGATCGAGCCGAACAGTGAGGGGGACATCTTCCTTCTCCGCATCCTGATGGAGCAACCCGGCCATGTAGCCGGCCGAAGCCACCTGCATCTCGCGTGCGATGTCGTCCTCTGAAATCCCGTTTATAGCGGCCTTTTCCTCATCCACCGCAAGGCTGTACTTCGGCTGATCGTCTTCCACATACCAGTCGACATCCACCACGCCCTTCGTCTGTCTGAACAGCTCCCGTATCTGGCGAGCCAGCGCGATGCGCCGGTCGATGTTCGGGCCGTACACTTCCGCTACCAGCGTTTCGAGGACCGGAGGGCCGGGCGGCACTTCGGCAACTTTGATCCGCGCTCCATAATGTTCCGCAATGGGCTTCAGACGCAGCCGCACTTGTTTGGCAATCTCGTGGCTTTGCAGATCGCGCGCGCCTTTGGGCAGCAGATTCACCTGAATATCGGCGACATTCGGGCCGCGCCGCATGTAGTAATGGCGTACCAGGCCGTTGAAGTTGTAAGGCGAAGCCGTTCCCGCATAGGTCTCGACATTCACCACTTCGCGCTGCTTCTGCGTCTCTTCAGCGAGTCGTTGGGTTACGCGAGCCGTCTCTTCCAGCGTTGTCCCGTTCGGCATGTCGACAATGACCTGAAACTCGCTTTTGTTGTCGAACGGCAGCATCTTAACCTTCACGAAACCCGTGTAGAACAGCGCACAGGAGGCCAGCAGAAGGACCACCACGCCTCCCACGAAGCCCCATCGCAGCAAAGGCCGGTGCAGCAGGTTGCCCATGACCACGCGGTAAAGCCGCGTCAGGAAATCCTCCCGCTCGCCTTCGTGATGTTTGCCCGGCTTCAGGATCCGGACCGCCGCCCATGGCGTCACGATGAACGCTACCAGCAGCGAGAAAAGCATTGCAGCGCTGGCTCCGATCGGAATAGGGCGCATATATGGCCCCATTAAGCCTCCGACGAAAGCCATCGGAAGAATCGCCGCTACCACAGCGAGCGTGGCAAGAATAGTGGGGTTCCCCACCTCGTCCACAGCCTCCAGAGCGACATCGAACGGCGGCCTGCTCTCATTGGCAGGTATCCGCCAGTGACGGACGATGTTCTCCACCACGACGATCGCGTCGTCAACCAGGATGCCAATGGAGAAGATCAACGCAAAAAGCGTAATTCGGTTCAGCGTGTAGCCGTAGAGATAAAAAACGGTAAGCGTCAGCGCCAGCGTCACTGGAATCGCAATGAAGACAATCAGAGACTCGCGCATACCGAGGGTAATAGCGACGAGTACACTGACCGAGATCACGGCAATCAGCATGTGCCACAACAGTTCGTTCGATTTGTCCTTCGCCGTCTCGCCGTAGTCCCGCGTGACTGTCATCTCGACCCCTGATGGAATGACAGTGCCCTTCAGCGGCTCCAGGCGGCGCAGGACGTTCTCGCCCACCGTTACAGCGTTGGTCCCTTTACGCTTCGAAACAGCAATCGTCACCGCTGGGTAGAAGCCCTTCCCATCCGAGAAGCGCACGTATTGGGAAGGCTCCTCCCCGCCGTCGGTCACTTGTGCGACGTCCCGCACGAAGATCGGCTTGCCGTTGACGACCCCGGCGACCACGTTGCGAACGTCCTCCGCCGTGCACAGGAACTGGCCCGTCTCCAGAAGATATTGCCGGTTACCGTTTGCGAATTCGCCCGAAGGCATCTTCTGGTTCGAAAGGCCGAGGGCGCTGACCACCTGGAGTGGGGAAAGGTTGTAAGCGCCGAGACGCGATGGGTCCGGCGTAATTCGAATCTCACGCCGCTGACCCCCGATCAGGGCGACGGCCGAAACGTCCGGCGTCTGTTTGATCGTGTCATCCGCCTG
>Ga0070658_10004849_pt1 | contig 10955 bp, 12 predicted proteins | sample KBSC13metaG_FD_64664 | JGI IMG/M metagenome (GOLD analysis project Ga0070658, IMG submission 64664) | Corn rhizosphere microbial communities from Kellogg Biological Station, Michigan, USA - KBS C1-3 metaG | ecosystem: Host-associated > Plants > Roots > Rhizosphere > Soil ... | reverse complement strand
GGCCTTCAGCAGCGCTTGGCCTCCCTGAGGGCCACCTCGGCCCGATGGATTGCTGATGACAGCGTAAACTGGCTGCAGGCGACAGGCTTCTATAAGGAGTTCGAGATTGACCTGTCGGTCCCGCCGACGAGCTTCTGCACGCTGACGGTTCAGGGCCTGGCCGAGACGGAAGCCGGAACGGATAGCGGAAGCGATCCCGCCCCTTTGGGCTCTGTTTCGAACCTGCAGCTGCTTCAGCCGATTACGGTCACCGATGGCCAGCTTTCGGCGAGCACCGTTGCCGAAGATGACTTCGCCGAGTGGTCGGCCGTCGCGACTTACGCGCAGGGCGCCCGGGTTATTAAAGCCGCCAGCCATCGCATCTACGAGAGCGCCGGCTCCGGTAACATTGGCCACGATCCGGCGGACGCCACCGGCGAATGGTTCGATGTCGGGCCCACCAATCGCTGGGCGATGTTTGACCAGGCGCTGGGATCGGCCACCAGCGCGAGCGGATCAATTTCGGTGACGCTCGATGTCACGACCATCGACGCGATTGCGCTCCTCGACGTGAACGCCACGTCGGTGCGTGTGCTGGGGCCGGAGTACGACCAAACGGACACCGTCGGAACGGGGTCTGTGACCTTCCTGGATTTGCCCGAAACGACGGGCGAGATCACGGTGACCATCTCCGGAACCGGCGAAATCTCGGTCGGCACTTTGCTGGTCGGCCGCCTGGTGTCGCTTGGCGTCACCGAGGCTTCGCCCACCGCTGGGATCACCGACTACAGTAAGAAGGATACGGACGAATTCGGGGTGGTGACCGTCGTCCCGCGCGCATGGGCGAAGCGCATGAGCGTGCAGGCACTGATCCGCACCGACGCGATCGACGATGTCGCAAACCGGATCGCCACAGTGAGGGCAGTGCCCTCGCTCTGGATTGGAGACGCAGGGCTCGACAGCCTTACCATCTACGGGTTCTTCAAGGACTTCTCGATCCAGCGGGATGAGAACGTCAGCACGCTTTCTCTGTCGGTTGAGGGGCTCTCGCAGGCGGCGTCGATTGTGCCGGCGACGATCGGCTGGACCAACGTCCTCGATGACGATCCAGAAAACCACCCGAAGCCGGATGACGGGGCGACTGTCGGTGCGCCTGCCGGCACCGACGTGGCGGGCGTTCCGGCCGAGGATGTGGTCAGCGATATCAGCGCCGCGCAGGCCGCAATTGCATCCGTTCAGGCGCTGGCAGCCGATCTGCAGGCGCAGGCTACGTCGCTGCAAGGCCAGGCCGATGCGTTGGTCGCTCAGGCCAGCACTCTCGCCGCCGACATCGCCGCCAATGCATCGGAGATCGACACGGTCGAGACCAACGTCTCAACGCTGGGCGCCCAGGTCACCACGAACGCCACCGCAATCACATCTGTCAGCGGCGATCTCGCGAGCCTGACCACCACGGTGAACGCGCAGGGCGCGACCGTTTCCAGCCACACCGCCGCGCTGGCAACGCTCGATACTGAATACGCCTCACTCAGTTCGACAGTCTCTACGCAGGGGTCATCGATCACCTCGAACGCCGGCGCGATATCGACGCTCAATTCGAACTATGCCTCGCTGTCGGTGACGATCTCAGCGGCCGGCGCAGCGGGGTCGCTCAATAAGTCGCCCACGTTCCTCGACAATGCGAACACAACCGGGATCCCGACCAACTGGGGTGACGACAACGCGGGAATGTCGTCAGCGAACGTCACGCGCGTCACTGGGGCTAACGGAGCCGGCTATGCTACGCGCGTCACCGCCGCAGCATCAACCAACGTCTATGCTGGTCAAGCGGTCACCGGCGCGCTTCAGAACGACGCTTGGTATGTGATCGAGGCCGACTTCACCCTCAACGCAGGCGACCTCGTGACCGCCGGCATCTACGTGGCGAATGTAGGGGCCTACCTTCACTTCGTTGCCGAATATGACGAGACTGGGTCGCTGATTGGTAACGGGACCGTCGGGCGCACCTACCGGATGCGCCGGCTGGTCCAGAACACAGGCGGCACCGGCAACCTCGCCCTCTACTTCATGAACCACTGGAGCGGCTTCGCCGCGGTTCCAGCGACTGCCAACGACATCACTTGGGAGCGGGTCGCAATCCGCTTCGCCACGCCCTTCGAAGTGGCCGCAAACCGGGTTGCACCACTTGAGGCGACAGTGTCGACCAATTCAAGTGCGATCAGCACCCTCACCGGCAGCTACGCTTCACTGTCTTCGACGGTGTCGGCGCAGGGCTCCTCGATCACATCGAACTCGTCCGCGATCGGCACCCTCAACAGCCAATACGCGAGCCTCTCCAGCACGGTCAGTTCGCAAGGCGCGAGCGTCAGCAGCCAAGCGACGGCGATCACCACGCTGCAGAACCTGATCACTATTGCGGACACGCGCAGCGATGATCAGCCGCCGAGCTGGTACTGGTCGAACTTCGCCATGAAGGCGGTCCGGGAGTTCAAGAACGGCAGCGCGATCGGCATAGTCGTCGGCGGCACTTACGGCGTGCTCACCACTACCGTCCCATGGACCGATTCCTCCGGCGGCCCTATCCAGCAGTCCTACGTGGCGGCGGACGAAAGCGTTTCATACTCGCGCTATTCTGCCAGCGACTCCACCTGGACGGCCTGGACCAGCTACATCGGCACCCTCAACTCGAACGTCGGTACACTGCAGACTCAGTACGCTTCACTTTCGAGCTCTGTGTCGACGCAGGGTGCTTCGATCACGACGAATGCCTCCGCGATCTCCACGCTGAACACCAACTACAGCTCGCTCTCTTCGACCGTATCCGCGCAAGGCTCGTCGATCTCGACCAACGCGAGTGCGATCAGCACCCTCAATTCGAACTACGCCAGCCTGACGAGCACCGTAAGTTCGCTCAATTCGTCGGTCACTACCCAAGCGTCGGCCATAAGCACCCTTCAGGGCAGGACATCCGCGTATTGGTCGGTGACGGCTGTCGCAGGCGGCAGGGCGCAACTGACCGTCTATGCCGACGCGAATAGTGGCGGCGGCGTGGACATCACCGGCGATGTCAACATCAGTGGAAGCCTGATTGCGGTCGGGAGCGTTGTCGCTAACCGGTTCATAACTGACCAAGGCGTCGACCTCGCCGCGCTGGTGCCTGGGCAGTTCAACACGTCTGTTTCCGCCAGCGGTAGCTTTACCTTGAATGCCGGGGCTTCGTCCGTCGTGGCGCAGACGGCATCGTTCGCCAGCCAGAACGCCAGCGACTACATCACCATCACCACCACCGTTACGATCACGAGCAGTGGAACCGACGCTGGCAACAACGTGACCCTTTACAGGGTGCTTAATGGGGTGGCTACCGCGCTGCGCTCCGATTGCGCTCCTGGATACGGCGCAGCCGGCACCGTAACCTTGATAACAGAGGACAATGCTCACGGAGTGGGCACCGTTTACTACTGTCTTCAAGTGAATGTGGCTGCGTCTCACCCGCCGGTCCCCGATGCGTGGATGTTTGGCAGCGCCAGCCTCTCAGTCAAAAAGTTCTTCGTGAAATGATCTATGCCTTCCTCATCGACGCGGCCACCGGCGTCACCCAGCAGCGCATTGGCGTCCCTTCGGCCGAGATGCTCGACGCGTCGGCTTACGGCGAGGGCAAGGCGTTCGTCCTGTTCGACCCGGCCTTCGGCGACATCGAGGATTTCGAGACGGCCATAACCGGCGAGGACATCGCCGTCGTGGCCCGCGTGTTTGATCCGACCATCCTGATCGCGAACAAGAGGATCGTTCTTCACGCCGCCGTCAAGGCTGCGCGCGACGTGCACGAGCAAGCCGGTTGCACCACGCCATCGGGACAGGTCGACACCGATGCCGATAGCCAGCGCAAGGTTGGCGGTGCCGCCACTATGGCGCTCGCTCTGGGCGCCTCATTCACGATGGACTGGCGGATGAAAGATAATTCCATTGTGAGGCTGGATGCGTCGGGCATGATCGCGCTGGGAGAGGCAGTGGCAGAGCACGTTGCGGCCTGCCAGGCGCGCAAGAATGCACTGGACGCCGCGATCGATGCGGCAACCACTCTCGATGAGCTGGCCGCGATTGACCCCGAGCAGGGGTGGCCGAGTCTTCAATAGCAGGGCCGCCAGAGGTCGTGAATTGTTGCCAGCACGCCCGCTGGCGCGACTACCCGACGGCGCCCGGTCGGCGCCCAACCCGTAAAGGAAGTAACGATGGCAACTGCCAATACTGCGCCGACCGAAGACGAGGTCCGTGCGGCCGAAGAAGTGATCCAACGCAACGCCGAAGCCCAGGCCCAGGCGCGGCGCGAGGCGCTGAAGCCGATCCTCGCCATCACGAGCTCGAAGGAGTTTCAGACGGTCGAGACCCAGCTCAAGCAGCTCGACCAATCGCTGTTCGCCGATGGTAGCATTGGTCCGCATCTTCGCGCTCTGACTGCCGGCGTCTATGGCCTTCGCGCGCTCGGCAATCAGTATCCTCCAGCGGCCGGTGAGGGCTGAAATTTTCGAACAACGGCGGAGGGTCGCAACCGTGCAGCCTGATTACCTTGGGGTCGATGGCGGCCGACTGGCGATGGCGTTCGCTTCCGGTTGCGTTGCCACCTTCGCCTTCACGGCCGCCATTGGCGGCTTCATTTGGCAATTGATCGGCAAGTCCCGTGAATATCGCATCAAGGATCTGCGCGCCGATCTCGTCGCCGAAAAGGAGCGCTGCGCGGAGATGGAGCGGCGCCTGGTCGACCGCATCCAGCAGCTCGAGACTCTGCTGATCTTCGAAACCGCAGGCAACGTTCGTCAAGGCGCGCAGCTGGCGATTACGGAAATCCGCCGGGAAGTCGAAGCACGGGTGCGCAGTGCAGCGCAGGAGAAGGATGGAGTCACGGAATGACCATAGAGCAGATGATTGAGGCTACGATCGGGAGTGAGGGCGGCTATTCGAACAATCCGGCTGACGCCGGGGGCGAGACGATGTGGGGCATTACTGAGTGCATTGCCCGCAAGCATGGTTACACCGACGCGATGAATGCCCTGCCGCGCGACGAGGCCGTCGCGATCTACCGGCAGGAATTTGCGATTGATCCAGGCTTTGCCGCGGTGGCCGAGATCAACGAGAAGATCGGCACGGAGTTGTTCGATACCGGCGTGAACATGGGACCGGCCGTTCCCTCGCTGTGGTTCCAGGAGGCGCTCAACGCGCTGAACAACGGCGGCAAGCTGTATGCCGATATCAAGGAGGACGGCGACATCGGCCCTGGCACGCTGGCGGCCCTGAGGTCCTATCTCAGGACGCGCGGGGCCGACGCTGAGCGCGTCATGCTGATCGCGCTCAACTGCCTGCAGGGAGCGCGCTACGTCGACCTGGCTCGGACCCGCGCAGCGAACGAGACATTCGAGTTTGGCTGGCTGGATAACAGGGTGACGCTATGACCAAGTCAGCCCAAGACCCAATCGCGCGCATCGAGTTCATGCGCAATCTGCTGGCCTTCGTGCTGGTCGGTGCCTTCGTCGGCTCGATCATCGTGTTCACGTTAATCGGCATTCCCAAATCCAACGAGCAGATCATCACCTACATGGTCGGCCAGCTCTCGGGCATGGCGACGACAGCGCTGGGCTTCTACTTCGTCAACAAGGTCGGTCAGGACGCGATCGACGCAACGAAGAGCGAAAACACGGCCAAGGCCTTCGAGGCGATCACCGCCACTGCCAAGGCAACCGGCGCGAACGAGCCGGACGTGACGCTCAAGCCTGGCGAAACCGCCGAGGCCGAGCCCTCGCCTGCGGCCGACGACCTCAAACCCGAAGGGGGCTGACTACCCGCGCCGCGCGGCTTCGCGGCAAACTCGAAAAGGACTGAACCCATGAAGCGAATGATCTTCGCGATTTGCGGAGCCTTGGCGCTCGCGAGTTGTGGCGCCGTCACGGCGCCGGCCGCTATTCCGCCGTCGCCATCTACATTGGCGGACAAGACCGTGTTGGACGAGCAAGGCGCGCTGGCGGCCGAGCTCGCCTACAAAGCGGCGCGTCTCGCGGTCGAAACCGGCGTGGACGCCGGCGTCATCAAAGGCGCCAACGCGACCCGCTTCGCTGCGCTCGACAGCAAGGCATTCGCCGCGTTGCAGACCGTTCGCGCGGCATACCGCGCCGGCAATGCCACAACCTACTCCGCCGCGCTGACGCAAGCCCGCGCGGCCATCTCTGACCTGCTGGCGCTGACCGGCAAAACGGGAGCCTGAAGCCATGGACCTGTCGACCCTCCTCAAAGTGCTGCCGATCATCGGCCCGATCGTCGCTAAGGCACCGGAATTCATCGCCCTCTACAACGAGGCGATGGCCGCTCTACATCCGGCCGACCAGGCGACCGCCAAGGAAGCCCTGGCGGACATCCAAGCCGACAATGACGAAGGCCATGCCCGGCTTCAGGAGAAGCTCGCCGCCGCGGCCGCGAAATAGTCAGCAAGCTCAACCCCGGCGGCCAGATCCTGTCGCCGGGGTTACACGAGCTCACAATGGACGTGGGACGGCACCTGGCATCGCCTAGGGCGGGTTGTGAAAGACAGATGCGCCGCTTTTTTGTTGCGGCGTTGCGATGGAGCGGGCACCTGTGGACAGGACGATGTTAATCGCAGCCGAGGCATAGCTAGGCATGGCCGGCGTGAAACCTGAAATTCTTAGGTGGGCGAGAGAGACGGCAGGGCTCGACCTAGAGACGGCCGCCCGCAAGATCGGCATCAATGCGGCGCGCGGCGTGTCCGGCGCCGATCGCCTGGCCGCGCTTGAAAGCGGAGACGGCGAACCGTCGGCAGCGCAGCTGCGGCGAATGTCTCAGCAATACCATCGCCCACTGCTTACTTTTTACATGCCAACCGTGCCGGAACCAGCTGAACTGGGCGAAGATTTCCGGACCCTGCCCGATCAGGGCGATCCGTCGAACGTGCTGCTGGCTACCCTGCTGCGGGATGTGAAAGCGCGCCAGTCGCTTGCTCGGGACTCTCTCACGGACGACGAGGACGCGAGGGCCGTGGACATCGTCGGAGCGTATGCACAGATCCGAGACCCAGTGGCGCTGGCTGAGAAGATGGCGGCTGGCATTGGGTTCGATCGCCTGGAGTTTCGCTCGCGTTCGTCGGCGGAAGATGCGTTCGCCTACCTGCGGGCACTCGCGGAAGCGCAAGGCATCTTCGTCTTGCTGGCTGGCGACTGCGGCCATTGGTCGACCGCTATCGAAGTTAGCGTTTTTCGAGGGTTCGCCATTGCTGACGACCTAGCGCCGTTCATCGTCATCAACGACCAAGATGCCAGGGCCGCGTGGTCGTTTACCCTTCTGCATGAACTGGCCCACCTCATGATCGGCGAGGGTGGCGTAAGCGGCGGGGCCCCTCACGGGCGGGTGGAGCAGCTCTGCAACGACACAGCGGCGACGACGCTGATTGGGCGGGAAGAGATCGCTGATTTGCCTTTAACCGGCGATGCCGGTGATATCGAGCAGATCGATGCGCTCGCAAGCCGCGCCCGCGTGAGCAGATCCATGATCGTTTACCAGCTCTTCCGTGCCGATCGCATCAGCGAGGCCCGCTGGGAGGGATTACGCGACCAGTTTCGCGCCGAGTGGCTCGCGGGCAAAGAACGCGACAAGGAGCGCAACCGCCAATCGGCTGGAGGGCCCGACTGGTACGTCGTCCGGCGCCATCGTCTTGGGGCAGCGCTACTCGCCCTGGCGCGCCATGGAATAGCTGACGGGTCCCTCACGCCGACCCGCGCCGCCCGGATGCTGGGCGTCAAACCGACGGCGGTCTATCCGCTGCTCGCCGAAACGAGGCGCGCACTGGCATGACGCTTTACCTGCTCGATGCCAACGCGCTCATAACCGCGCATCGCACCTGGTACGCCCTTAACCGCGTACCCGAGTTCTGGACATGGATTCTTCACCACGCGGCTACCGGATCGATCAAGATGCCCGGCGAAATCTATGCCGAAGTTGAAGGGGGCTCTGACGATCTAGCTGCTTGGATGAAAGTAGCGGAGCACAAGAAAGCGCTTCATCTGGCCGAGGCGACAGACGGCGCTAAGGTGCAGACGGTGCTCACCCACTATGGGAGCGGGCTCACCGAGGCAGACCTGATCAAGATCGGTCAGGACCCCTTCCTAGTCGCAGCTGCTCTGGGCCATCCTGATCGCTGTGTCGTCACGGCAGAGGTTTCCGCAGCGTCGAAGCAAAAGGGGAACCGCAAGGTGCCCAACATCTGCGACGACTGTGGGGTGCAATGGCGCTCGCCGGTCGAGCTTATCGGCGAGTTGGACTTCTCGACCGGCTGGAATGCCTAGCAGCTAAAGTCGCTCCACCTTAGCTCGGCGTCATCCAGCGCCTCGAAAGCGTCGATATCTGATCGTGTCGAGCCACTACCTGCCTCTATGGCATACCCCTTTTCAGGTATAGCCATTGACGGCTGACGCGCTTTCACTGCTGATGGCGCAATGTGCAACCTCTACCGCATGACCAAGGCCACTGCCGAGGTCGCCAACCTGTTCAACGCCAAAGTCGGCAGCGTTGGCAACTTCGTCACGGAAGTTTACCCCGGCTATCCCGGCCTCGTCGTTGCCAAGGGCGAGCTGCGCTCCATGGTCTGGGGCTTCCCGCTGGTGCTCAAGGGCAAGAACGGGCAGCCGCTCAAGCCCAAGCCGGTCAACAACGCACGTGCCGACAAGCTCGACGGCTTCATGTGGCGCTACAGCTTTGCCGAGCGGCGTTGCCTGATCCCGGTCAGCTCCTTCGCCGAGGCCGAGGGCGAAAAGGGCGCCAAGACGCGCACCTGGTTCACGCTGCCAGATCAAGACGTGTTCGCCGTCGCCGGCGTCTGGCGCGATACGCCCGAATGGGGACCGGCATACAGCATGGTAATGACGGAAGCCTGCATCCACGTCGCTGATGTGCACGACCGCATGCCAGTGATCCTCAAGCGCTCCGATTGGGCTGACTGGCTCGACGGCGCGCCCGACGACGCGGGGCTGTTGTGCCGGCCCTATCCGGAGCTGATGGTGGTCGATCGTACCGCCGTGCGCTGGAATGTCCGCTAGCGGTCGTTCAGGATCGGCCCCGAGCCCGTCGCTGCCTCGATGTATTTGTAAAGAACGGGTGTGCCCAGCGCCTCGCTCTGCCGCCAAACGTCATTCAGGCGTGCGCGAACCTCACTGCGCACCAGCTCGGCCCCCTTGCCGAACTGCTTGGCGTCGCGGAAGTCGGGGTTCGCTTCGATCAAGATGGCGAGCAGCAGGACCGCGGCGTCAAACATGTCGCCGTCGCTGATGGGCGGATAAGTAGCCGGATTTTCGGCCGTCAGGCCCTGTCCGGTTTCGCTCATTCCGCGAATACACCCGCCGACCAGCGATGTGATCAGGAGGTTGTACGCTTCGTCATCCATGGCGGCCTCGTTGCGACTCGGTTTCCCTCCCATAGAACAGAACGAACACGGAACAAACCGCTGGACTCGAATCGAAACGTGGGCGCATCGAGCCGGCCATGTCTGGCGTCAGCCCTCACCAGCTCAAGATTTGGGCGCTGTTGATCCTTTACCAGATGGCGCACCACAGCCGGGCGGATGGCTACCCGCGCACCTGGCTTCTGCGATTCCTACTGGCGTTCCTCTATTCGCACGCAAAGGGGGGCGATCGAACACCCTTCGATGAGTTCTGGAAGGCGGCGACAAAGGCCGGAAAGAAGGACGCGCCGACCGTAACCGGTGCTTACGAACGCGGGATGGAATTGAAGCGAGAGGCCGCCCGCATTTGTCTAGCCGTCGGCGAGGAGCCGAGGGCGATCCACGATCAGTTCTACCGCGAGCTATCCCGCGAGGATGCCGAGAAGCGGGACGAGAAGGTTAAGTTTCGCTAGACTCCCAACGGCGAGCTGTACGAGTGCCGAGCCAGACAGGATCGGAAAATGCCTGATACTCCCAGCGCAAGGCTTAGCCTGCAAATATTACCGTGGTTGGGAGCGCCAGGCACGGAGATCAATCGGCCCGGCGCTCCCTGCGTGTTTTGGCGGAAGCCGCGATGAAAGAGCTTCGCCCCAATGGCACAACGACTCGGGTCGCTACGTGACGTCATGCCGCCAACATCTTATCGACTAATCAAGAGCTTGGATAGAGCGGTTGGTTATCGACAGATGCGCCCTCGTCCACGGAGCCAGGTAACCGGGGTTAGTGCTGGAGTGGTGCCTGCTCATACGCTGCCAGGAGCGCGTCGCGCACCGCGATTGCTCTGGTGTCACCACCCTTCAAACCCTTCACTAAGGCTCCCCAGCTTTCGGCGTTATCGGCCTTCAACGCTCGGAAGAGACGGTCAGGGTCAAAGTCCGCCGGCGGGGACGACAGAACCTTCACGAGTCCAAGGAAGATCGAGCCTGAGTGCACCACCTTTTGTTCCGGGAACGCCTCGGCAATGTTCGTCAGGGCGGCGGATGCGACGGCCGGTCCATGCTTTCGAATGGTGCTGGCAATTGAGGAAGTGAACGCGATCTCACCCGGCTTCCACGCCGCCGATGCGGTGTTGCGGGTGATCGTCAGCCCCGCATCAGTGACAAGCTGCTGAATTTCGAGGGCGTCTTCATCGGCAGCAGCGAGAGCGGCATGGAAGTCGTCCAAGCGATTCATTGGCTTTCGCGAACGGTTAGCGGCGATGAACATTCGAGCCTCTTCTTCAGGCCCGCTATAGCTGAAGACGCAGCACGGAAGCTGTGGGATGTCCCTTCGCCGACGCGCTGCCAGCGTCCGGTGCTGACCGTCGATGACCACTAGCGACTGATCGGCTCGCCGCGACACCACCAGCGGCGCGCAGAGGCGCCAGTCGAACTTCGCGGCAATGGAAGCTATGAGCCGCCGGGAGGCGTCATTGTCGGTCGACCTCTGATAAGATCCGTCGAACGACAGCCGGTCCTGGTGAATCCACTCGATCGTGGGCATCGCG
>Ga0070658_10004847_pt1 | contig 10958 bp, 9 predicted proteins | sample KBSC13metaG_FD_64664 | JGI IMG/M metagenome (GOLD analysis project Ga0070658, IMG submission 64664) | Corn rhizosphere microbial communities from Kellogg Biological Station, Michigan, USA - KBS C1-3 metaG | ecosystem: Host-associated > Plants > Roots > Rhizosphere > Soil ... | reverse complement strand
GCCAGATCGATGAACGGGCCCGCCGCCTTGTACTGCTCAGGCGAAAGCGCCGGCATGTTCACCGCGTTGATCGCGACGCCGTTCTGCAGATATTCCACCATCTGCTCGGCGATCCGCACACCCACAATCTCCTGCGCTTCCTCCGTTGACCCGCCGATGTGCGGCGTCGCCAGCACGCCATCGAGCGCGAACAGCGGATACGAAGCGTCCGTCGGTTCCTTCGCGAAAACGTCCAGGCATGCGCCGGCCACCTTGCCGGATTCGATCGCCGCCTTCAGAGCCGCCTCATCCACCAGTTCGCCGCGGGCGCAGTTGACGATGCGGACGCCGTTCTTCATCTGGGCGAGCGCGTCGGCATTCAGCATCTTGTCCGTATCCGGAGTCAGCGATACGTGCAGCGTGATGTAGTCGCTCTGTTTATAAAGATCGGCGAGCGATACCAGATCCACGCCGAGATCCGCAGCGATACGCGGCGTTACAAAGGGGTCGCTCGCCAGAATGCGCATTTCGAATGCGCGGGCGCGCTTCACCACTTCCCGTCCGATACTGCCTAGTCCGACAATACCCAGCGTTTTGCCGCGCAACTCGTTGCCAAGGAATTTCTTCTTCTCCCACTTGCCGGATTTCGTCGAAGCGCTGGCCTGCGGAATCGAGCGAGCCATGGAAAGCATAAAGCCCACAACATGCTCGGCGACCGATACCGCGTTGCCGCCCGGCGTATTCATTACGAGCACTCCCGCGGCGGTGGAGGCCGGCAGATCGACGTTATCCACGCCTACGCCCGCGCGGCCAATCACGCGCAGCTTCGGCGCCTGCGCCAGCACCGCCGGCGTCACCTGGACGGCGCTGCGAACTACCAGAGCGTCGGCATCGGCGAGATGCTTCGAGTACTCCTTCGGGTTGGAAACGATGACGTTCCAGCCTTCCTGCGCCTGAAAAAGCTCGATGCCCGCCTGGGCCATGGGTTCCGCGATGACGACGTTCATGGGTGTTATTTTCTCCGTATAAAGCCGGTAGTCTACAACTATCGCGGCTAACCCGCGATTCATCGAAGTGCGGCGCGGCGCCCTTAAAATCAGGTGCGCGCGGGTTCCCAGACCGTGGCTCCGTTCAGGGTACGAATGGAGCCCGCAACGCAAATAGGTCAGTTGCGAGCGTGCATGGGACGGTTAAGACAATTTAGAATATCAAATACATGCCTTTACTTGAACAGCTTGCCAAAGACATCACCGAAGCGATGAAAGCCCGCGACGAAGAGCGTCTGAGCACCGTCCGGATGATGAAAGCAGCGCTGATGAAAGCTCACGTGGATGCGGCGCCAAAACAAGTAGACGACGCGGGCGACCTCCAGGTTCTCAAGATTCTCGTGAAACAGCGGACCGACGCCGCAGAAATGTTCCGTAAAGGCGGGCGCGAGGATTCAGCACTAAAAGAAGAAGCCCAGCGCAAAATTATCGAGAGCTATCTGCCGGCCTTCGCCAGCGATCAAGACCTCCAGGCCGCGGTCGAAGCCGCCGTCGCCGAGACCGGCGCCACGTCCGCAAAGCAGATGGGTCTGGTGATGAAGGCCGCGCAGGCGAAACTCGCCGGGAAGACCGTTGACGGCAAGGTGCTGTCAGAGAAGGTCAGGGCGAGACTCGCATGAGCCATAAGCCGTTTGTCCCGCCCAATGTCCAGATGAAGGAATTCACGGCGCGGGCCGTGATTCTCGGTCTGGTGATGTGTGTCATCCTCGGCGCCGCGAATGCTTACCTGGGATTGAAAGCGGGTCAGACGGTGGCGGCCACCTATCCGGCGGCCGTGATCGGCATGGCGGTACTGCGTCTGTTCAAAGACAGCACGATCCTCGAAGAAAACATCGCGCGAACCGCGGGCTCCATCGGCGAGTCAGTCGCGGCGGGCGCTGTCTTTACGATTCCCGCATTCGTCATCTCGCGTTCGTGGCTCGATTTCTCGCCGGGCACGGCATATTGGAAATCGACCGCGTTGATGATGATCGGGGCCGTGTTGGGCGTTCTCTTCGTATCGCTCGTGCGGAGGGTGCTGGTCGAGGACGATTCGCTGCCGTTTCCGGAATCCGTCGCGGCATCGCAGATCCACAAAGCCGGACAGATGGGAGCCGAAGCCGCGAAGCATCTCTTTTACAACATGGCGACCGGGGCCGCGGTGCTGCTGGCCGGCGCGTTCAAAATCTTTGCAACCGATAAAGACTGGTTCTTCCGGATGGGCTCGCTGGGTACGAGCGGTCTGCGCCTCGGCTCACCGGATTCCACAAACCGGCTCGCGACCGGCGGCACTACGGTTTTCTCCGGCCCGTCCATCAGCCCCGCCTATATCGGCGTGGGCTACGTCATCGGACCGGAACTCGCGTCGCTGAACTTCTCAGGCAGCGTTCTCGCCTGGGGATTGATGATCCCGCTGCTCATCTATTTCCTCGGCCCGCAGCTACATGCCTTCATTCCGGCCAGCGCCACCGGCGACGAATCATGGCTGGACGTCGCCAATAATGTCTGGCGTTATATCGTCCGCCCCGTTGCGGTCGGCGGCATGCTCACGGGCGCCGCGTATACCCTGTTCCGGATGCGCAAGAACCTCGGAATTGGACTCGCGCGCGCATTCAAAGAGATGAAGACGGGCGGCGCGCCGCCCGATTCTACCGCCCGCACCGAGCGCTACATGAGCTCGCGCGTGGTGCTGTTCGGTGTCTTCGTGATGTTTTCGCTCATGATCGTGCTGTACTCGTATCTCTCGGGCGGCATCGTCGCGGGCGCTACAGCGGCAATTGTCATGCTGGTCGTCGGTTTCTGTTTCGCGACCGTCTCCGGTTATCTGGTTGGTGTGATCGGATCTTCGAACAACCCCATCTCCGGCCTCACGCTTTCTACCCTGATCATCGCCGCGCTTCTCATGGTGGCGCTGGGCGTTCATGGCGCGAGCGGCGTGATCGCCGTGCTCGGAGTCGCGGCTGTAGTGTGCGTTTCGAGCGCGACCGCGGGCGAACTCCTGCAGGATTTCAAAGTGGGCTACATCCTTGGCGGTACGCCGCGCTCGATTCAGATTGTGGAACTGATTGCGGTGGTACTGGCGAGCGCGGTGATGTACTTCCCTCTGCTCGTCCTGCACCAGGGCAACATCAACCAGGGCGGCATCGGCTTCGGCGACCGCCTGCTTGCCGCGCCTCAGGCTGGATTGATGGCCTCGCTCGCGCAGGGAATTGTGGGCGGCGATATGGCCTGGCCGCTCATCATCGCCGGCATCCTGATGGGGATCGCGATGATCATGATCGGCGTGAAGAGCCCGATGCTGGTGGCAATCGGCATGTATCTGCCGGTCGGAACCACATCCGCGATTTTCGTCGGCGGCATGGTTCGCTGGATCACCGACCGCATCGCCGCTAAGCGCGGTATGAACGAAGCCCAGAAGACGCGCATCGAAAGCGTGGGTGTGCTCGCCGCGTCAGGTATGATCGCGGGCGAAGCACTAATGGGGCTGGTCACCGCATCGTTCAGTTTCTTCAACGTGAAGATCCCGGCCGTTTTCGACAACCCTTCTTACATTCCGGGATTGATTGTGCTCGTCGGCCTTGGGTTCATCCTCGTGAAAGTTCCGCTCGCCAACGCGGGACGACCGGAAGATCCGGCGCCACCCGCAGTGATTACGTGATAGAGCAGCCGCGCGTTCGAAGGCTCTTCGACGGGCGCGCCGTCTGCGCCGAGGCGGTTGTACCAACTCCAGCCGTTCGCGTGAAAGAAGCGTTTGCGCACCGTGCTCCACTCGACTGCGCCGCCGCGAATCGCTTCCGTCTGGACCCAGAGCAGCTTTGACCGATCGCTGGGGACGCCCTCTTCCGTTACGGCATTGATCGCGAGTCCATCTTCCATACCGTGCCGCAGCGCGAAATCATGCAGATGCGCCGCGGCAGAATACTCGGCTACTCCTGAGAGCAGCGATGCCCATTCGAACTGATGCCCGACCTCGATACGGCGCTCAGCCGTCACGGACCAGTCCGGATTCAGAAATTCGAAAACGAGTCCCGTTTTCTCGTCGCGCAGCCGATGGAAGAACAGCTTCACGATCTTCGTCGCTTCGCCGAGCCAGTATTCATCCGCGGTGTTCTGAAACGCCGCGAGCAGGGCTTCGAGCAGATGCATGTAGGGATTGTGGCTGCGGATGCCCGGCGTCTGTTCTCCGAATCCGCCGGCGCCGGCGTCATCGAGGAACCCCGTGATCGTCTGGTAACGCTGCCGCAGTCGATCGATTGCGCTGCGATCGCCGGTCAGGCGGAAATACCACGCCATGAACAGCAGAAAGAAGCTGTGATCGTAAACGCGCGTACCGCTATCGAGCGGCGGCAAGCGAAAACTCTTCTCCGCGGCGCGGGCGAATTCCTTTTGTTCCGGAAAGACGACCGCCAGATGCGACCAGCAATAGCCGAGACGTGACTGGGTCACGCCGGTCCGCGGCCCGCGTACGCCCGTGCCGCCGATCACCGCCTCGGCGAAACCGTCTTCTTCTTCAATTGCGCGCAGCCACTCGAGCCCGACTTGTTCGAGCCAGGGTTCGGGCACTACTTCGCCGCCGGATGGCTGGAGGCGTAGTGCTCTTTCAGAAGATCGCGGCCAAAATCGCCGTTAAAGTCACGCCACACCGAATGGATGTGGTTGCCGTTGCTCTGCGTCTTGTCGAATTCGACGAGAAACTCGGGCGCCTGCACGCGATAGTAATTCGGCTGGTCCTTCGCGGTGCCGCCAGCCCATGCGAACCAGATGTTGTTTCCCGCCTTTTTGATTTGCGCTTCGCGAAGAGCGGCAATCTCATCCGGCATGTTGGAGCAATATTCCTCAAGCAGGTCGTGCAGCTTCGTGCGCTGATCGGCGGTCATGGCGGACGCCTCAATGCCGCTCGGCTGTCCTTTCATCGCGGCCTCGCGCGTGTTCGTGGTGACGATGTCGCTCGGTGCCTTGGCATCGAAGATCGCTACCTTGCGCTCTTCGGGCGAAAGCGAATTCACCACCGTCAGCGCCAGATCCTCTTCATTGCCCAGCACGCGCAAGCCTTTGCGCGGACCGTCTTTCACTTCCGCCGGATTGCTGCCGAAGAAACTCGGCGCGCCCTGCACCTTACCGTTTACCAGCGTGAAGTTCTGGCTGACGTGATGGCCTTCCACGCGGTAGCCCCACTCGCCGGTTTCCGATGGCTCACCGAAGATGCTGATGTAGTAATTGTCCGGGTCGCGGCGCGGCTGCGGCTCGGTGACGAGCAGAATCTCATCGAGGCTCATGATGGTGACCGCCTTGATGAATCCGCGCTGGCTCAGGCCGGCGGCGATCATCGCCATCGCGAGCTGCCGCTGGTAGGGCTTCATGTCATGCAACGCGAGACCCTTGCGCGGCACCGGCGTATAAAACCAGTTCGAGCGCTCTTCGTCTTCCATCTTGAAAGAGACCGCGGTCTTCTGCCACGGCTCGAGCGAATTCAGGAAGTTCTTCGCGGCTGTGGTCATGATGGCAGGCGCCTGCTGCTTCACGTAGGCGCTCAACAGCACCACCATAGTGACCCCAATAATGGCGACACGTACAGGGATGCTCGCAGTTTTGAGAAATTTCATGATTCCACCCTCCAGCTTTCGCAAAGATAACACGGATCAAGCTTCCGCGAATACCGCGAACTCTGAAATCACCGGCGGCGCAGCAGTCTGCGTGACCTTCAGCCGCACCTTCGCGGCGCCGACGGGCGCGTCGAGCCGGATGATGCGGCGCGGCCCCACGCTGGTGGCAGTAGCGAGCGGTTTCCACCCGGCGCTGTCAAAGGATTCCACGGCAATCGCTTCCACACGCTGGCCCAGCCGTATGTCTTCCTTCACGCGAATCACGCTGAATTTCGCATCGTGCGGCAAGTCGATCTCGATTTCCGGCCTAGCAAGCGCTTTCGCAGAAGCCTGCGCTACCGGCTTCCCAAACGTCCTCCGCAGATACTCACCGTGCGCCTTGAGTGACGCAATATCCGGCGCGTCGATCAGCCCGTCGCGGTTTGGCGGCACGTTCAGCAGAAAGTGCGCGCCGCGTCCGGTCGATTGATAGTAGAGCGTCTTCAACTGCGCGGGCGTCTTAACCCCGGCAGTCTCCTTCTCATGCCAGAACCAGCCGCGGCGGATCGAAACGTCGCATTCCGCCGGAAGCCACTTCGTGCCGTGCTTCGTGCCAACCGGGGATTCACGTTCTTTCACATCACCTGGCGATGCCGGACCGCCGTTGGCTCCGACCGGATCGTACGTCGCCCAGCATGGATCGCCCGCAATGCCACGCTCGTTGCCCACCCATCGAATATCCGGCCCCACGTCGCTGAAGATCACGGCTTCCGGCTGAAGCTTCCGGATCAGGTCCCAGGTTTTCGGCCAGTCATAGTAGGTGTGTTTGTCGATGGTCCGCTTTTCGCGCGCGCCGCCGTAGTAGCCATCGCCGCCATTCGCGCCATCGTGCCAGACCTCGAAAATCGGTCCGTAGTTCGTCAGCAGTTCGGTGAGCTGGCGGCGGTAAATATCGATGTAAGCCGGAGTTCCATAAGCCGCATTGTTCCTGTCCCATGGCGAAAGATAGACGCCGAACTTCAGATTGTGGCGTTTGGCCGCGACCGCCAGATCGCGCACCACGTCGCCCTGCCCGTTTCTCCATGACGAAGCCTTCACCGAGCGCTCCGTCGTCTTCGTCGGCCAGAGACAGAAACCGTCGTGGTGCTTCGCCGTCAGAATCACGCCCCGCATGTCGGCGGCGGCCAGGGCTTCCACAATCGCGTCCGGATCGAATTTGGCAGGCTGGAACAGATTCGGATCTTCGTCCCCGTAACCCCATTCTTTGTCAGTGAAAGTATTGAGCGAGAAGTGCAGAAACGCGGTGGTTTCGAGCTTGTGCCAGGCAAGCTGGCGTTCGGAAGGCAGGGCTCCGAACGGCGCGGGTTTTGAGGCGGCGAAGACCGGGACAGCGGTAGCGGCAGCCGCGGCGGAAAGGAACGTACGGCGTGAAAGCATTTCGCGTCCATCATATCGGGATATGATGGACGCCGTGAACAGAAGAAGTTTTCTCACGGCAGCGGGCGCGGCCGCGGTGGCTGCCCCCGTTCTCACGCGCGTCGCCTCCGCGAAAACGCGCGATCTGCACAAAGCGATCATGTACGAGACGGTCGGCATCAAAGGGACCGTTATGGAGAAATTCCAGGCGGTCAAAGCCGCGGGGTTCGAGGGCATTGAGCCCATGAGCCACATGAATCAGCAGGAGGTGTTGGAAGCGTTCCACGCCACCGGCCTCAAACCCGCCAGCTGCTGCTGCTCCACCCACTGGAAAAAGCCGCTCAGCGATCCCGATCCCGCCGTTCGCCAGGCCGGGCTCGACGGGCTGATTCAGGCCCTCAAAGATGCCAAAGCCTACGGAGCCAGTTCGGTGCTGTTCGTACCGGCCGTGGTGAATAAAACGGTGGCCTACGACGATGCCTATAAGCGCTCACAGGAGTACATTCGCAAGGCTCTCCCCGTCGCGAAAGATCTCGGCGTGAAGATCGCGATCGAGAACGTCTGGAATCAGTTCCTGCTCAGTCCACTCGAAGCCGCGCGCTATATCGATGAGTTCGAGAGCCCGTCTATCGGCTGGCACTTCGATATCGGCAACGTGGTCACCTTCGGTTACCCCGAGCAGTGGATCAGGATCCTGAACAAGCGGATTGTCAAACTCCACATCAAGGAATACAGCCGCAAAATCGCAGATAAGCAGGGCCGCTCCGCCGGCTTCAAAGTCCCCTATCTCGAGGGCGACAATGACTGGCCGACCGTGATGGCCGCGCTCGATCAGGTCGGCTACACCGGTTGGGGCATTGCCGAACAGCCCGGCGGCGACACGCCGGAAGGTCTGAAAACGCTCGTCGAGGGCATGGATAAGATCTTCGCCAGCTAGCGTTTAGCTGGAAATTGGGTTCGTTTATTCTTCTTCGAAATTGGGCGCCGGCAGAGCGTCCCGCTCCTGCCGCTTACGGTCGACCACTCTCAGCCATTCCTGGATGAGTTTGTCGGGTTCACCGGCAAGATCCACCGGGAGTCGCCGGTCCGCCCAGACGGCCTCAATGCCTTTCGGGGTCGGGACAATCTCGAGGCGCTCATCGAGCGCTTCGGCCCGCAGAATACGGTCGATCCACGCGAAGTTGATCTTCGTGCGACGCGAAAAGCCCGCGCGCGTCAGATCGCGCATGAACTTCGCCACCCAGGGTGAGCTCTTCAGCTTCTCAGCCCACGGCGCAGCCGCGATCGCATCCCGCTTGTTAGCCTCGCGCCGCTTCTGGTCTTCCAGGCCGTCGGACTCAGTGGACTCGAGGGCCTTCAGGTTGTTTTCGAGATTATCGAGAAAGCTCATCTCTTCAGTGTCGCGCGAGCAACCCGATGGCCACTGAATCTGATAGCATCACTGACATGCCACACGCCACCATGACCAGGCGAACCGCAGTGGGCGCAACCCTGACCGCGCTCGCAGCCACGCTTTCCCGCGCGGCCACGCGCCTGCCCGCCAATAAAAACGTGAAGTGGGGGCTTGGCTCGAACCTCTGGAACTACTTCACGCCGCGCGCTTCTTTCACCGACATTCTCGACGTCATGAAAGACACCGGCTTTATCGGGCTGCGGCTGACGCAGTTCCCGCAAATCCTGCAGACTTACAACATCACGGCCGCGCAGATGCAGCAGGAAGCGCAGAAGCGCGGCTGCCACATCGTCACCATTTCGTTCAGCCCGCCTTCGCACGATCCCGCGCAGCGGGCGAAGATTCTCGCGGATGCGAAGGCCGCCATGAATTTCCTGAAGGAGTTTGGCGCCAATCATCTGGTGGTGTTCTCTCCCAACCGCCGCAACGCCGAGGCTCCGAGAGCCTTTGAGACGATGTGCGAATGCTTCAATGAAATCGGGGCTGCGGCGAACAATATGGGCTTTCACGCCGGTCTGCACAACCACGTGGGCCAGATCGTCCAGACGCCGGAAGAAGTGGACCGCTGCATGGCGATGACGGACCCTAAGCTCTTCGGCTTCTCGCCCGATACCGCGCACCTCCATCTGGGCGGCTGTGACGTGGTGAAGACGCTCGAAAAACACAAGAGCCGCCTGATCCTCGCTGACTATAAGGACGCCAAACGTTCGCCGGCAGACAAGCCCGGCGTCTTCAGCCGTGAGAGCATTTTCGATCTGGGCGATGGCGAGATCGACTTCCCGGGCTGCCACCGCGTCCTCAAATCGATTGGATTCAAAGGCTGGTTGATTGTGGATCTCGATATCGCCCGCAAGGGCCCGCGCGCGAGTTATGAACGCTCCGGCGAATACGTGGTGAAGACGCTCGATCCGATTTATGTCTGAAATGACAACAAAGATCTCCCGCCGCGCCCTGCTCGGGGCGGCTGCTCTTGAAACCCTCATGCCCGAAACTTCGCACGCCGCCGATTACCGCATCATCGACCCGCACGTACATGTCTGGAAACACGATCCCGCGTTTCCGTTTGCCCAGGGTGCGAACGTCCCTGCCCGGGACGCCGCGCCTGAAACGCTGCTCGACCTCATGAAAGCCAACGGCGTTTCCAAAACGGTCCTCATCCAGGTGATCCACTACCGGTATGACAACCGCTATGTGTTGTCCGTGCTGAAGCGTTATCCGGGGACGTTCCAGGCCGTCTGCCGCGTTGACCCGCTCGATCCCGCCGCGCCCGATCATCTGTCTCAGCACACGGCCGATGGATTCCGTGGGGTCCGAATCAGCCCGTCCGCCAACGCGTCCGGCGACTGGTTTAATGGTCCGCTGATGCCACCGCTCTGGAAGCGGTGCTCAGACCTGAAAGTCCCGATGACCGTGCTGGCGCCCATCGCCCGCATGCCCGGCGTGGCGGCGCAACTGGAAAAGCTGCCCGATATTACAGTTGTCATTGATCACATGGCGGATTGCCCGGTCGACCAGCCGCAGGAGCTGGAAAAACTGATCGCGCTCAAGCGGTATCCCAATGTTTTCGTGAAGATATCGCACACATGGTCGCTTTCGAAGCAGCCCTATCCCTGGCTGGATGCTCAGGAGCACGTCAAGCGGCTGCATGAAGCGTTCGGTCCGCAGCGGCTGATGTGGGCCACCGACTGGCCAATCATCGAAAACAGCCACGCCACCTACGATGAGGCGTTGAAAGTCGTCCGGGACGACATGAAGTTCCTGAACGACGACGACCGCCGCTGGATGCTTAGCAAGACCATCGAGCGGGTTTGGCCCTTCCCCTGACGCTTTTCTGGTAAAAATATCCTCAAATTTTGAAATTTCCTGTTCGATAAGTTTCTCAGATATGCAATCGACAGGAATCACCGGGTTACCGGCAGTAGCGCAGGCGAAGCAGGAACTCGCCAAATCACCGGCGAGGCGGGTGCCGGTGCGTATTTCCGGGGTTGATGTACCCGACCTTCCGTGCGAATTGGTGGGTGTGGAGGCGGGGACGCTGTTCATCCGCGCGGAGCGGCAGATTCCGGAATCCTCGGGCGTGATGGTGAATTTGAACCAGTTGACGCTGCCCGGCGTGGTCGCGGAGTGTCATCCGGCCGAGAACGAATGGATGCTCTCGATCGCTCTGTCTTCGCGGAAGCGGCGGCTGGACGAGCGCATTCCGGGCGGGCAGGAAGCGGCCATCGGCGTGGTGGAGAACGGCCGCGCGAAGCTGCGGACGTGCACGATCGTGGATACGTCGGCGTTCGGGATGGGATTGCGGCTGGGCTTTCCGCTGAATCCCGGCGCGCGGGTTTGCGTGGAAACCGAATCGATGATGATTTTCGGCGAGATCCGGCACTGCAACCCGAAGATCAATGGCGATCACATCGCGGGCATGCTGATTGTGGATGTAGTGCCGGACGTGAGCCGGCAGAGTCCGTTTTCGATCATGCTCAACAACCTGCGCTGGAAGCTGGCGTC
>Ga0070658_10004844_pt1 | contig 10959 bp, 8 predicted proteins | sample KBSC13metaG_FD_64664 | JGI IMG/M metagenome (GOLD analysis project Ga0070658, IMG submission 64664) | Corn rhizosphere microbial communities from Kellogg Biological Station, Michigan, USA - KBS C1-3 metaG | ecosystem: Host-associated > Plants > Roots > Rhizosphere > Soil ... | reverse complement strand
CCGGATGCGCTCAAGTGGTCGCCTGAACCAGCCACCTGCGTGGTGCTCGCCGCCGCTGGATATCCCGGCACGCCGCAAACCGGCCAGAAGATTTCCGGGCTCGAAAACGTCACGGACGCCGTCGTCTTCCACGCCGGCACAAAGCGCGCGGGCAATGACGTCGTGACTTCCGGCGGCCGCGTACTCGGCGTGACTGCGCGCGGCGTCGATCTCAAAGCCAGCATAGAGCGCGCTTACGCCGCCGTTTCCCGTATTCATTTCGATGGCATGCAGTACCGCCGCGATATCGGCGCTAAAGGTTTGCGACGCTACAATGGTCCCGAGTGGGCACGTAGCTCAGCTGGATAGAGCGGTCGCCTCCTAAGCGGCAGGTCGGCAGTTCGACTCTGCCCGTGCCCACCAGCCTCTAGCCCGCGAGCTGTTCGAGCGAACCGAGAAGATCATCCGGCACATTCAGGTTCCTGTTGCACCCGGTGCCCAGCGAAATCTTTGGTTTATTGCCGCCGTGGAAATCCGAGCCCCCGGTGATGCCGAGGTGGAATTTTTCTGCCAGCGACTTGTAAAACGCCACACTCTCCGGGCTGTGATCGCTGTGATACACCTCGATCGCCTGGAGACCCAACTCCTTCAGCTCGCCGACGTACCTCTCGAGCACGTCCCACTGGTTCTTCGCCACACGCACGGGATGGGCCAGCGAGGAAACACCGCCGGCATTCCGAATACGCTCGATCGCTTCAGCAATCGGAATATCCTGCCGCTGGACATGGCCCTTCGCGCCCTCGTCGAGATACTTGTCGAACGCATCCTGCACATCTTTTGCGAAGCCCTTGTCGACCAGCACTCGGGCGAAGTGCGGCCGAGCGGTGAGCGTTTTGCCGTACTTCTCCACTTCCTGCAAAGTAATCTGAACGCCGAGGGAGTTCAGCTTCTCAATGAGCCGCCGGTTGCGATCGCGCCGACTCTCGAGCAGAAAATCGAGCCACTCCCGAAAATCCGCCGCCGGTAACTTCGCCGGAAAATAGCCGAGCAGATGAACCGAAACACCCTGATACTTCGTCGAAAGTTCAATCCCGCAGATCAGCTTCAGCCCCGCGGCCTGAGCGAACGGCACGGCCTGATCGTAGCCGCCCATCGTATCGTGATCGGTGATGGCGAGCGCTGAAAGCCCGATGCGCTTCGCCTCAGCAATCAATTCCTCCGCGGTAAACGTACCATCCGACTGGTCGGTGTGGCTGTGCAGGTCGATCACGCAGTGATCCACCCTCTGCGTTCGAGTTCCCCCCACACTTTGCCGACGCTCTCATCGAGCGTCTCGCGGTCAGACCGCACCGTGACGTCCGGCGCCAGTGGCGCCTCGTACGGATCCGAGATCCCTGTGAAATTCGCGACTTCGCCCGCGAGCGCTTTCTTGTACAGCCCCTTGACGTCGCGCTGCGCAAGCACCTCGACTGGACAATCCACGAACACCTCGAGGAAATTGCCGATCTTCGATCGCACTTCATCACGCGTCGCCCGGTACGGCGAAATCGCCGCCACTACCACGATCACGCCGTTACGCGAAAGCAGATCCGCAACGAACCCGATCCGCCGGATGTTGGTATCGCGATCCTCCCGCGAAAATCCCAGTCCCTGTGAAAGATTCGTGCGGACGATGTCGCCGTCCAGCAGCTCCACCTTCGCGCCGCTCTCACGGAACCGCGCCATAAGTTGATCAGAAATAGTGCTCTTGCCGGCGCCGGACATACCGGTCAGCCACAACGTGAAGCCCTGATGCCGCATATTCGTTTGATCTAAACTGACGTACGTTCCAGTATTTCACGCAGAAGTACGTCGACTTTACGCTCGACGCGTCCGTCCGGCGAAAAGTGCAGGCCACATTCCTTCGCTTCGTCGGTCTCCCACCACCAGCGTCCGGCGCGCTCATCCTCGCCCGGCTGCACCGCGCGCGTGCAGGGGTCGCAGCCGATGCTGGTATAGCCCTGCCCGTAGAGCGGGTGCTCCGGCAATCCGTTTTCGCGCGTGTACTGGAGAACATCTTCCGCGCTCCAGTCTGCAAGCGGGGAAATTTTCACCGGCGTTGAGGAGCGGTCCACCACTTCGATATCGCCCCGCGATTCGCTCTGCGCACGCCGCAGTCCCGCAAAAAACGCAGCCACGCCGCGCATTCGGCGCTCGAGCGGTCGAACCTTCCGCACCTGGCAGCAGAGCAGCCGCTGCGGATAGCCGTCGCGGAAAAGATCGCGGCCATGCGCTTCCACCATGGAGGCCACTTCTCCCTCGTCCGGCACAATATGCTCCACAGCAATTCCATATCGCTGCTCCACGGAGCGAATCATGTCGTGCGTGGCTTCCGGGAGCCTTCCGGTGTCGATGGTCAGAACGGGAACGGCCGGCGCGATTTGCTGGACCATGTCGACGATGACCACGCCCTCGCGCTGGAAGCTGGTCAGCACGGCGAGGTTCGCGCCGAACTCGCGCACAGCGGATTCGATGACCCGATTTGCCTCTGAAGCCTTTGACATGGGAACCGGAGACGGTCTGCTTACTGGATGTTATCGGGACAGCCGTGGATTCCGGCAGGAAAGGATGGAGCGGGAGACGGGATTCGAACCCGCGACATCAACCTTGGCAAGGTTGCACTCTACCAGCTGAGTTACTCCCGCTGAACAGCGGAACTTCCATTTTCCCAGGCCGGGTGCGGCCTGTCAAACCGGAACGTATAAGACTATCCTACAGCACCCACCCCGCTGCCTCTTTCTCGTGACAAAATGGTTCATGCCGAACGATCTTTCGAAAGCGCTCGCCGAAATGGTGGAGCGCGAAACCGCTGCGCTTCGCTCTTTTCCCGAAAAACAGACGTCCGATCGCCCTTCCGGCCCGTCGAGTTGGTCGTCGAAGGAAGAATTGGGCCACCTGATCGATTCCGCCACCAACAATCACGTTCGTTTCGTTCGCGCCGCGATTGAACCGGAAATGCATGGTCCGAAGTATGCGCAGGAAGACTGGGTATCGATGCACGCCTATCAGGACATGCCATGGTCTTCAATCGTCGCGTTCTGGGTTCAGTACAACACTTTCATTGCCGACGTGATTGCACGCATACCGGACAACAAACTCACCACGCTCTGTTTCATCGGCGATGGGGAGCCGGTCACTTTGCGCTTCCTGATCGAAGACTATATGCTCCACGCACAACATCATCTGGATCATTTGTTGCGGCGCGAAAAAGTAACTCGCTACCCGGCGTGAAACTGCCGGGCGTGGCACACCATTGAAAAAACGGGACATCGTTCGCGGGCCTGTCATCACGCTCTTCGAGCGGCTTGTGTAGTAGAAAAACTCGTAATTAAAACGTAGCGGAATCGATTGCGTTCTGTGTTAGACTACGACCTGTTCGCAGCTTCGAGGGACTTCATCGGCGGCCCCCATCCTGCACGGATCACGAATAGTTGAGCGAGGCGTGAGCCTTCAGCGTTGAGGCCCGAAAGCGGGGGCTTCAGGAGGAGATTTTTTGTCTTGTGAGTGACGGCCAACGAACACCCTGGGATCTGATTCAGGAACAACTTTCAAAACGCCTGAATCCCGAGACTTACCGGAACTGGATTCTGCGCACGCAGTATGCCGGTCTTGAAGACAGGGTCCTTGCCGTCCGTGTACCGGATGAAGGCACGCTTTCGTTCCTCGAAGAAGAGTACGGCCAGCAGATTCAGGATCTCGCGCACGGTCTTGCGCTGGGAATCGACCGAGTGGTGTTTACCGTCGATGGTATCCGCCCCGGCTACCCGAAGGACCGCACCGCCTCTATCCCGGATATCGAGTCACCCGTCACACTGAATCCCCGGTTCACCTTTGAATCCTTCGTTGTGGGCGCGTCCAATCAATTCGCGCATGCCGCCGCTCAGGCCGTCGCGATTGATCCATCCCGTCGCTACAATCCGCTGTACCTCTACGGCGGCGTAGGGATGGGGAAGACTCATCTCATGCACGCCATTGGCCGCGCGCTGATTGCGCGTGGCAAAATGCGCATCATCTACACCACAAGCGAACGATTCACGAATGAAGTTGTAAGCGGCATCAAACTGGGACGCATGCCCCAACTGCGTGAGCGTTATCGCACCGCCGATGTTCTGCTGATCGATGATATCCAGTCACTCGGTTCACGCGATCGCACGCAGGAAGAGTTCTTCCACACCTTCAACGAACTGCACGACGCACAGAAGCAGATCGTCATATCGAGCGACTGTCCACCGAAAGAAATTGGCGGACTCGTGGAACGTCTTCGCTCGCGCTTCGAATGGGGACTGATGGCTGACATTCAGGCGCCCGATCTCGAGACACGTATGGCGATTCTTCAGAAGAAGGCAGAATTCGACAGCGTTCGTCTGCCAACCGATGTGTGCGCATTCATCGCCGAAAAAACCAAGTCGAATGTCCGTGAACTCGAGGGCGCGCTCACCAAGTTGATCGCGTATTCGTCTCTCACCCAGACACCCATCTCGACCGTCATGGCCCGCCAGGTCCTGAAGCACCTGCTCGAAAAAAATGATCGCCGCATCACCATCGATTCCATCGTCAAGGCCGTCTCCGAGAAGTACAGTATCAAGCCCGGACAGCTCAAGGAAAAGAGCAATCGTAAGGAAATTGTCGGGCCCCGCCAGGTCGCCATGTATATCGCGAAAGAGCTCACACAGGCCTCGCTGCCCGAGATTGGACGCGCCTTCGGCGGCAAGCATCACACGACTGTCATCCACTCGATTGACAAGATCGCGAAGGACCGCCAGCAAAATCCCGAACTCAACAAGGTTATCAACAGCGTAATCGACTCATTCCAATAGCTTTATATTTATTTACACAGACCACCCCTGAGAAAACCTCTGGATGTCTGTGTAAAAAGAGTGACGCGCTCCGGTTCGCACCTCGGGCGCGTTTCGTTTGCACAAACCAAATTAGGCAGAACATCTTTTTTTTTGTATAATTTAGAGAGGCTTCCACATTTCCACCGGTTCGACGAATACGGTATAGATTTGAGATCTATCTATAGCCTTTCGTAGAGAGCCCTGTGGGTTCGTTTATTCGAATCGCAGGCCGGGGGTGTCGGGCGAGAGAAGAGAGGAGTTGAACGACCCAAATGGAGTTCACAGTCAGTAAGGCCGATCTGGCGCGCGAATTAGGGCTGCTGCAGGGCGTTGTCGAAAAGAAGACCACGATTCCGATCCTCTCCAACGTTCTTCTGGAGGCCCGCGGAGATCGTCTCTATCTGACGGCAACGGACCTGGAGCTGGGTATGCGGACTTCCTGCCCAGCGAAGGTGAAAAAGGAAGGAACCGGCACAATTCCGGCGAGAAAGCTTCTCGATTACGTCCGTCTGCTTCCGGATGCCGATATCGGCGTGAAGTTCGGCGAGAATCATTGGGCTTCTCTGACCTGCGGCCGCTCGAAGACTCGTATCGCCGGCATGAGCCGCGAAAGCTTTCCGGAACTTCCGCCTATGCCGGAGGCGGTCGCTCAGATCCCGGTCAAGCAGCTTACCTCGATGATCAGCCGGACGATGTTTGCGATCTCGATGGAAGAGAGCCGGTTCACCCTGAATGGCGCACTGCTTCTGCTCAGCGAAAAAGGCCTTACGATGGTCGCGACAGACGGCCACCGCCTCGCCTATACCCACACGAATAATGGAGCCCAGGCCGCTGCGTACCGCGCGTTGGTGCCTCGTAAGGCGATGTCCGAAATCATTCGATTGTCAGATGGCGCCGGAGACGACACCCGCGCCGGCTTTGCGGGCGACGATAATCATCTGTTTTTTGAATTCGGTCCGCGTCTCCTCATCACACGGAAGCTGACGGGCAATTTCCCCGATTATGACCGTGTGCTACCGGCCGACAACACAAATATCGCGACTGTCAGCCGCGACGAAGCGAAATCCGCCATCGAGCGCGTGGCGCAGTTTGCCGATGAACGCTCGCGCGCGATTCGCGTCCAGTTCGCCTCCGGCGAGATCCGGATTTTTGCATCCGCCCTCGAAACCGGTGAATCGGAAGAAGCGGTGGCCGCTACCTACGACGGGCCGGAGCTGGAAATCGGCTTCAACGCGCAATATCTACTCGATTTTCTCCGCGTGGTTTCGCAGGAGCAGATTTCGTTTTCACTTAAAGATCAGAAGAGCGCTGGCGAACTCCAGCCAGCAGGCGCGGAACAGCAGGACGAGTACCGCTACGTCGTGATGCCGATGCGCATCTGACATAGCCTGAAACGCATTAACTATGGCAAATGAATATGATTCAACCTCCATCAAAGTTCTGGAGGGTCTGGAAGCCGTCCGCAAGCGCCCGGCCATGTATATTGGCTCGACGCGCGAAACAGGTTTGCACCATCTCGTCTATGAGGTTGTTGATAACTCAGTAGACGAAGCTTTAGCGGGTTTCTGCACAGAAGTCAGCGTCACTATTCATATCGACAACTCGATTACGGTCGTCGACAACGGCCGCGGCATCCCGGTCGATATCCACAAGGAAGAAGGCGTCTCGGCAGCGGAGGTCGTCATGACCAAGCTGCACGCCGGCGGCAAATTCGACTCCAACAGCTACAAAGTTTCGGGCGGTCTGCATGGCGTCGGCGTGAGCTGCGTCAATGCGCTTTCAGACAAACTCGAGCTTGAAATATGGCGCGAGGGTTTCACATGGGAGCAGGAATACTCCCGCGGGGTTCCGCTAAAGCCTCTGGAAAAGACCGGCAAAGCGCCCCGCAGCCGCACTGGCACGAAGATCACGTTCCACCCCGACCCCACTGTGATGGAAGCGAGCGTCTTCAGCTATGACACGCTGGCCCAGCGGCTGCGCGAGCTCGCCTTTCTGAACAAGGGTCTCAAAATCACGCTTACGGATGAACGGGTCGAGCCGGAGAAGACCAGCGAATTTCTGTACAACGGCGGCATCGCCGAGTTCATCAAGCACCTCAACCGCGGGAAGACCGTTCTGCACGACCAGCCGATTTACATCGAAGGCGAGCGGCCGGGTCCGAGCGGCACGGTCAACATCGAAATCGCGCTGCAGTATAACGACGGTTACGCGGAAACGCTGTTCAGCTTTGCGAATAACATCAACACGGTGGATGGCGGCACGCACCTGCAGGGCTTCCGCACCGCACTGACCCGCACGATCAATCTTTTCGGCAAACAGTCCGGGCTGATCAAAGATGAAAAAGAAAACCTGACTGGCGACGACGTTCGCGAGGGCCTGACCGCGGTCGTGAGCGTCAAGGTGCCGCAGCCTCAATTCGAGGGCCAGACGAAGGGCAGGCTCAACAGCGACATCGCGGGCTCGGTGCAGCAACTGGTCAATGACAAGCTCGGCGAGTATTTCGAGAAGAACTCGACGATTATGCGGCGCATCGTGTCGAAGGCGATCGACGCGGCGCGCGCGCGCGAAGCTGCCCGGAAGGCCCGCGACCTGACGCGCCGTAAGGGCGCTCTCGATTCGGGCGGACTGCCGGGCAAGCTCGCTGACTGCCAGGAGCGCGATCCGGAACGCTGCGAGTTGTTCCTCGTGGAGGGTGAATCGGCGGGCGGTACCGCCAAGCAGGGCCGCGACCGCCGTTTCCAGGCGATTCTTCCGTTAAAGGGTAAAATCCTGAACGTCGAGAAGGCCCGTTATGACCGCATGCTGGGTCATGAAGAAATTCGCGCGCTCATCACCGCGATGGGTACCGGCATCGGGAAGGATGATTTCGACGCCGCGAAGCTTCGCTATGGCAAGATCATCATCATGACGGATGCGGACGTGGACGGTTCTCACATCCGCACGCTGTTGCTGACCTTCTTCTTCCGCCACATGAAGGAACTGATCGAGAAGGGGCACGTCTTTATCGCGCAGCCGCCGCTCTACAGAATCAAGCGGGGCAAGAGCGAGAAATACATTAAGAACGAGCAGGAATTTACCCGCGAAATCATGCGGCGGGCCACAGAGAATCTCACCGTTCAGTTCGGCCGCAACGGCAACAGCGGCCAACTGGAAGGCGGCGAACTCCGCGCGTTCCTGATGAACCTTGATGAGTACCAGCAGTTCTTCCATAAGCTGGAGCGCCGCCTGCGTGAAGACCGCGTGGTGGAGGTTCTGGCCAACGTCGATCTGAAGCTCGACAGCAAGGCAGACTTCGCCGTGAAGGAAAATGCAGAGGCGCTCGCCGCCGCGCTGATCAAAGCCGGCGTGGATGCAACGGTGGAGGCCGATGAAGAGTATTCCGCCTGGCTGGTGACTTTCCACGATTCCACTAACGGAACGCGCCGCGTGGATACGGAGCTCTCACACCATCCGGAATACCGTAAGTATCGGAACCTCGCGAAGCAGCTTGCAAAGGCCAATCTACCGCCATTCACAGTCGTGAAGGGCGAGCATCGCGATGTACAGGCCGACTGGCGCAGCCTGCTCGATCATGTCAAAGCCGAGGGCAAGCGCGATGCCTCTGTCCAGCGCTACAAGGGTCTCGGCGAAATGAATGCCGAGCAACTCGCCGACACGACGATGGATCCGGAAAAACGCACCATGCTTTCGGTGCGGGTCGAAGACCTGGTCGCGACCGACCAGATCTTCACGACCCTAATGGGCGAAGACGTCGAGAACCGCCGGCGCTTTATCGAAGACAACGCGCTCGACGTGAAGAACCTGGACGTTTAGCGGAATTACTCGGGGAGAGTGCGGGCCAGCAAACCTGGATCCTGAGGATTCCGGATACTGTACCAGCGCTTTCGGAACTCGACATCCACGCCTGCCGCCATGAGTCGCATCGCCTCGAGCGGAGAACCAGCCATCCGGCAGAGATCCAGTCTGTAACCGATCTTCTCGGCAAGCGTTGCCGTATTCCCCTCTACACGGGTTATCATTTTTCTGGTGTGGCGCGCGGAGAGCCTGGACCAGAGCCAGGGGACCTCGAAGTCATTCACATCGAGCGCCAACGCCTCGTCAAAGCAACTCTGCGCCGCGATCGCCAGGGCGATGAACCGGCCCGTTTGAGAATACCGCCGGGCGAGTTCGCGGACCGACTGCAGCTCCGCCTCTGTTAGCCGGCGTGCGATCCGGATTGTGTCGTAAAGCCAGCGGATGCGATGGAAGGCGTGGGTCGCCGCGTGTACGCCGCAGTAGAACAATTCGTCAGCCGGGGAGAGAACCATCGATTCGAATCCGGCTGGCGACGACCAGTTGCAGGCACGCCCGATAAACTCGTCGGCAAGCATAAACTTTCCGCCGCCTTGCAGGCGAAAATGCATCTCGACACGTGGGAGATGGGCCGTCGGCGGGAAGTCGAGGTGCTTGTCGATCTCGCGATGGACTGGCCACGGAAACGCTCCGGGGAGATCGAATCCAAGTTTCATCATCAATCGCCCGGCACGACCAATGTCGCTCTCGCGTACCAGTATGTCCAGATCTCTGGCCGGCCGCAGGAATGGCTGGTCATAAAAGCGTTCCGCCAGCAGTGGCCCCTTGAGCGAGACGCACGCGATCCCTTCTTCCGCGTATGCTTCTACCAGCCGGCGCAATGCCGCGAGACGCTGCGCGTGCCGTCGATGGTGCGTCATCAATATCTGGTCCCGCCACGCCTTTTCGGATGACGGTAGCCAGGCGGACGTCAACCATGCCAGATGTGCGGTCAAGCGATGCACTTCGGCAAGCCGTTTGATCTCTTCCCACACCGCTGGCTGAGCAACGAATTCCGCGGCCCGCTCAGGCGATCGCAGAACAGCCAGCAGATGATCCAGTGCATTTGAATCCTTCACGCGCAATTTGACCACAGTATGACATCCGCGAATTTTCCGGTGCATGTCACAATTGGCGAGGAGATTGGCCAAACGAGATGAGCGGCATCTATGGGATGGTGCGGCTGGATGGGGCGCCCGTCACACGCGAAATGCTGGAACCCCAGGCCGCGGCGATGGCGGGCTGGGGTCCGGATGGTCACGGCCAGTGGCGCCGCGAGAATACGGGACTGGGCTTTCTCAGTCTCCACACCACGCCCGAGTCTCTTCATGAGCGGATGCCCGCGAGCCTTCGCGTCGCACCCCATCTCTTTATCACCGCCGACGCGCGCATTGACAACCGCGACGAGCTTTTCCATGCGCTGGACGTCCCAAGCGCGGGGTGGACGCGAACCTCTGACAGCAGCCTGATCCTGCTTGCGTACGAACGATGGGGCGCGGACTGCGTCAATCGTCTTCTGGGCGATTTCGCGTTTGCCATCTGGGACGCCCGCGAGCGGCTGTTGTTCTGCGCGCGCGACCCTCTCGGCTGCCGGCCTCTCTATTACCACCCCGGCGTTCGCAGCTTTCTTTTTGCGTCCGATATAAGAGGGATCCTTGCCGCCATGCAATCGCCTCGCCTGAATGAACCATTGCTCGCGGCGCATCTACAAATGCGGGTTTATTATGCCCGCAAGACCCAGACATTTTACGGAAATGTCCTGAAACTTCCTGCGGGCCACACGCTCCTATTGGCCGGCGACGCACTCCGTCTCAACCAGTATTGGTCCCCTGAAAACGTTCCTCAGCGGCCCCCGGCGAGAGAGGGCGAGCTCCGCGATCTGTTTCGGCAGGCCGTCGAGTGCCGTGTGCGATCGGCTTTTCCTGTCGCCGCTCATCTCAGCGGCGGCATCGATTCGTCTGCTGTCACGCTCCAGGCGGCACGGCTCCTCCATCCCCAGGGGCGGCAACTCGCGACATTCTCCTGGTCTCCGCCACCCGGCAACGGGGAGGGCGGCGGAAATGAATACGCTCGCATCCACGCCATTTGCCGGCAGGAGAGCCTGAAATGCGAGTACATTCCGGTGACGGCGGCCAGCCTGCTGCGCGTCATGGAACGAGACTTCACTGTGGAGCCGATCGAGCTGATACCACGCGAAGAAAACGTCCAGCGCCGGGCGGAAGCTCTGGGGGTCCGGGTGATCCTCTCTGGCTGGGGCGGCGACGAAGCCATC
>Ga0070658_10004842_pt1 | contig 10961 bp, 10 predicted proteins | sample KBSC13metaG_FD_64664 | JGI IMG/M metagenome (GOLD analysis project Ga0070658, IMG submission 64664) | Corn rhizosphere microbial communities from Kellogg Biological Station, Michigan, USA - KBS C1-3 metaG | ecosystem: Host-associated > Plants > Roots > Rhizosphere > Soil ... | reverse complement strand
TGTTGTCAACCACATGCAATTTGACAAACTTTGCTTAAGCTTGCGAGAAGTGTATATTTCTAGGATAATACTCTGTATGCTAGCTTTCGAAACCGATCTTACACTTACCTGTAAACGTAATTGCCCCGTCTATAATCAGACCCTAGATATTGTGAGCAGCCAGCAAATACTTGAGGTCCTAGCTGGTACGGCCGAGATTGAGTTCCTTGGCCAACTTAAAGCAAACGATACTCTTGAGCACGCCGACGAACTGCTTCAACGTTACGCTGGAGAACTCATACCGTATCGCATTGAGTCACTGGCTGCAGAATTACAGCAAGAAACAGCGGCTCTGGCAGATCGATTTGAATCACATGATGAGCGAAACCGCTGGCTCACCACATGGCTGACAAATCGGCGAGTTCTGACCAAACTTCACGACATTCAAGACATGTGCGGACAGCCAACCGTTGAAGAAAAGAAAGTTTCCCGAGATGGCCGTGTCTACGACCTGATCTGTGGAAATAGCGTCGTTATTGCTCACAAAGAAAAAATCGATCAGCAAGAGCCAATACCGCCACTCTCGCCGCTGTCTCCAAGCCTTGAGTACATGATGAAGGTTATCGTGAAAAAGGAACTCGGCGCTATCGAACAACGAGACAGAGCACCCTATCAGATCAATGGGCTAAGGGCGCAGCAATCGGGACAACAGTTTGAATCACTCAGAACCAATCCGGCTGACACTACAGAGTACCCACTAAGGCTGACCGAGCGCGACACCACTCGGCCTAACATTGCCGTAAATGAGGTTCAGCGAGCATTACGAGCTTCTCGCAGTTCTATCATTAACTGGCTGAACCAAGGCAGTTTACCGGGATTTTTTGTTCAAGCACCTGGCAAACAACGCGGACGATGGTATGTCTACACTGATGCGGCTGAACGCGGCAAAGCCACAGAAGACTAAGCTTTTTGGTAGTAGGCCAATGCGGCTTCAGCGGCCTTTTGCTGCCCAGCCTGCTTGCTCGGACCGGTGCCCTGTCCGCGCAGGACGTCATTGACGTAGACGCCGACGGTAAAAATTTTGTCGTGGTCGGGGCCTTCTTCGGAAATGACTTTGTATACAGGAGTGGCAGCTTCCTGGCTCTGGGCGAGCTCCTGGAGGTGGGATTTGGGATCCATCCATGAGCCGGTTTTGAGGATGTCTTCAAAGGTGCTGATAATCGCTTCGTGGATGAAATCTTTGGCGGTGTCGTAGCCTTTGTCGAGATACAGAGCGCCTACGACGGCTTCGAAGCTGTTGGCCAGGATCTGGGCCCGGGCGCGGTCAGTACCGCGCTTTTCGCCGCGCGACAGGCGTAACAGTGGCTCGAAACCAAATTTAGCGGCAGCAGCGCCGATGGATTCGGTGCGGACCAAGCTGGAGCGCCAGTTGGTCAGGATGCCTTCCGGCTCGCTGTAGGTGCTGTAGAGGTATTCAGTGACGACCAGCTCGAGCACGGCGTCACCCAGGAATTCCAGGCGTTCGTTGTGCTCTGATACGGTTTTTTTGTGCTCGTTGAGGTACGAACGGTGAGTAAACGCCGTGACCAACAAATCGAGATTCGTAAAGTTGACGTGAAGTTTCTCCTGGGCAAATGACTGATATACGGAGGTATCCATAGTCCTTACAGTGTACCGCTCCTGACCTTTTTCATGCCAACTAATATCAGTTTACCGATGTCATCATAGGCGATCTTATCGACGGCGTCGGTGGCGGGCATCCACTTGATGTCAGTTAGCCAATCCTCACCTTGGAGTTTGTCAGTATCGCCCTGGCCTTCGACCAGATAAATATGCATGGTCATCAGCACCAGTGTGTGGGCGCGACGGTAGCGGAAATTGACCTTACCGAGCCAGCTGTACATTTTCATTTCCTGGAGGCCGGTTTCCTCGCGGATTTCGCGCTCGGCAGTTTGCTTCGGCTCTTCGCCCGGCTCTACGTGGCCCTTGGGGATGGTCCAACGGTTCTTGGCGTCCTGGATCAGCAACACTTCTATCTTGCCGTCTTTGGCACGGCGAAACACGATGCCACCGGAAGTGGTTTCGCGGACAACCTCATCAATCACAGGCCGGCGCTTGCCACCGACCAGGTTGCGGAAGCCCTGGAGTGAGGGCTTGATAGGTTTTGGACGTTTCATATTCATTAGACGGCTTTCTTTTTGGCAACAGGAGCCTTCTTGGGGGCAGCTGGGGCTTCGCCTTCGCGCTGGCGCAGCAGCGTACCGAGTACGCCATTCACGAACTTCGAGGAGTTGTCGCCACCAAAGGCCTTGGCCAGTTCGACGGCTTCATTGATGACCACTTTCGGCGGTACATCAGCTTCATGCTCCAGTTCGTAGAGGCCGATGCGCAGTACTAGGCGGTCCATGCGGGCAATCTGGTCGATCGGCCACTCGGGCGCAACGGGCTGGATCGTAGCATCGAGCTTCTCGGCCTGCTCCTGAACACCGGTCACTAACTTCTTAATGAAGTCAGTGTCATCAACCATTTCGGCATAGCGCTCGATATTGCGCTGCAACACCTCATCGATCGAAAAGTCGACGTCGTGAGCTTCCAATCGAAACTCCGCTTCGTAGAGCGTTTGGAGAGCAATGATGCGGCCGAGGTGTCGGTTCGATGCCATAAGTTGTTAATTCCTGTTTGTTGCTAGTACTAAGTCGTGTTACGCGACTTTTGCGGATTCGCGCTTGGTAGTCCGGACTTTGACCGGAGACTTGCTGTTGACCTTGCGGGCCAGCTCGAGCACGAGGTGACTGCGGCGGGTGCCGGTCTTACGCGGGCTGGTGCGTTTCTTGGGTTTACCCATACGATAATTTCCTTTCCATGCACTTTTTTGTGCTAATTCTTGGCCACAGTATAGCGCAAAAACACCTTAGAATCAAGCTGGAACACTTACTACGCAGCGACGAAATTGACGAGCTTTTTGGGAACGTAGATTGATTTGCGGATTGTCTGGCCTTCGAGGTGGGCGGCGACCTTGTCGTTGGACTGGGCGGTGGCGATGATTTCGTCTTCGGGAGCGTCAGTTGAAACTTCGATCTCACCCCGCAACTTACCATTCACCTGCACTACGATAGTCATGGTGTCGGTCGCCAGATAGTCGGGATTGAACTCCGGCCAGGAATCGCGGTGTACCGATGAGCTGTGTCCGAGCTGGTGCCATAACTCTTCGGCGGTGTGCGGGGCGAACGGTGCGACGCAAGCCACAGCCGCTTCGAGCGATTGCTGCCAGACTTCACTGCGAACCAGGTTCTGGGTTTTAAGCTTGTAGAGGTCGTTGACGAGGGTCATCGAGCCCGAAATTGCGGTGTTATAGGCGTTGGCTTCCAGATCATCAGTGACTTTTTTGATCATCTGGTGGGTGACGCGCCGGATATCTTTGGCAATTGGCTCGGGCGTTTCGCCTTCCGATGTTTCGAGATACTCTTGTACCAGATTCCAGAGACGAGACAGGAAGCGGTGCGTGCCGGGCACACCTTGGGGATCCCATTTGGCCCAGATTTCCAGCGGTGCCGCGAACATCAGGTAGGTGCGCAGGGCGTCGGCACCATAACCCTGAGCAATGATGTCGAGCGGGTCAACACCGTTGCCCTTGGACTTACTGAACATCGTGCCGTCACTGGCGGTCACCTTGCCGTTAAACAGCATTTGCTTAAACGGCTCAGGGTTGTTGACCAGCCCAAGCTTGCTCAGGAAACGCGTAATGAAACGGGCGTACAATAAATGCGCCGTAGCGTGATCGCCCCCATTGTAAAAATCAACCGGCATCCACTTATTGACGATCTCCGGATCGAAAATCTGTTGCTGATTGTGCGGGTCAAGGTAGCGTAGCATGTACCAACTGGAGCAGATGTAGGTGTCAAGGGTGTCGGTCTCGCGGTCGGCCGGGCCACCACACTGCGGACAGTCGACGTGCAGCCAGTCTTTGGCGCGGGCCAGGGCGCTGCGACCATCACCGCTCGGCGCGAAATCGTCAAGCTCGGGCAATATAACCGGCAACTTGTCTTCCGGCACGGCCACATTGCCACACTTCGGACAGTCAATAATCGGGATCGGCGCACCCCAGTAACGCTGGCGGCTGACGCTCCAGTCGCGCATCTTGTAATTCGTCTTCGTAATCGCGGTGCCCTGTTCTGCTAGCTTGGCAACGATCGACTGTTTGGCATCATTGCTGATCTGCCCGTCAAACTCATCAGAGTTGATCAACTTGTCTTCGCTAATGACCTCAATGATAGGCAGCTTGAATTTGTCAGCGAATTCCTGGTCACGCTCGTCGTGCGCTGGAACGGCCATAATCGCCCCAGTGCCATAGCCAACTAGGACGTAGTCGGCAGTCCAGACTGGGATTTTGGCGCCGTTGATCGGATTGATAGCGTAAGCACCCGTGAAAACTCCCGTTTTGTCTTTGGAAGCTTGACGCTCGAGCTCAGATTTTAGGCTGGTAGCTTTGACGTAAGCATTGACTTCTTCACGATATTCATCTGTTGTGATGGTCTTGAGGATGTCATGTTCAGGAGCGACAACCATAAAGGTTGCGCCAAATAATGTGTCTGGCCGGGTCGTGAAAACTTTGATGACCCCGTCGGAGCCGGCAACTGCAAAGTCGATCTCGGCACCCTGGCTCTTGCCGATCCAGTTCTTCTGGGCCAACTTAACGGACTCGGTCCAGTCAAGCGCATCGGTAGCTTCGAGTAGCTCATCAGCATATTCAGTAATCTTGAAGAACCACTGTTTGACTTCTTTTTTCTCAACCAGTGGATCGTCAGGACCATCGTGGCGCCAACATTTGCCATCGATAACCTGCTCGTTGGCCAATACGGTATTGTCTTTTTCGCACCACCACTGCATGCGGGCGTCCTGATAGGCCAGGCCCTGCTCGAACATTTTGACGAAGATCCACTGCGTCCACTTGTAATACTCCGGCAGGTGGGTCGAGATTTCTTTTTCCCAGTCGTTGCTCCAGCCGAGGGCTTTGTAACTCTTGTGATAATCCGGAATCAGCTGAGCCATGCTTTGCTGGGGGCTGATGCCTTCCTTGATGGCCCGGTTTTCAGCTGGCAAACCGAAAGAATCCCAGCCCACCGGGTGATACGACTCGAAGCCCTGCTGGCGCTTGAAGCGGGCTTTGACATCGGAGATGGTGAAGTTCATGGCGTGGCCGATGTGCAGGTTCCCGCTCGGGTAATTGAACATGCTCATCGCCAGATATTTTGGCTTGTCAGAATTCAGATCGGTGGTGTAGACGCCGGTCTCGTCCCAGATGGCCTGCCACTTGGGTTCAATATCTTTCGGATTGTATCGCTGCATATCTGTTGATTATACCAAAATCTTGCCAGATAACAGATGTGGTCGTAAAATAGCAGCAAATAGGGGAACAACGTGGCAACACAAACACAGCCGGAACGTTTTATGTATACGCCCGAGCAGGCGCGCAGAGCCTACCAGTTGACGCCGGCGGGCGGCCGCTTGTTTGCTACCGACCTCGATAACCAACTGCTTGAACAAGGTATTGCGCAAATTGATATGCCGCTTGGCGAGGGTGATTTGAGCAGCCTGACAGCGGGCCTGGATGCCTGCATCGACGCCTGCCCCGAGTTGCTACCGGACACCTTCCACGTCATTGATTCACGCCTCGATAACTCCGCCGGCTACGTCCGCAAAGAGCGTAAGATCAACCGCGCCGGTAAGCAGATCGAAGACCCCAAAAGTCTAATACATTTTACCGAGACGGCCCGCGAGCGCTGGCTGAACCAGTTCGCGCATGGACCAAAAGTACTGCGCGATTTCCTGCACCACGGCTTCGAAGTCCAATATGCGCTGCTTGATGTCATGCGCGATAAGGTTGCCGAGCTTGAGCCAACCCACGCCAATATTTCCAAGCTGTATTTCTCACCCGAACGACCGCCGGAGACCTTGAGTTTTCTCCGCGTGCTGTCCTATGACGGCTACGAAGTCACCGGCCGTGAGACTGCCGTCGCCAAGCCGCACTACGACCGTGGCGGCATCACAATTCAGGCTTATGCCGATGCACCTGGCTTCTGGGCCAGTGTCGACGGGCCCAGTGGCGAACGCACCCATTATGATACTGACGCCGGCAAAGCCTACTTATTCCTGGGTACCGAGCACGACAAAGTTTATGGCGCCGATTCACCGCTCAAGCCACTGTGGCACGGCGTTGACCGCGTCATTCCAGAAGCTGCTAACTACGTCACTAAGCGCCACGCCGTCATTCTATTCACCGACGCACCGCACGTCAACCATGGCATCACTGCCCAGGACACCCTGCCCTACATCCACCCCGTGTCTAATAACCCACAGCCCGAACTTGCAAAGCCAGAGCAAATCGAAAAACTAGCCTAGAACTGTTTGAGATAGTTTGTATTAAACACTGTAGCAAGCGATTGCTTCTGGGCGTGTTTTTCTTTGGCGAGGTCGACGAGTTTTTGGACCAGGTCGACATTACTGATACCAGCTTTGTTCCAGTTGTGGGCGTAGAGGCCGCCTGGTAATGGGTTTACTTCGTTGAAGTAGATATTCCTCGTCTTGGAGTCGATCAGCATGTCGACGCGGGCGATGCCGGAGCAACCGAGGGCGCGGTAGACGTCGAGGCCGATTTTTTCGGCACTGGCGTAGAGGGCTTTGGGCAGGTCGGCCGGGATCTGGCTGTAGCCCTGTGAGCCGCCCGCACCTTTGGAACCTTTGCCTTTTTTGCCACCCTGCATGTACTTAGTTTCGAAGTCGAAGAAGTCCTCGGCCTGAGTGAGCGGCTTTTCGAGCAGTGCCGGCTGTGGCATGTCATTACCGATAATCGGCAATGTGACTTCAATCAGGTTATTGACGGCTTCTTCGACGATGACTTTGTCGTCATAGTGGGCGGCGACTTCGAGCGCGTTTGCTAGTTCTGTGTCATTAGAGGCCTTGGTGATACCGATGCTCGAGCCAAGATGGGCGGGCTTCACGAACAGCGGATATTTCAGGGCTTTTTTGATGGCTTTGACAGCTGTGGCCTGGTTGGCGACCAGTTCGGCTTTGGTGAAGTGCAGGAATTTGGTGACCGGAATGCCGTTCACGACAGCCATTTGCTTAGCCAGGACTTTGTCCATGGCGAGGGCCGACGCGACCGGGTTGCAACCGACATAGGGCACGCCGGCCATCTCGAGCAAACCCATCAGATCGCCGTCTTCGCCGTAGGTGCCATGCATGGCTGGGAAGACCAAATCAATCTTTTTTCCGGACTTGCGACCGGTCAGGCCGCCAGCTTTGACGAGTCGCAATCCCCCGTCAAACTGCACACTAACCGGCGTCGTTTTGGTAATAAAATCATCGATGGCGCCGCTAGTAAATAGCTTTATGTCTTTCAGTTTTTCATCCCAATACCAAGCACCGTCCTTGGCAAGATAGATGGCCTGGACATCATATTTACGGGTCAGCTCGAGGGGTTTAATGATGCTCGACAGGGCGGTCACGATCGAGACGTCGTGCTCAGCGGAACGGCCGCCGAAGATAACTGCTATTGTTTCCATGCAATCAGTATAGCAATTATGTGCCGAGACTAGGGGGTTTAAAGTTTTTCCTACAATGCTCCGGAATGTTGCAATAACTTGGTAGCGGCCTTACTATTGACTTATGTATCATAAAATCATATCAGGCTTGCTTGGTCTCGCCACCCTCATAGCGGTGTCAACCTTCACCACGCCGGTGTATGCTGAAGTGACCTTCCCAGAAGATGCGCCAGTGCAAGTCGACACCCCGACCATAAAAGGTCCCGCAGTCGGTTCCGGAGCAGCCCAAGATAATGGTGATGAGCTCAGCCAAAATCAGCTTAAAACATATCGAGAGCAGCAGTCCAAAGGTTTTGTCCAAAAGCATGGGCTACTCGCAGGCTTGGTGCTGCTCGTTCTAGCGCTGTGTATTGTCGGACTTTTTGTGCGCCGCAGCCGGCGCAGCCGTAATTAGGCGTAGTTGTCAGTCCAGTCATTTTGCATGACCACCAGATCACCGTGAGCAACGAGATGTTTGAGGTTCCTATAGAACTCTAGTGGTTCCGACTCGATGCGTAGCTCACCTTTGAATGATTTGCGATTCAACCCCTCGACGATCGCATCAGTCGCAGAATTATTCATGAGTACGACAATGTCAGGGCATGCGGCGGCGATCAATTCGCCGACTTCGACATGGACACGATGCGATTCTGCACCCTGGTCAACCAGGCCGGGTGTGACGTAGATTTTGCGTTTGGCGGGCAGTTCGGCCAGCAGCGCCGTTCCGGCGCGGATGCCTTCCAGATTCCCGTTGTAGGTGTCGTCAATGACCCAGGCGCCGCCGAGCTCGTATGGTTGCATGCGGTGTTCGAAGGGCCGAGTTTCGGCGATGCCGGCTTTGACCTGAGCCTGCGTCATGCCCAACTCCAGGCCAAATGCAGCCACAAAGGCCAGGAAGCCGACTTGATGCTTACCAACAAGCCCGCTGTGCAAAGCAATCTTCTTTGAGCCTTTGGAAAGCGTGAACGAAGTGCCCTGCACCGATGTTTTGACGGCTGAGACTTTCCAGCCGAGCGCACCGGCGTTGCTGAAGCGGGCGTATTCCGGATGCAAAAATGGCGTAACATCAGGAGAATCGCTGTTCACATATAGTGCTTCGACTGCCCGGCCCAGACTAAAAATATCTTCGCCCGCGGCCTGCAGCGTGCCGTACTGATCGAGGTGGGCTGGCGCTAAGCCGGTAATGACGCCATGTGTGGGCTTGGTGATAGCAGCGAAACGGGCGACGTCGCCGGGCTTGCCTTCACCGTATTCGATGATCAAAACGTCTTCGTCGCCCTGGAGTTTACGGGCGAAGTAGGCATGGCTGATACTGACGTTCTTGTTTGCCGGTGTGGCGGCAACTTTGAGGCCGTGGGACAGTACCGTTGCCAGCAATTCTTTCATGCTGGTCTTGCCATAGCTGCCGGCCACCGCGATCTTGATACCAGGGTGGTCGGCGAAGATGCCTCGGGATTGCTCGATCAATTTGTGTTCAGCTGGTTGCGTAATAAGGATTCGTCCAAGCTCAAGTGGCACAGCGACAAAGTGGCCCCAGACAACGGGATAGCCCAATAGTAGGGCCAAGCCAAACGCAATGCCTCCGACCGGATGCCAAATGATAAGCCCGATACCCGCCAGGATTTCCAGTACGATGCCAAGCCGCACCGCCAGCAGTAGCAGCCGGGCCGGCCGCGTCAGCTCGAGGGCCCGACGCTGCATGACCCGGCTAAAGTCCTGGGTACGCCAGAACCATCGCAGATATGGGCCAATCTGGTACTCGGTTGACTGCAGCATATAGACGATAATGCGGGGGTAGCTGGGGCGGAAGACACTTAGAAACGCTCGGATCATTTCAAAAATTCCTCAATCAGTTGAGTGACTGTGCTTGGCTGGTCAAGGTGCACAAAATGCCCAGCGTCTGGCACGACGTGCAGATCAGAATGGCCGATCGCAGCTTGGAGCAGTTCGCCGTAACGGACTGGCGTCGCCGTGTCGTCATGGCCATAAATCAGCAGCGTCGGCAACTTCAGCTTGGCAGCATCGGCCTGGACGTCATCGTTTACCACGCGCTCAAACGTCGCCTGCAAATGCTCGGCAACCAGTGCATCAGAGCCGATCGTGGCATAAGCTTTGGCTTTGAGCTTGCGCTGCAACGATTTAGGCAATGGCTTGGTTGCCAGCTTGGCGGTCTTTGCCGCCAGACGCACAACTTTCTTCCGGGCTTTGTACTCGTTGCGTATACCGGCGCTGGCCAGCAGGATGAGTTTATCGGCCGTTAAAGACCCACTTGCTAAACCACGGATTGCTACTGCACCACCGTTAGAATGGCCGAGTACCGCATACGGCTTGACGCCTATTTTCTGCAATGCCGCCGCCACAAAGGCAGCATACCCTGAGAGACCCCAGGCTTCCGGCGGCGCTTGGGTACCGCCGAAGCCCGGCAGATCGAGCGCTAGCACCTGATACCGTTTCGCGAGTTCAGCCTGCAGCGCATGGAGGCCCTGACTGGAATCACCCCAGCCGTGCAGGAGCAGTATCAATTTGCCCGACCCACTCATCTGGTAGGTCGTCAGGAGCTGATTAACAACAATTTGCATACTACCAGTGTACCGGTTATTACTGACCGAGGCCACTGAGCAAGCTGGTCAAATCGAGACCGCTGGCCGATGAACTATTGAGACCAAGTGATTGCTCGAGGTTTGCTAGCACTTCTAGCGCCGGCGTACTGTTGGTAGGGGCGGTGATGGAAACCGGTTCGTATTTCAGCGTTACACTGGCCGTGCCCGTAGTACCTTTTTTGGCATCTTTGTCGGTCGACTTGGCTGCCACCTTGACGATGTGCTTGGTTTTTTTATCAACCCAGACAGTCAGCGGCGTAGTATCGTGATCACCGGTTGTTGTCTTAGATTTAGCGGTGTCTTTAGTGCAAGCGTTGAGGGCTTTTACGACCGAAAGATTGTCCAGGCTATTCCCAAATACCGCAGCCGTATCGTCGTTGATCGACAAATCATATTTCGTGGCTGCGACACCGTCAACCGTATCGCTGGCAGTACTCTTAATGAGCGCAAATGGATGCTTGGAATACTGATCTTCCAGCATCTGGATATCGGCCTGCGTCAGCGCAAAGTTAGCGTCGGTGACGCAGCTTGCACCACTCGATTTGAGCAATGTGCTATCAATTGCAATCCACTTGTTAGAAAGTTGCGCACTGACCGACTTGGCCACTTTGCCCAATTCCGGGCTGTACGCAGTCGCCAACGATGCCAATGGTGTTAGATCACCGGCTTTGACATAGATGTTCTTATCAACCAGTCGAGCCTCGATCGGCAAAGTAATACCCGTGTACGTGGCATTCAGCGTGACGTCCGAAGCGTGTTTGTCATTATCCTGTGCGCCAGAAATGTCGGCCTTGATCGCACT
>Ga0070658_10004841_pt1 | contig 10963 bp, 11 predicted proteins | sample KBSC13metaG_FD_64664 | JGI IMG/M metagenome (GOLD analysis project Ga0070658, IMG submission 64664) | Corn rhizosphere microbial communities from Kellogg Biological Station, Michigan, USA - KBS C1-3 metaG | ecosystem: Host-associated > Plants > Roots > Rhizosphere > Soil ... | reverse complement strand
GATACCGCCCCCGTGATCTGCAGAATGCGATCGGCGAGGGTCGATTTACCGTGATCAATGTGGGCAATGATCGAGAAGTTTCTAATGAGGCTCTGGTCCATCAAGCGCCGCCAAATGGGCAAACGGAGATTGTAACAGATAAACCGTGGCGCCGCCGAGGTTGACCGCTCCGGTGCTGCCCGGCCCGAGCGGCGCGGCCGCGAACGGGTGTAAGTAATGACTTACTTACTTGCTGGTAGTTCGGAAAATAATCGTTTTCATTGAGGTTCTCCTTTGTTATAGTCGAGTCATAGCGGATGAAGTTATTGAAGCTAGTGCCTCCCAGTCACGATGAAGGGAGAGGTACACGGAGGGCATTATGGAAACAAACTATGAGAGAGACGGCTCAACCGCCGGTGCAAAATTGACCTATCTTATCGCCGGAGCCGGCATCGGCGCCGTCATCGCCCTGCTCTTTGCTCCGAAATCCGGGGTTGAGCTGCGCGAGGATCTCGCGGATGCGGGCCGCAAGGGGCTCGAGAAGGGTAAAGAAACAGCTACTCAGCTCCAGGAACGTGCAGGCGAGTATTACGAGGCTACTCGAGAAAAGGCGAGCGACCTTATCGAGACGGCGCAGGGGAAAGCTGGTGAACTCGGCGAAAAGGCTCGGTCAGTAGCAGCAAGCACGGCAAATCCTTTCACCGCAGCCATCGAAGCCGGCAAACAGGCGTACACACAGGAAAAGCGCCGCAATGAGTCTAAGGCGATCAGCGAGGGACGCCCAGACTGGGGTCCGGGTGACAACGCCGGTCAGGGAGACATACTCGAGACCGATGAGAACAAGGGGTAAATGATGAATGCTAGCGATCCGCAGTTCTGGCAAATGATCTCATCGGTCATTATCGCTATCTGTTTCATCGTAATGGCGATCGCATTGATCATGATCGCGATGACTGTGAAGAAGGTCATCGCGACCGTAAACCGGGTGGAGGAGAAGATAGAGCCCCTCATCGGCAAGGTCGACGCGATCGGTGTGCAGGCTAAGGAGATGTCGGTGCAGTTCACCGAGATCTCTACAAACCTCTCCACGGCCACTAAGTACCTTGCCGAGTCGACCGAGTTGATCCGCGATGAGGTCGCCGAACTGAGGGTGCTCGTCAGCGAGACTGCGGTCACGGCGAAGGACAAGGTTCAGATGGTCTCGCACTCCATCGACCGGACCCATCATCAGGTTGTCGACACGACCGAGTTTGTCCAGCAGAAGATAGTCGTACCCGCCCGGGAGATCGCAGCGATCATGGCAGGAGTAAAGAAGGGGCTTGAAGTACTTTTTGCTCCCGCTCCAAAACAGCTCGACCGGGCCTACGGCGAGGAAGAGATGTTCATCGGATGAGGCAGATCCCTGGGAGATACACCGCAGCCGCCCTTTCCGGGGCGGCTTTTACTTTGCTCGATGGAGCCTCGGCGGATAGTTTCCGAGCTCTTTTTTTATGCCGGTCGCGAGAATAGGCAAAGAACGTGGATCAATATATGGCGCCTCGAGCAGCGTATATATCTCTTTCTCCTCTATCTCGTTGTGGACCTCCAGTCCTCGACGCACATCGTCCAGGAGGGTCCCCACGACGTTGAGGGTCTCGGGGACATTCTCGGAGCTGAACGCCAGTCGTAAGGCCTTTACGGCTCTTGCGAGTTCTCGAATGAACATCTCGTGGTCGGCTCGGAGCCGGATCACGGCAGCAGCGGTCCGTGACGTGTCGCCGGTCTCTGACGCAAGGATCGCCGGGAAGACATGAAGGTGTTCTGCCCGGATGTGAATGGCGAGGCGTGCCCAAAAGAGATCCACCGTCGAGTACGATCTCTCCAGGTCACCTGAGCAGATCGCTTCGATAGTCGCTGCAAGAAGCGTTTCGAGTTCACGGTGATCTGCCTCGAGAATGTCTTGAGGTCTCGCTGGCATTTTGCTCCCTAGGCGGCGACTTTGCGCTGAGTGAGGAAGGCTTTGTAATTCACCGCCGCACATATCAGGGCGAACACAGCCAAAAGAACAAAACCGATCGTGTAAGACCCTGTTGCGTCCTTGACCAGACCGAGCTCGATCGGTGGGAAGAATCCTCCAAGGCCGCCCATCGCACCGACCAATCCGGTGACGGTTCCCGTCTCCTTAGGGAAGTGCTGAGGTACGAGTTTGAAGACGGCTCCGTTGCCGAGTCCAAGTGACGCAGCACACCCGAGTGCTCCAATGGTAAACGGTACGATCGCGCTAAAGCTCAGTAGCAGAGAGAGACAGGCGACGGCGATGAAGACGAACACTAGTACCCTTGCCCCGCCCATTTTGTCTGCGAGCATTCCCCCGACCGGCCGAAGCAGTGTTGCGAGGATCACGAACCCTGCCGTTCGAGCACCCGCATCAGTAGCCGAGAGACCGAATATCTCCTTGAGCAACGTCGGCATATAGAGTGCCAAGGCCACAAACCCGCCAAACGTCAGGAAGTAGAAGAGCGAGAGCAGCCATGCGACTCGCGAGCTTCGAAGCGGCGATAAGCTCTCGGCGAGTGTCTTTGGCCGGACCGCTGTCGGCGAGGGCCGTGCACCCAAATAGAACACCATCCCCCAAAAAGCCGTAACGGCCGCGAACACGTAGAACACTGTTCTCCAGTCTCCGAAGTACGCCACAAGGACGGGTGCCCCAAAAACGGCGACGGATTGCCCTATGTTCCCCATTCCGTAAACCCCGAGTGCAGTGCCCTGTTTCTCGGCGGCAAACCAGCGAGAGGTAAATCCCACGCCAACGGGAAAGGTCGTGCCGGCGAGGCCGAGCAGCAAACCAAAAACGATCAACTGGTTATAGCTCGTCGACATTCCGATGGCGATCGCCGGGACCGCCGAGAAGACGAGAAGCGCGGACATGACGATACGACCGCCGAACTTGTCGGCAGCCAAGCCAGCGAGGATCCGACCCAGCGAACCGAGAAGCACCGGAACGGCGATCATCACGCTTTTTTGTGTGGCGCTCAGTGAATAGATCTCGGCGAATTTTGGTGCGAGAGCACCCATTAGCCCCCAGACCGCGAAAGAGACGGCGAAGGCCGTTGTGGAAAAGAAGAGCGCTTTACCTGCTCCCCCTGTCTTTGGATCCGTAGTCATTACCTGCATCCCCCAGGGTCGTTGCTTTCGCAACAGCCGTGCCAGGCAAATCGAAGTATTTAGGGACTTTAGACCAGAATGTGAGAGCGATTTTGCTCGCCAAGGTGCAACCGGTGGGTTAAATCACGCGCCTTCTTCCTCGTGGCATTGTCGGCACTCCAGTTCTGCTCCGATGCGGGAATTCCGGCCTGCCTCGCTCAGGACCCACTCACGTGTGCGCAGGGGTGGATCATGACGAACGTGCTGCGGGTGCCCGCAATCGAGGATCGCCCGCCAGTGGCCCTCATCGTCGCGGTCAAAGTCGGTTATCTGCCTTTTCATCTACGCGGCACGGTTGCTGGCTTCCACCAGAGGAATATCGTGAGAGCAATTATCCAGCAGACACCCGACGCAACGACCAAGGGAACGAGCTGCTTGAACTCTCTCGCGAGAGCAGCATCTACCACAGCCGAGAGCAGCCAGAGTTGGGCGAGATTGATCATGATCATGATCGCGAGCCTTGCGGTCCACACAGCTGTGCGCCCGCGTGGCTGCGGCTCATTTCCTACACCCCAGTTGCCGGGCCTACCCTTCATTGCCCCTCACCTCACGTCCCGCGGCCCAGACCTGACCATTGTGTACCTCGATCCCTATCTTATCGAGCGGCCGCGGGGGCGGACCATAGAGCACCTCTCCCGTCGTTGCACTAAATCCGCCTTCGTGGCATGGACACTCAAGACGGTCGTGTTCCTTCGAATAGTGAACAGGGCAGGACAGGTGCGTGCATTTCTGCCCAAAGGCGTGATAGCTCCCGTCTTTGGCCCGGATGAGGATCGCCGTTTCCTCCTCGCCGGGATAGGTGAAGTTCATCGCCGTTCCTGGCTGCATCGCCTCGGCATTCGCTATCCGTTCGGGGCCGGGGTTCTGTTCGTGGCGAGCGTCGTAGGCGGCCTTTGCGGCGAAGCCGCCGGCACCCGCAAGCAAGGCTGACGAGGTCAAGAAAAGGAAGTTACAGAATTCCCTCCGCGTTACCTGCGCCTCGTTGTCCCGCCCATACGGAAATTCGGCCTGGTGCGACTCAGTGGCCATGCGCACGTCGGTCTCGTCCGAACGCAGCACCTCCGGGATCACTCTCGACAGTTCAGAACTCATTGCTCTTGTCACTCATCTCCACTTGGGTGTCGATCCAAGACTCATTCTCCGCCGCGTCAGGATTCACGCGACCCTCAAACACGCCACAGCCATCGACGGTGATCTCATCGGCTTCGGACGGCACCATGAGGTACACCCTTGTCTCAACCCTCTGATTGCCGAAAACATGCGCGTTCACGGGCTTAGTGCGGCGAAGCGGGACGATCTGTTCATAGGTGCCAAAGCTAAGCGCTCCCGTCGGGCAAACGCTTGCACACATAGGCTTCAACCCCTCGGAGGTGCGGTCATAACACATATCGCACTTCATCTGGAGGTGCATCGCGGAGTTGTATTTGGGAACTCCGAAGGGACAAGCATTAACGCAGTTGCGACAGTCGAGGCACCGCGGCTTCAGAGCCGACAAAACTATGCCATCATCTGTCTGCTTGATCGCATCAGCAGGACAGACCTGCGCACACGTCGGCTCGTTGCAATGCATGCAAACGGTCGGCATGGTCGCAGTGGTCTCCGTCCGGTCTATGTAATCGACAAAGATCATCGAGTAGCCCTTGTGTGTCGAGCACTCTCGGCACGCCGCAACACACGACCTGCAGCCGATGCATCGCTGCGGGTCGATGAACATTGTCTCCTTCATAGCTGATACCCCCTGACGACTTCGCTTTGGCTCGTTCCCCTGCGGCCCTTGCCCAGGATCGGCAGTTCTCGGGAATGGATCTTCTCGATCCGCGCTGCACACGCTTTAAATTCAGGAATTCGGGATGTTGGATCTAGTGCAGGATTTGTTAACTGATTCGCCGCGAGCTGCTCGCCCCAGTGATAGGGAATAAAGATGGTGTCTGGCCTGATCGTCTTCACGACTAAAGCCGGAAATACTCCCTCACCGCGTCGGGAAACTACCTTGACGCGCTCCCCGTCGTTGATCTTGTACTTACGGGCAGTCTCCGGGTGGATCTCGACATACGGCTCCGGACACTGATCGACGAGGAACTTGATCCGCCGGGTCTGGTTTCCCGAGAGATACTGGTGAACGATACGTCCTGAGGTGAATATCAGTGGATACTCCTCATCCGGCTTTTCCTCGGCTCCCTTGTACTCGATGGGGTGAAATTTTGCCCGGCCATCGGGATGTGCAAACCGCTCTTCGAACAGCCGCGGCGTGCCCGTGCTCTCCTCCGTCGGGCACGGCCAGAAAACGCCGTCCTGGGCGTCGATCTTCTCGTAGGTGATGCCGTAGTAATCTGCACTGCCGCCCTTCGATGCCACGCGAAGCTCATCCCAGATCTCACGTGGGTTCTTGAACCCGAAGTACTTCCCTCGGCCCATCCGCTCGGCGATCTCCTGCAGGATCTCCCAGTCGCGGCGGGCCTCTCCCGGAGGATCGACCGCCTTGTTGATCTTGATCACACGTCCCTCGCCGCTGGTAGTCGTGCCCTCGTCTTCCGACCACGTAGTGCCGGGCAGAATGACGTCGGCATAACGTGACGACTCGGACATAAAGAAGTCGATGTTGACGTTGAACTCGAGGTTCTCGAGCGACTGCCTGACACGATTGGTATCCGGCAGTGAGACCATCATATTGCTGCAGATCGATATAAGTCCCTTTATCTCTCCGACCCGCATCTTTTCGAAGGCCTCGACCGCGGAAATGCCTGCTCCCGGCAGCTCCGATTCATCGATTCCCCAAACGCCTGCGATGTACTTGCGATGTTCGGGATCGAGGATAGAACGATAGCCCGGAAGCTGGTCCGCCTTCTGTCCGTGCTCGCGACCGCCCTGCCCGTTGCCCTGCCCGGTGATGGTGCCATAGCCGCGCCCGGGAGAGCCGATACTGCCTGTTGCGAGGACGAGATTTATATAGCTGAGAACGTTCTCGGTTCCGTTAGAGTGGTGCTCGATGCCGCGTGCATGCATGACCATGGACGTTTTGGCCCGCCCATAGATCTGCGCCGCCTGGACGATCTTTTCTGTCGGCACCCCCGAGATCTCCGACGCCATCGCCGGCGAGTACTTGAGGGCCGTCTCTCGCGTGGCTTCCCAATCATTCGTGCGGCTGTCGATAAAGCCCTGGTCGATCAGGCCTTCGTTGATCAGAACGTGCAGAATACCGCTCGTGAGAGCAACGTCGGTTCCGGGTTTCAGCTGCAAGTGCAGATCACCCTGTCGGGCCGTGGGCGTCTCGCGCGGGTCGATAACGATCCAGACGCCTCCGTTATCGCGCTGCTTCCATAAGAACCCATTGATGATAGGGAATGTCTCAGCGCAGTTCGCCCCGGCAATGATCAACACGTCGGCCAGTGGAATGTCGCTCCAAGGATTCGCCACACGGTCTATTCCAAAAGCTTTCTTATTCGCCGCACCGGCCGACGCCATACACAGTCGCCCGTTGTAGTCGACGTAGCGTGTCCCAAGACCGAGTCGTGCGAACTTGCCGACAAGATAGGTCTTCTCCGTAGTGAGCGACGAGCCCGAATAAACGCAAATGGAGTCCTTCCCGTGCTTCTCCTGGAACCCTTTGAATTTTGAAACGACAAGCTCCATCGCCTCATCCCATGAGGCCCTTTCAAACGTGCCGTTCCGCTTTATGAGCGGATGGAGCAGCCGGTCGGGATGATGCGTCTGGAGATATGCTGTGACGCCCTTCGGGCAAAGACGGCCCTCGTTTACAGGGAAATCGTATCTGGGCTCAAGGCCGACAACGTGTTCCTCCGAGACGAGGAGCTTCATGCCGCACTGCATACCGCAGTACGGGCAATGGGTGTTTACGACGCGGTCGATCTTGCGGTCGCCCTGCCATCCGCCCCACGGAGCGTCATGGAGGTGCGGCCCAAACCGCTCAATAATATTGTCGAGATGCTCGACCTTACTCATCAGTTCTGGTTCCTACGAAGACACGGTCCTTCCGGTCATGAAGCCCGGCGTACGCGAGGCCTCGCATGATCCGCTTACACCTCGGGCAGTAATCCTGCAGCGTTTGGCCATTCGAGAGGCGGTAATCGTAACCAAGCTGTGTGACGACGGTCTTCAGGTCATCGATCCACATCTGGCCGGCGAACATTGTGCCGCATCTTGGACACACCGCCTGCGGCATTTCCTGCGAGCGGGTTTGATAAAGCTCCACGCCGATCGACGCCGGACGCTGGACTATGTGAAACAACTTCCCGAACGGCAGGAAGAAGAGCGTCATGATCACCAGCGCCTGGTGAGACAATGCGATGAAGGAGTACATGTACCCCTCGAACCATATACTGGACGCCGTCAGCATCAGCCCCGAGACCGAGATCGCGATCAGCAGCATGTGGGGCACGAAATCCAGTAGGAACTGCTGAGTCGCTATAGCACCCTTATCTTTAAGTCTCCTCTGGATGGCGATCGCGCAGCCCGCCAACACCATCACGGCAGAGATATCCAGCCCGTGAAACATGATCCACGCGAGGATGCTTCGCCCGGGCATCGGCGGGCCTGCTGGGAACCCGAATAGGTAAGGCTGATACCCAATATCCCCGACCAGCCTGAAATGCACCCATCCGAACACGAGCGGAAACGTGATCGCAGCCGCAAGCAGACAGCCCCACATGATGAGTTGGTGCATCATCCAGCGCGTCCTTGACCGTTTGAATATGAACCGCTGTTCTACGAGGTTGGTGGCGAGCGTTCTTACCGCCTGGACCGTATTAGCTGCGACCTTTTTCTCCGAGAAGTACAACTGAAGCCCGCGGCGAAAGTATCTCCTGGTAGCCGGCCGCTGCAACCAGATGGCGTAGCGGAAGACGATCGCCCCAAAGGCGACTATGGACGCGACGGTGTATCCGAATAGGGCCGGGTCAAAGTGCTCTAAGTTTCGTGAGCCGATAATCACGAGGGCGGTAAGCAGGACGGACGCTAGTAGGCCGGCGATCGTCGGGTGGAGGTAGCTGATCCTGTAAGGCAGGTCTGCGGCCATGGGAATCTCCGAGCAAACCGCGACCTATCACGCGTCGATCGCGAAACGCCTCGCGCACAAACAACGTATGGGAACCTTGATCGTGCGAGAAAATCTCGAAGCGGCCGCGTTTTGCGCCGCCACTGCTCCTTTCCTCGCGGTTAAGTAATTCAATACACGTGCCTAAGGCAAATGTCTCTATTCTGCATTTTCCGGGTCTGATGCAGTTTGGCTCGCGCTTTGCATCACGGTACTCAAGAGACACAGGAGCACTCTGTAATATGGAAAACACTGCCACCCGCACTGTACGTGAGATCGCCCTCCAGGCACCGGCGACGACGCGTATCTTTGAGGAATTTCACATTGACTATTGCTGCGGCGGACGCAAGCCGCTGGCCGAAGCCTGTGCCGCCGTCGGAGCGGACCCGGAGGTCCTGCAGAAGCGGATCGATGAGGTCCTCGCGGCGCCTGACGCTAACGCCAGGTTTCAGCCCGAGAATGCCGCACCGTCAGAGTTGATCGGCTACATTCTCTCGACCCACCACATCTTCACGGCTGAAGAGACCGCCCGCCTCACGCCGCTGATGGAGAAGGTTGTCGGGAAGCATGGCGAGACACATCCGGAGCTGCTTGAGCTTCGCGAGGTCTTCGCTAATCTTGTCGATAGCCTGGTCCCGCACATGAAAAGGGAGGAGAATGTCCTGTTCCCCTACATCAGGCAGCTCGAGGCCGCTGTAAACTCCGGCTCCGCGCCGCCGCTGCCGCACTTTGGCACGGTGGAGAATCCGGTCCGAATGATGATGCGCGACCATGAGAGCGACGGCCTCCGGCTCGGACGCATACGACAGCTGACGAGTCACTTTACGCCGCCGGAGGGTGCGTGCCCGAGCTTCACCGCACTCTACGCCGGCCTGGAGGATCTCGAACGCGACCTCCATCGTCACATCCACCTCGAGAATAACGTCCTGTTCCCCGCCGCGGTGGAACTGGAGACACACTGCTAACGAGCTTACCGATAGCAGAAAAGGCGTGAGCATTGGTGCTCACGCCTTTTCTTTGTTCATCCGTCTTGAGGATGTGGGAACTAGATACCCGGCTTTGCAGCGGGCTTCGTCTGCGTAGTTGCAGGAGCTCCGAGCTCCCGATTCTTACGAAACTCCTCCCGCTTTTCCTTAAATTCCTTACGGCGCTGCTTCTGCTCGGCCTTGTTGGCTTCGATCTGAGCCTTCTGCTCCGGAGTTAGGATCGCCAGGAACTGCTCGTGCATGGCCTTCATCTTGGCCTGACGCTGCTCATGAAACGCCTTTAGCTGTGCCTTCTGATCGTCGGTGAGCGTGCCGTTGCGGCGAGCCTCCATCAGCGGCTTGATGGCCTCAAAATCGGCCGGATTTGGCTTATTCTGCTCGCGCAGGGCCTTGAACTGCTCCTTCTGAGCGTCGGTGAGCTGAACCCCCTTCATAAGGCCGAACATCCCGTGGCCACGACCCGCAAAACCTCCGCGTCCGCCGCGACGGCCGAACTCGCCCCTTGCATGGTCATCGCGACCGCCGCGATGATGCCTCTCCACCTTGTCGCCCGTTGCCGGAGTGGTTGTATTGGCGTCCTGGGCCATGGAGGCACCGGAGAACACCGCGATCGCCCCGGCCAGGGACACTGTCGAAATGAATTTGAACTTTAATGACATTTTTCAGACCTCTACAGAGTTAAATGCTTGGCAATATGCCTGCTCACCTCTTTTGACGCGATTACATGGTCATCGGTCGGAGGAAAATCGTAAAGAAGTGTAAAAGGAAAGGCGAAGAGTCCCTCGTGAGGGCATACGGGCGCCAGTCACTTGTCACAGGTCATTTGTCACCAGCAATGCTAAAATGCATCATTTGACGTGAGGATAGATGCGCTTTTTGTCTGAGATAAACTCTCCCGCGGACCTGCGGCAATTGAAGGTCGAGGACCTGCAGGAGGTCGCCGATGAGGTGCGGCAGTTCATTATTGATACCTGCTCGCGGATCGGTGGCCATACCGGTGCGAGCCTGGGCGCGGTCGAGCTGGCGGTGGCGATGCATTATGTCTTTGACACGCCGAATGACAAGCTCGTCTGGGATGTCGGACATCAGGCGTATGCGCACAAGATCTTGACGGGCCGCCGCGACCAGCTCCACACGATCAAGCAGCCGGGTGGACTTAGCGGATTCCTGCGCAGAGACGAGTCCGAATACGACACGTTTGGTGCAGGCCACGCCTCCACGTCGATCTCAGCAGGTCTCGGAATGGCTGTGGCACGGGATAGGAAGGGCGAGGACTTTCATGTTTGTGCTCTTATCGGCGACTCTTCCCTTGCCGGTGGTATGGCGATGGAGGCCATCAACCAGGCTGGACACCTGAAGTCCCGGCTCATTGTTCTCCTAAACGACAACGAGATGTCGATCGCTCCGGCTGTCGGAGCGCTGAGCCGCTATCTTGGCCGGATAAAAGAGGCCCAGAGTTACCAGCACCTCAAAGAGGACATCGGCGACGCTCTCGAGAGCGTTCCCGGGATCGGCGGCTCTCTGCGTCGTGCTGCAAAATCTCTCAAGGACGCGATCGCGGCCGCCGTCCTGCCCGGAGCTCTTGTAAACGAGCTTGGCTTTAAGTACATCGGCTATGTCGATGGCCATAACGTCGCTCAGCTGGTCGAGGCCCTTGAGGAAGCGAAGAAGGTTGACGACGGGCCCGTGATCGTTCATGCCCTGACGACAAAGGGCAAGGGATTTCCCAATCCGGAGAAGAATTACTACGCGTATCACGCGACAG